>Ga0129299_1001721_pt1 | contig 14621 bp, 13 predicted proteins | sample ConPoolayeCmetaG_FD_94477 | JGI IMG/M metagenome (GOLD analysis project Ga0129299, IMG submission 94477) | Hot spring microbial mat communities from California, USA to study Microbial Dark Matter (Phase II) - Cone Pool mat layer C metaG ... | reverse complement strand
GTTGTGACTTCGATTGTACTGCAACCGCCGGGCGGCGCAACGAGGGTGATCAGCGGAGGTTTGCCCCCCGACCGGCTTGTGCTATAGTCAGCCGTATGGCAGAAAAGAGATTCCTCAACCGGCAGGTATGAAGCTGGGTGTGATCTCCGATGTTCATGCCGACCTGAAAGGTCTGCTGACGGCCCTGCGGATACTGCGGCGGGAGGGCGTGGAACGGGTGCTGTGTGCGGGCGACATCGTTGAGCGGGGCGGGGAAGGAGATGAGGTTGTCAGGGTTGTCCGGCAGGGACAGATTCTCTGCGTGCAGGGCAACCATGACTATAGTGCGGCGGGCAATCAGGCTTGGCTGTGTCAGCACGGCGACCCGTCCAATCCGGCCCTGCAAAGGCGCCTGTTGTCTGATGAGTCGCTCCATTACCTCAGCCGGCTTCCGCCGCGGCTGAGCTTCTCGCAGGACGGCGTGCGTGTAATGCTGGCTCATGGCGCTCCATGGAGCGACATGGTGTACCTCTTCCCTGACAGCCCGGACTACCTTCTTGAACGGGCGGCCCGTGAGGCGCAGGCCGATATATTGATTTTGGGGCATACGCATATCCCCATGTGGATCAGCGCAGGCGGCGTCTGGATCGCTAATCCAGGGTCGGTGTGCGTGCCGGGCAGTCGTACCTGTGCCACACTGGACCTGCCGGAATGTGTCTGGCGGGTGTTCGACATTGTAACCGGCCAGGCGGTCGAGGGGCTGTCAACTAGATGACATCAGGGGGCCGCCGGCGTCCGAGCGGCCCTCTGGTTGCCCTGAGTTGCGGTACAATACACTGGAAACAAGGTAGGCGCTCTCTATTAGGGAAGGATGCAGGAGCGTGCCATGCATGTCGTCAAGACCGTTGAAGAAGTTCGTGTAGCCCGGTGGGCTAACCCGTCGCTGATGTGGGGGCTGATCCCGACGATGGGCGCTCTGCACGAGGGGCATATCTCGCTGGTGCGGCGGGGGCGTGCCGAATGCGACCGCGTGGGGGTGAGCATCTTTGTCAATCCCCTCCAGTTCAACAACCCGGACGATCTAGCCCATTACCCCCGCTCACTGGAGCGCGACCTCGAACTGTTGAGGGCCGAGGGGGTGGACCTTGTGTGGGTGCCGGAGGTGGAGGATATGTATCCGCCCGGCTACCAGACCTATGTGACAGTCGAGGAAGTGACCCGACCGCTGGAAGGGGCGGCGCGTCCGGGGCACTTTCGCGGGGTAGCGACGGTGGTCGCCAAGCTGTTCAACGTGTTCGAGCCTCAGCGGGTTTACTTTGGGCAGAAGGACGCCCAGCAGGTGGCCGTCATCAAGCAGATGGTGCGTGACCTGGCCTTTAACCTGGAGATCATCGTGTGCCCGATTGTGCGTGAGCCGGACGGGCTGGCGATGTCCAGCCGGAATGTGCGCCTGAACCCGGAGGAGCGAAAGGCGGCGGTGGTGCTGTATCTGGCTCTCTCGGCGGCGGTGATGGAATGGCAGAGGGGCGAACGGGACGCCGATGCCCTGCGGGCGATCATGCAGGCAACGCTCAGCGCCGAGCCGCGCGCACGGGTGGATTACGTCAGTGTGGCCGACCCTGATACCATGCAGGAGATACAGGGGAATGTCAGCCGGGGCCTGCTCAGCATGGCTGTATATATCGGCGATGTGCGCCTGATTGACAACATGGTGGTAGACGAGGCTTATGCTCCTGGCAATTGACATTGGCAACACCAACATTCATTTCGGCCTGCATGACGGCAGAGACTGGTTTGTCTCGTGGCGGGCGCATACGGTTGCCCGAAAAATGGGGGATGAGTACGCTGTCCTGTTGCGCAGTTTCTTCGAAGAAAAGGCCCTCACCTTTGCCGATGTAGACGCGGTGGTGATGGCCAGCGTGGTCCCTGATCTGACAGCGGCCTTTATCAAGATGTCAGAGCGCTATCTGCGGCGCAAACCGCTTAACGTGGAGCCGGGCATCAAGACAGGCGTCCGGCTGTTGCTGGATAACCCGCGCGAGGTTGGGCCTGACCGGGTGGTCAACGCGGCGGCGGCCAAGAAGCTGTACGGCGGCCCGGCTATCATCATTGACTTTGGCACAGCCACAACATGGGATGTGATTAACGCCAACGGCGATTATCTAGGCGGGGCTATTGCGCCGGGTATCGGGCTGGCACATGATGCGCTGGTCAGCCGGACGGCCCGGCTGGTCAAGGTGGACCTCGTGCCGCCGCCGTCGGTGATTGGGCATAACACCGTTCATGCCATGCAGAGCGGGCTGTTTCTGGGCTATGTGGCCATGATCGAGGGGCTGGTAGCACGCATCAAGGCTGAGCTGGAGGCCCCGCAGGCCAAAGTAGTCGCGACCGGCGGGCTGGCCCCTCTGTTTGCCGAGCAGACCAGTGTCATCGAAGAGATCGCCCCTAACCTGACGCTGGAGGGACTGCGGATCATCTGGGAGATGAATCAATGAGGTTTCCGGGATGGCTGGCAGGCTGATGACTCTGGAGGAGTTTCGAAGGGCTTTTGCAGACCTCAAGATGCGCGGATGGGTTCGGTCGGAGCGTCGAGGCCCTACCGGTATCGGCTATACACTGGAGAAACTGCTTGGACTGCCAGAGAGCAATATCGCATTACCAGACCTAGGCATTGTCGAACTTAAAGCCCATCGTATCAATTCGAGTTCCATGATTACGCTCTTTACCTTTAACAGAAAAGCCTGGAGGATGAATCCTCTGGAAGCCATAAGGAAATACGGCACGCCCGATCAGAATGGCAGGCTGGGTCTATATTTCACCATGTCGCGTGTTCCCAATAGTGCGGGGTTGTTCCTGCACGTCGAGGCTGACTCGATCTCTGTGCGTCATGTATCTGGTGAGGTCGTTGCAGAATGGCAGTTAGACGCCTTAGCAGAGAGGTTTGCTCAAAAAATACCCGCACTTATATTAGTGAGCGCGTTTAGTGAGATGCGCGGTAATATTGAGTGGTTCAAGTTTGACAGGGCACAACTACTGGATGGAACTTCCAGGGATATTCTGCGCAACCAAATCCTGGCTGGAAATATACTCGTAGACCTGCGCCTCCATGATCGGGTAACCAGTGCACGCAACCATGGGACGGGATTTCGAACCCTAGAGGACAGACTGCCCTTGCTCTTTGAGATGGTTAGAGATTTATGAGTGCCAAGAAGCCCGTTCAGTTGTCCTTTATAGAAACATCCTCGTATGAGGACAGTTTGAGCGACTGGACCTTTAGCAATGCCTTGACACGTGAGCTGACGCATTGTTACCATGACTACCCCGCTAGGATGATCCCACAGGTAGCAGGCAGGTTGATAGACTTATTTGGTGCAAGGGCAGCCCTCTTGTTCGACCCTTACTGCGGGAGTGGGACTTCGCTGGTAGAAGCCAGCATAAGGGGCATTCATGCTGTCGGCACTGATCTCAACCCTCTCGCAAGGCTGATCGCAAAGGCAAAAGTATCAACACCAGACCTTGACGCACTAGAACACCAAGTAATGCTTTTCAACCGCTTTGCTCTCGGTGAGAAAGAACGCCGGCGGAGATTACCTGATAAGTTCGAGGTACATGGCATCTCAAATCTGGAGTTTTGGTTCAAGACCGCTGTTATAGAAAAACTGTTTGAGATCAGGGAGTTTGTCGAGTCTATTACTGACGAAAACATTCGCCTTTTCTTTCAGGTTGCATTGAGTGAGACCGTTCGTGAAAGTTCAAATACGAGGAGCAAAGAATTCAAGTTATACAGGTATAGCGAGGACAAACTCTCTCAATTTAACCCCGATGTTTATGGGATCATGGCGGGTAAACTCCACCGCAACCTGCAAGGATACAAGCAGTATAAGGCTCTCATTGCCAATTTGAGGGAGCCGCCTTCTGTAAATATTTATGATTTTAACACGGTAGAGGGGATACCCCAGGCGCTTGTTCAGGATGAGAGCGTTGACGTGGTAGTAACGTCTCCGCCCTACGGCGATTCCGGCACAACGGTGGCCTATGGACAATATTCCCGTCTATCAGCCGCGTGGCTGGAGCTTGAAGAGCCGCATAAGATTGACCGCAAGCTGATGGGTGCACGGGCAATTAGTGATGCTGTTGTCTTTCCCAGCAGGGCGCTGAACCAGGCTATTGAGCAAGTCAGACAAGCAGACGAGAAACGTGCCCGGCATGTCACTTCGTTCTACAGTGACTTGCAGTCATCCATCTCCAATGTGGCAAAAGTGGTGAAACGGGGCGGCTACGTGTGCTACGTTGTTGGGAACAGGAAGGTAAAGGGAGTTGTACTGCCAACCGACATTGCCATAAGGGATTTCTTCGAAAATCGCGGTTTTGTGCACGTGAATACCTTTACACGCGCTATTCCCAACAAGCGTATGCCGTCCAAGAACAGCCCGACAAATGAGGCAGGCGTGCTGGACAGCACGATGACACAGGAATACATCGTGGTCATGAAGCGGGCCTGCTGACTATGCCCCCGTCCCTGCCGCAGACTCTCGACAGCAAGGCAAGGTTGCGATAAGCTACAGGCGTATCAGACGGACTACCCAACCGCCGTCCGGTACAGACTCTGCGCTGGTAGGAGGAAACATGAGTATCAGCTTTGGCACGGATGGCTGGCGGGCCGTCATCTCAGAAACTTTCACCTTTGGTAACCTGCGCCTCCTCGCTCAGGCCATCGCTGACCTGATTCTGGAAGAGAACAACGGCCAGCCGCCTCATGCCGTTGTGGGGTTTGATACCCGCTTCCTCTCTGACCGTTACGCCGCTGAGGTAGCCCGTGTGCTGGCTGGGAACGGCATCAAGACCCTGCTGGCCAACTCGGATGCACCGACGCCGGTCATCTCCTATGCGGTCAAGCAGACCGGGGCGGCGGCAGGGATCATGATCACGGCCAGCCATAACGCCCCGCGCTATAACGGCGTCAAGCTGAAAGCCAGCTACGGAGGCTCGGCCAGCCCGGAACAGTGCCGTCGGGTGGAACTGCATCTGCGCGACAATGAGGAACGCGCCCGCGGCCCTAACTTGATCGATCTGGAGGTTGGCCTTCAAGAAAGGTTGATTGAGCGCTTCAACCCGGTGCCGGCTTACTATGCCCATCTGCGCGAGCTGGTGAATCTGGATGCTATCTGTGCGGCCAATCCGCGCGTAGTGCATGACCCGATGTACGGCGCTGGACGCGGCTACATCAAGGGCCTGCTGGGCGGTGTAGGCTGTCAGGTGCATGAGATCCGCGGCGAAATGAACCCTGGCTTTGGCGGCATTCATCCGGAGCCGCTGGCCAAGTATCTGGGGGCGCTGGCGGCGGCCATCCAGTCCGGTTTTGGCGAGGTAGGCCTGGCTACGGATGGTGACGCAGATCGTATCGGCGCGATGGACGGCAAGGGCAATTTTGTGGATGCCCACCGCATCTTTGCGCTGGTACTGCGCTATCTGGTTGAACAGCGCGGTATGAAGGGAACAGTCGTGCGGACCGTCTCAACAACGCGGATGATTGATCGGCTGTGCCGCCGTTACGGCCTCCCGCTCAAGGAGACTCCCGTCGGCTTCAACCATATCGCCGACATCATGATGAGCGAGGATGTGCTGATGGGCGGCGAGGAGTCAGGCGGGATCAGCGTGAAGGGGCATATTCCGGAGGGAGACGGCATCCTGCTGGGGCTGTTGCTTCTGGAGGTGATCGCCACATCCGGCCTGACTCTGGAGGAGCTGGTCAACGACTTACATGCCGACGTCGGGCCGGCTTACTATGCCCGCACCGACCTGCGTCTGCGCCGGCCAGTGGACAAGCGGGAAATGACCGCCCGTCTGCGCGATGACGCCCCCGCCCAGATCGCCGGCCTGAAGGTTGAGGAGGTCTCCTCGCGGGACGGCGTCAAATACATCATGGAGGATGAGAGCTGGCTGTTGATCCGTCCCAGCGGCACGGAGCCGGTACTGCGCGTTTACGCTGAGGGGCGCAGTGAAGCCATCCGTGACGGCCTGTTGAAGTACGGCGAGCAGGTCGCGGAGAGCGTCTGAGACACAAAGCAGGGCTTCCAGCGGGAATAGGGAGATTATTTTTCTATCCATATTCAAACCAAACCCAACCTTTCTTTGTATTTATTTTAGAACCCGACCCGACTAGACTTAAAGCAGGCTTGTGATATGCACTTATGTTCTAATAGCGGGGAGGGCGGTATTTCCTATGATGTTCAATGGGTTATATCCGGCATTTGCTATAGACAAACTGCTCCATCAGCGTAGCCAGCGCTGGGCCGATCTGGTGGCATGGTTGCGTTCCCTGCCGGTCACCGATCCGCACGTGATGGCTTTCACCCTGACCATGCGCCGCCTGCACCGTTACGGCCGTCTTGACGGGACAATTGGGGGCGATTGTCTGTGCGCTGTGTGCGCGGCACAGGTCGTTGGGAATTTCCGCGGCAGTGAAGAAGAACTGCTCGACTTCTATTACAAGAACCTTGATGAAGTGAATGCGGCTATCAAAGAAATGCGTGCACGCCGCGCTGTGACACGGCCTCTGGCAGGGGTAGCCTGAGGCTGACTGTTTGGCCGGGAGGATAGGGCGGCTTGGCGGAAGCCGCCTTTTTATTTCAGAGGGACAGCAGAGGTGCTGTCCCTCTTGGGTGTGCTCTGTGATGCGGTTGTTCTGATCTCAGCGCCGCCTGCGCCGGAATGCCGCCGCCACGCCGGCCAGCCCCATCGGCAGGACAGCGACCGCGCCGGGGCAAAGTCTGCCGCGCGGCTGGGTTGTCTCTTCCTCTTCGGCGGCCTGCGGGGCCTCAGCCTCCTCTTCGGCGGGCGGAGCTGGCGGCATCCCGCCCATCCCCAGGCTCATATCGTCCACCCACAGGATGCCTTCCCGCCGCTCCTCGCCTGCGCCGAACCCGAACCAGTAACCTGTGACCTGCGAGGGGTCTATCTCAGAGAGGCCTTCCTCTCCAGCCCAGTCGGGCTTTATGAAGTCCTCCCATGCAAAGAAGACCTGCGCCCAGCCGCCTACGCTCTCTGGCGGCGTGTCGAAGTAGACTTCGAACGGTGTAGCGGCATCGGGGCCGCCGGAGCCGACCCCAAACGTGATCTCATGCTGGCCTTCATCCGAGTAGAACCACAAAGAGATGCCGTCACTGCCGCTCCAGTTCTCCAGAGCTCTGTAGATGCGGCCGCAGGTAGCCCAGCCGCCGGCTGTCACAACGTAATGGATACGGAGCGAGGCACTGCCTCCGTGAGCCGCTGTGCTGTCTGCCCCGCACTCAATGACCGATGCCGGGCTGTCGCTGTTGGGTTCGAGGGGTTCAACCAGCGACTCGAAGTCCTCGATCAGGCCGGCGCCTGCCGCACTGACCGGGGGGCCTGCCTCCCCTTCCGCGGATGTCGGCCTAGCGGGCGGCAGACCCTCTTCGCCCCAGTAGGCACGGACGGCCTGATCAATGAAGGCCACAAACTGCGGGCCAATGATCTGGTTGGCCTGCTCGTTGGGATGTGCGTCGTACTCGTCGCCCCGATACTCGCGGCGCAGGAAGTTGTCGTCGCCGGCCAGCAGGCCGAAGAAGTCAAACACCGTCACGTTCGGGTGGCCGGCCAGATACTCATCAGACTGAAGCCACTGAGTGAAGGCACGCGCCCGTGCCGCCTCCTGCGGGTTGCTGTTGGCGGGGACCTGCGGCGGCTGGGTCACGATGATGAACAGTTTGTCGGGGTATTGATCCATGCGGTCACGGATGGAGAGGTAGTATGACTGGTAATCCGCAAGCTGGGCGTCATCGCCGATGTTGCTGACCGGGAAGCACGATTTGAAGAGGATGACATCGTACTGCATCAGGTAGCTGAAAGTGTTGTCCGGCGGATCGTGCAGAGGCTGAGCGAAGATGGCCGCGAAGCCGTCGGGATCGGTATTGTCGTCGGGTACATTGAAGTTTGTGCCAGTGTACGTCCCGTCTGCCAGACGCAGGCCGTCATCGTTGTAGCCGTGATCGTAGAACTCGTAGCCCAGTGCGGTCAGCCCTTCCCGAACACCGCCCTGTTCAATGAGATTCTGCCCGCACGAGTGATGAAGAAAAATGATGCGGATCGGCGACTGGGCGGAGGCCGGGCCGACTGCCGCCAGCAGGAGGATGAGCAGGGCACATCCAGTCACGATCCTGCCAGCAGGCGCTGACAGGTAAACCGACCGTTGCATGAGACACCTTCCCTTCTCTCGATGCCCTGACCAGAATAAAAAGGGGCGGCCCTTTAGCCGCCCTCCTCATACTGATAACTGCGTGTCCACGGCTGACCGCTTACGCCCCCCTCCGCGTTCTTGGAGAGCAGGGCCTGATAGACGTTCAGGCGGCTTCGGGAGAAGCCATGCGATGATCCTGCCATGTAGATACGCCATACTCGGTAGGTCGGCTCGTCCACGTATTGAAGCGCCTCTTGATGATGTTCCTCCAGCCGCCGCACCCAGTGCCGCAGGGTGAGGGCATAGTGCTCCCTCAGCGACTCCACATCACGCACCTCAAAGCCGGCCCCTTCGGCGGCCTGAAGGGTCTGGTTGATGTCCACCAGTTCACCGTCGGGGAAGACATACCGATCCATGAAGCTGTTTCTCTTGTACAGCCAGCGTCCCAGCGGTTTGGTCTTGGGGTTATGGCTGGTCATGCTGGCAATGCCGTGATTCAGGAACAGGCCGCCCGGCTTAAGCAGTTTCCATGCCTGAGCGAAGTAGAGCGGCAGTTTAGCGGCCCCTACATGTTCAAACATCCCTACGCTGACCAGCTTGTCAAAAGGCTGGTCGGCAGGCACCTCGCGGTAGTCCTGCAATAACACCCGGCAACGCTCAGTCAGGCCGGCCTGCGCGATGCGTTCCTGTGCCCATGCCGCCTGCTTTTCGCTCAGCGTGATGCCGGTCACGTCCACGCCGTAATGCTGAGCGGCGTAGATCGCCAGCCCGCCCCACCCACAGCCGATGTCCAGCAGGCGCTCGCCCGGCTTGAGCTGAAGCTTGCGGCAGATGTGTTCCAGCTTCTGCCGCTGGGCGGTGTGGATGTCCTCCTCGCCCGTCTTGAAGTAGGCGCATGAGTACACCATCATCTCGTCGAGATAGAGCGCGTAGAACTCGTTGGACACGTCGTAGTGGAACTGCACGCTTTGACGGTCGCGGCGGCGCGAGTGGAGCTTCCCGACGGGCTTCAGACCGGGGCGGGTTGTCTCGGCCACTATGTCGCGCGGCAGTGCCAGCAGTTGGCCGATCAGCCAGAGGGCCGTGCCGGCAGACAAATGCAGGGACTGGAAGTAATCCATCAGGCTGGTCGCGGCGATGATGTCCCCCTCGATGTCAAAGTCATCGAAGATGAACGCCTCGCCTAGATTCAGCTCGCTGGGCGGAAGGAACATGCGCCGTAAAGCGGCAGGGTGCTTGAGAACCAGTGTGAAGCGCGCCCTGCCGTCGGCAGGCTGGATGGGGCAGGAGCCGTCCCATAGCCGGACGGCGAAGTCCGGCGGTCCGTAGCCGGCAAAGATACGTCTGAGGATGGCGGTACTGCGTTCAAGGTGGAGAGCGGCGGTGTCACGGGCCAGTGTACGTTCCAGAGGTGAGGTTGAGCCGGTCATACATCTCCTCCTGCAACAGCAACAGTATGAACGACTTTCCCATTGTATCACTGGCAGGCAAAAAGTGCCTGCCCCTCAGGCAGACCCTGTCACTCACTCGGCGTCTGTCTGAGGGGACCTCAGCCCTTGTCCTTCTTCTTTTTCTTTTCTTCGTCCTCCTCCCGGTAGTACTGGCCGGGGATGGGGCGGGTGTCGTCCTTCTCTAGTTTGAAGTCCTCTGGGTAAGGGGACGGCGTCTTGGTTTTGGCCTTGCCTGCCGCCGGACGGGGCTTGGCCTTGGGCGGCGGAGCCTTTGCCGGAGATACGGTCTCCAGCGGGGGCAGGGGGCCGGTCACTGGGCCGGCGTCAGCCTCCTGAACGGCTTCAGGGGGAGGTTCGTGCCTGCCTGCCTGTGCCGCCGCCTGTACTTCGGCCAGCAAGCGGTCCAGGTTGACCGGTTTCTTCAGGTAACGCGTCGCCCCAACCGCATACCCGCGCCGGACATCCTCACGGGCGGTGCGTGCTGAGACGATGATGATCGGCAGAAGGGCTGTCTCCGGCTGAGTGCGCAGTTCCTTGCAAATCTCGTAGCCGTCGGCATCCGGCAGCATGAGATCAAGGATCAGCACATCGGGCCTTTCCTTTGCGACAGCGGCCAGCCCGGCGGCGCCGGTGTAAGCGCCTTCGGCTTCAATATCGTACAGCTTCAAGAAGGCCTTGAACATCGTAACGGTCTCCGGCTCGTCGTCAATGATGAAGACCTTGATTGGAGCCATGTGTATGCCCCCTGTCCCTATCCTGTCTAATGCGGCGCTCCCGGCCTTCCCCATCCTGTCTGTTAACGGAACTTCTTCTCAAACACGCGGTATGTCTTATAGACCTTCGCCCCCAGCATCTCAATAGCACGGTTCATCATATCATTGGTTTCTAGAATCCACGACATCTCAATATTGACATAACCGCGCGGCAGGCCGTTCTTGATCATCTCGTAGTACATCAGCGCATCTACGCCTGTGCCGCGATACTCCTCCAGCACGCCCAGCCCCCACACACGCACCCCGCTGATGTCACGGCGCACCTTCCAGTGCCACAGCAGGCGCAGCATCTGAAGCCACTCCGGCTCGCCCGGCTTGCAGTGTGCCTTGCGGAGCGGCTGGTAAATATCGGGGAGCGGCAGGCCAAACGCGACCGGCTTGCTGTCTACCTCCACAATCACGACGATGTGGGGGTCCACCATCGGCTTGAGGTCTCTGGCGAGCTTGTCTATCTCCTCGTCGTCCATCGGCACGAAGCCCCAGTTCTTGGCCCATGCCTGATTGTAGATCACCTTGAGCCGTTCGACCTCAGCCCTGAAATCACGCAGATTGGCCTGCCGTACCTTGAAGCTGCGCCGTGTCCTGATCTTGTTGACAACGCGCGTCAGCTTTTCCGGCAGTTTGTCGGCCTTCCTGCCGCCCCAATCCTCGCCGTTGAAGTGCCAGTACCACAAGTCCATCGCCTTCTGGTAGCCGGCGCTTTCTACAAAGCCCCGATAGTAGGGCCGTGAGTGGGGCGTCATGATCATCTGCGGGTGCTCAAACCCGTCAATCAGCATCCCGATCTCGCTGTTGGTGCTGAAGGTAGCCGGCCCCATGATCGCGTCCACGCCGCGTGCCTTGACCCATTCCTCGGCGGCGTTCAGCAGGGCCAGTGCCGCCTCACGATCATCAAGCACCTCGAACTGCCCGAACCAGCCCATGTTCTGCTCCTGAAACCGGTTATAGGCGTGGTTGATGTGGGCAATGATCGTGCCGACCGGCTGGCCGCCGCGCCATGCCACGAACTTCTCGAAGTCAATATGCTTCAGTTCGACGTTGTGGGCTGGGTCGAAGAAGCGGACATGCTCACTCCACAGCGGAGGGGTCCAGCAGGGGTCGTCCTTATAGACCGTCCACGGCATCCGCAGGAAGGCCTGCTGATCGGCTTCTGAAGAGACTGGCCGCACGGATAGGTCAGACATACGCTCTCCCTCACAGGCAATGATCATGACAGTGGATACGCCCACAAGTTTAAGCGCACGGGCAGAATTATGCCAATCTTGCCTGCCTGCCGCCCGGCGGGAGGCCGTCAGCCTTCATGATGCCTCGAACCTATTGACAAGCGGTGAAAATCGTCTTAAGATATTTTAGTAGAACTTTATCTAAAGTCTTTAGTCCTCCGGGAGTCTGCCTTGCCCTCACACGAGCGGGTCACCATGGCCAGAATCGCTGAACTGAGCGGGGTATCCCTCTCGACCGTGTCGCTGGTCCTGCGCGGCAGGCCGGGCGTCGGCCCTGAGACGCGCCAGCGCGTCCTAGAGGTGGCCAGAGAGCTGGGCTATCTCCCCCCTAAGCTGACCGCTCCTTATGCTCCCCCTCTGTCCAGCGTGGGGCTGATCCTGAAGTCAGACCCCGGCTACGTCCCCCAGCCCAATAAGTTCTACTCTCAGGTCGTGGCCGGCATCGAGGAGGCCTGCCGCCGTCAGGGCATCAACCTGCTCTACGCCACCCTGCCGGTGGATGAAGACAGCTATCCCCTTGATCTCCCCCGCATCCTGACGGAAGAGGACTCGACCGGCGGCCTGCTGCTGGTCGGGGCGTTTCTGAATGAGGCGCTGCGTCAGGTGATGGATCGGCACTCTGTGCCCGTCGTGCTGGTGGACGCCTACGCCGCAGGCGGCACTTATGACGCGGTCGTGTCCGATAACTTAAGCGGCGCGTATCAGGCGGTCACCTATTTGATCCGGCAGGGTCACCGGCACATTGGGCTGGTGGGGTATCATCCGAGCGCCTACCCCAGCATCGAGGAACGCCGCAACGGTTACCAGCAGGCGCTTGCCGATCAGGGGATTTCCGATCAGTACGTGGCTGAATGTCACATCGTCAACCCAGAGGAGATCGCCGCGGCAACGGCGGAACTGCTCCGCTCTCATCCCGGCCTGACGGCGATCTTTGGCGTGAATGATGATGTCGCTGTGGCCGTGATGGAGGCGGCACGGCAGGCGGGGCGGCGGATACCCGAAGACCTCTCGGTGGTGGGGTTCGACGATATTGAGCTGGCTGGTTGTGTGTCGCCGCCCCTGACAACCGTCCATGTGGACAAAGTCGGGATGGGCAGGCTGGCGGTGCAACTGCTCGCCAATCGGGCTGAACATCCAGAGGCCAGCCCGGTGAAGGCCTTCATCTGCCCGCGCCTGATCGAGCGGCACTCAGTCTGCCCGCCCGGCTGAGGGCGCAGGCAGGGTAGACAGCAGTTTGAGCATAGCAGGGAAGAGGGACAGACAATGGTTCAGGTGATAGCGGACGCTCTGCCCAACATCCCCTGGGAGGACAGGCCGGAGGGCTGTCATGATGTGGTGTGGCGCTCAAGCCGCAACCCGATTGTCCCTCATGACCTGATCCCTGCTTCGAACAGCATCTTTAACAGCGCGGTTGTGCCGTTTCATGGGCAGTTTGCCGGCGTCTTCCGGTGCGATGACAAGCGCCGCTATATGCGGCTTCATGCCGGCAGGAGCGTAGACGGCATCCACTGGACGATTGAGCCTGACCGCATCTACTGGCGTCCGGCTGACGAACGTGCGGCTGAGATCAATGACTTTGTCTACGGCTATGACCCGCGTGTCGTGCGGCTGGAAGACCGCTACTATATCACCTGGTGCAACGGCTATCATGGGCCGACCATTGGGGTAGGGTATACCTACGATTTCGAGACCTTCTACCAGATGGAGAACGCCTTCCTGCCTTTTAACCGGAACGGCGTCCTCTTCCCGCGCCGCATCAACGGGAAGTACGCCATGTTAAGCCGCCCCAGCGACAACGGCCATACCCCCTTTGGCGACATCTACTACAGCGAAAGCCCGGATATGGTTCACTGGGGATGCCATCGGTTTGTGATGGGGGCAACCGACGGATGGCAGGCCACCAAGATCGGTGCCGGGCCGGTCCCCATTGAAACAAGCGAAGGCTGGCTGTTGATCTATCATGGGGTGCTGACCTCGTGTAACGGCTTTGTGTACAGCTTCGGCGCCGCTCTGCTCGACCTCGATGCGCCGTGGAAAGTGATCTATCGCGGCGAACCTTACCTCCTTGCCCCTCAGGCGCCTTACGAACGCACCGGCGATGTGCCCAATGTGGCCTTTCCGTGTGCCGCGCTGACCGATGCAGATACCGGCAGGATGGCAATTTACTACGGCGGCGCTGATACCGTCGTGTGCCTGGCCTTTGCCTACGTGGATGAGGTCGTTGAGTTTGTCAAGGCGAACTCAAAGGTGTAGCAGTCAGACAGGATTCGGCGAAATGGTCTTGACACGCGCGTCAATCTCCCCTTATAATGTAAGTGGGTTTTGGGAGCGCTCCCAAATTGAGAGCGCTCTCAGGGGAATCTGGGAGAACCTCGTGTCCAACCTGACGCTTGAAGACATCGCTAGACGGGCCGGCGTATCCCGCTCGACGGTTTCACGGGTGGTCAATGACCATCCCAACGTCCGCGAGGAGGTACGCCAGCGTGTGTGGGAGGTGATCCGAAGCACGGGTTACCATCCCAACGCCGCCGCCCGTACACTGGCCTCTCAGCGCTCATGGATGATCGGGTTGGTTCTCCCGCGCAGTGTCAGCTCCTTCTTCAAAGACCCCTACTTCCCCCATCTCACGCAAGGCATTGCGCAGGCCTGCAATCAGTATGACTATACCCTGAGCCTCTTTCTGGTCGGCACGAAAGAGGATGAGGAAAAGATATTCCCGCGCGTATCCCGCCGCGGCCTGCTGGACGGGATTATCGTCCAGTCCGGCCAGATCGGTGACCAGCTTATTGATCGGCTGGTCGAGTCCAATATCCCGCTCGTGATCGCAGGCCGCCCGTTCCATCCGGAGGGGGTCAGCTATATTGACGTGGATAACGTTCGGGCGGCTTATGAAGCGGTCAACTATTTGATTGGGCTGGGGTATAAGCGTATCGGCACAGTGGCCGGGCCGGGTAACAGCACGGTCAGCATTGACCGTGAAGAGGGATACCGCCAAGCG
>Ga0129299_1001720_pt1 | contig 14626 bp, 12 predicted proteins | sample ConPoolayeCmetaG_FD_94477 | JGI IMG/M metagenome (GOLD analysis project Ga0129299, IMG submission 94477) | Hot spring microbial mat communities from California, USA to study Microbial Dark Matter (Phase II) - Cone Pool mat layer C metaG ... | reverse complement strand
TCTTCTGCTCTGTTCGTTACGGGCCGCAGAACCCCGTTCTGCTCCGTTCGGAAGAACCCGCCAAATCTGTCACGCACCCTGATCCCGCTCGGCGTAAGGAAGAAATTGGACAGGTCCGTATCGGCGGTCTACAATCAAATACAGTAAAGTGGATGTATGCGCGCAGACGATGACGGGGTGTTGGTCTGCCGATGAGGGACAAGCCGTGAAGCCGATGCATCGTTTCGGTGGGTTCGTCGTGGGTACGGCCGGGTTGCTCGTCGTTGCGGCGTGCTTTCCATTCCCGATTCCAAGGGGTTTCGTGCCCGCCGACAACCAGCCGCCGAAGATCGAGACGGGCGGCGATCGGCTCGTCTACGAAGAGACCACCGTGGAGCTCGACGCGTCCGGGACGACCGATCCGGACGGGGATGCCCTGACCTTTCACTGGGAACAGGTGGCGGGCGCGCCGGTGGAGCTCTCGAACGCCGAGACGGCGCGGGCGACCTTCCGGGCGCCGATCGTCGCGGTCGATACGGTCCTGAGCTTCCAGGTGCTCGTCGTGGATGCGCGGGGGGCCTGCAGCGCGGAAAACGTGAACGTCACCGTCCGCGTCAAGGCGATCCGGGCCGGAAACGACAAGATCGTGGGCCCGAGGCTCAAGGTGAACCTGCGAGGTTACAACCGCGGGATCGGGGGCCACGTCACCTACGCGTGGCGACAGATCGTCGGACCGGCGGTGACCCTGTCGGGTGCGGACACGTTGGAAACGAGCTTCATTTCACCGGAGGTGGAGGAGGATACGGTGCTGACCTTCGAGCTGACCGGCACAAACCAGTTGGGCGTGACGGACAGCGACACGGTCGACGTGACGGTGAAGGTCGGCCCCCTGCACGTGCGCTTCAAAACCACAATGGGCGAGTTTGTCATCCTCCTGCGCCCGGACCGAGCGCCCGTCACGGTGGCCAATTTCCTGGACTACGTGAATTTCGGCTTCTACGTCGGTCTGACGATCCACCGGGTGATTCCGGCCGAGACCCTTCCCGGCGGGATCGTTCAGGGCGGCGGGTGGGATGTGAATCTGAACTCCCCGCCGCGATTCCCGCCCATCGAGCTCGAATCGAACAACGGGCTGAGCAACGTCCGCGGATCGGTCGCCATGGCGCGCCTGAGTGCTCCGGACACGGCCACCTCCGAGTTCTACGTCAACACGGACGACAACCTGGACCTCGACTACGACAACCCGCCCGGGTCGCTGGGATACGCCGTCTTCGGCGAGATCGTCGAGAGGATGGACGTCATCGACGCCATGTCCCACGTCGAGACGACCTCGCGTCCGGCCCCGTGGAACCCCGGCGTGACGTTCTACGACCTTCCGGTCGTTCCCATCCTGATCGAGGCCGTGACGATCGAGTGAGGGCAGCCCGATCCGCCTTGGCCTTTCTGACGCGACGCGGTATCATGGTCCTCCGATGAAAGGCCGCAACCGTGGGGCGGGCAAGTCTTGTCGACCCACGGCGGAGACGACCCGATGTCCGAATCTTCGACTCCCTCGACGTCCGATCGGATCAGCCCGGTGCCCCTGGGGTTGGAGGACGTGGCGGTCTGCCAGTCGGCCATCAGCAAGGTGGATGGCGCAACGGGCAAACTGCTTTACCACGGGTACGACGTGGCCGATCTTGCCGAGCACGCCCGATTCACCGAGGTGGCCTACTTGCTGTGGTATGGCCGCCTGCCGGGCGTGACGGAGTTCCGGGCGTTTCGTGACACGTTTGTGGGGTCGATTGATCTTCCCAGCGAGACGACGATGATCCTGCGGATGTTCCCGCGGCACGCCACACCGATGGAGATGCTCCGAACGGCCGTCTCGTCGCTGGGGCACTGGGACCCGGACAGCGGAAACACGAACCTGGACGCCTGCCTCCGCAAGGCGATTCGGCTGACGACGCGGATCCCCTTGCTGATCACGGCGCATCAACGGCTTCGAAACGGGCTGGAACCGGTCCCGCCGATTCGCGGTCAGACCATCGCGTTCAACATCCTGTACACCCTGCACGATCGCGAAATCGAGGAGATCGCGGTCAAGGCGATGGACGTGGCCCTGATCGTTCACGCCGACCACGAGCTGAACGCCTCGACGTTTGCCGCCCGGGTGACGGCGTCGACAATGAGCGACATCTACAGTTCCGTGGTCAGCGCGATCGGCGCGTTAAAGGGACCGCTGCACGGCGGGGCCAACGAGCAGGTCATGATGATGCTCGACCAGATCGGCCGGCCGGAGCGGGCGGAGGCGTGGGTCAAGGACGCCCTGGCCCGGAAGATGCGAATCCCCGGATTCGGGCATCGCGTCTACAAGACCGAAGACCCCCGCGCGACGATCCTGAGGCGCTGGGCCCGTCAGCTCTGTGACCGGTTCAACGACCATCTCCACCTGGACATCGCCGAGGCGGTCCGCAAGGTGGTCGAGGAGACCAAGCCTATCTATCCGAATGTGGACTTCTACTCGGGGATCTGCTACCGCTTGATGGGCATCCCCACCGAGCTGTTTACGCCGATGTTCGCGTGTAGCCGCGTCGTCGGTTGGACGGCCCACATCCTCGAACAGTGGTCCAACAATCGCCTGATGAGACCCCGCGCGGAATACTGCGGACCCGAACACCTCACGTACGTCCCCATCGAACAGCGACAGTAACGACGGCGGTGTGCCGAACAGGCGTCTGACAAAGCAGAAAGGCGGTTGCCCGGCCGGGGCAACCGCCTTGAATGCACTCGCACTTCCGGGGTTGGGTGGTTTTACGACGTTAAGCTCTCTTCGTCCGACGAGGGGCTCCCGGACTAGCTGCGACGGCGACGCAGCCAGGCACCGGCCCCGCCCAGACCCAAGGCCGTCACCCCGCCCAGCGCAGGGTCGGGCACCACGTGAGCGGTCCCTTCAATACCCAGGATGAGGTCGAGGGTGAGCGTCAGCCCGACATCCGTAACCCCGATCTCGTATCCGAACTTGCCGCCGATCCTCCCGATGAGGGTGTCGCTTTGAGCAACGGAGGTCTTGAAGGCGAACTGGAACGGTAGGAGGGAGTCCGCCCAGGTCCGTGCCGTGAACGTGGTGGTCATCATACCGGTGACGAAAAGCGTCGCCTCCAGGTAGACGTCCGTGTTGACGGTCACAGGGTTCGCCAGCCCGAGGATGTGCCCCGGACCTTGAGGATTGAAATCCAGGAACCGGGCGCTGCCAACGCGCAGGGTCCCCGTAGCCAGACCCGCAATGACTACCTTCATGGTGCTCGTATTGGTCAGACCCGCGTCTTCCACGATGAACGTGTCACTTGCCCCGATGTGGTCATTGCTCTGAAAGATCGTCACCGCGAAAGTACCCGACAATCCACCTGACGTGCTAGCCATCGTCTGGCCTGCTACCCACGTCAGGTTCAACGCCACACTCCCGCTGGTCACGTCGAACGTGTAGAGGACCGGTCCTGCCAGAGCCGGCGTTGCAGCCACCATCACCACACCCAAAACCCCTAGAAATCTCATTTTTAATCCTCCTTTTCCGAACCAGACCTGAGGAAGAAGAGCCGTACACCCACCGCGTGGGGGTTGCTCCTCCCACCTAACCATCACACCACACAGGCGAAGAGTGTCTTGAACTCCCGAGGCTGAGGCTTACCTGACCCCCGTCAACCTTTCCCCGTTGACACCAAATGCTAGGCCTGTAGATCACGGCGTTCAAGGACATGCTGAGAATTTTTTGCGGGTCGTTTCGCTCGCTATTCTTTACGGGCAGCCGCAACGACTTGCGGGGTGCGCTGGGCTACGTTATGAATCGGCGTGTCCTGGGTTGCCGGCAACCCGTGGCATGGTCCGACTGACGGAACAGCAGACCGCCGGCTCGCGCCGGTCGGCGTGGTGTGTGTTGTTGCCCCGTGAGCGGAACACCAAACCAGGCCCAAAACATCGACGACTCGATTTCCTGCGACGGTATTGCTAATGCCCTCTGCCCGCGACATTGCCGTTGAGGCCCTTGCCAACCGTCGTCCGGGTGAGGTCTTCCTCCAAGACCGCCTCGACCGGTTGATTGAGCGCGCCGGGTTGAGCGAGTCGGATGCAAGCCTGGCGACCGAGTTGAGCTTGGGCGTGTGCCGGCATCGTCTCACACTCGATCGACTGATCGGGCGGGTGTTCCACGGGCACCTGAGGCACCTGGACCCGAGATTGCTGACGATCCTGAGGGTCGGACTTTATCAGTTGGTCTGGCTGGAACGGGTCCCGGCCTTCGCCGCCGTCCATACCGCGGCGGAACAAGCCGGCCAGGCCGGCGGAAGGAAGGCAAGCGGTCTGGTCAACGCCCTCCTGCGCGAAGTCCTGAGGCACCTGGACGAGCGGGTTCACACCGAGCCGCCTGAGAACCTCCGGCGATCGCTGCAAGTGGATCGGTCGCGCTGGAGGGTGCTCGACATGGACTGGCTGCCCGATCCGGTGGGTGATCCGGCGGGATTCCTTTCAACGTCCACATCGCATCCCCGGTGGTTGGTCGAGCGGTGGCTCGGGAATTTCGGTCTTGGGCCGGCCGGAGAGATCTGTCTGGCCGGGAGTCTCCGCCCGCCGCTCGTGCTTCGCGCGAACCGGCTTCGGACGACCCCGCAAGGCTTGGTGGACCGGCTGGCCGCCGACGGGATCACCGCCGCCCTGGACGCAGAGGGTCGGGCTGTATTCGTCCTGACTGCCCCTCCCGTCCGCCGAATCGCGGCGGTGACAGAAGGGCTGTGTCAGCCCCAGGATCGGACGAGTCAGTGGGTCGTCCGGACCTGTGCCCCTCGGCCGGGGCAGAACGTCCTGGACCTGTGCGCCGGACCTGGGACCAAGACCACTCAATTGGCCGAAGAGATGAGCGATCGGGGTTTGATCCTCGCGTGCGATGTGTCGTCGGCCAAGCTGGACCTTCTTAAGGACAACTGTCGCCGCATGGGGGTGTCCTGCGCCCGGACGGTTCGGGCGGAGGCTCTGGACAACGCCGCAGAGGAATACGGACCCTTCGACATGGCGTTGGTGGACGCCCCGTGCAGCAATACCGGGGTGCTTGCCCGGCGGGTGGAGGCCCGTTACCGTCTGAAACCTGCTCACTTGAATCGACTCGCCCAGGAGCAGCACCACCTGCTGACGACGGCGGCCCGGCACGTGGCGAAGGGCGGCACGTTGGTCTACTCGACATGTAGCATCGAACCGGAGGAGAACGAGCACGTCGTTCAGCGGTTCTTGACGGGTTCGCCGGCCTGGCAGTTCATCGACTCCAGGCTGATCCTGCCGTCTGCGGGCGAGCAGCCCACCGATTGGTGCGACGGCGGGTTCGTGGCCGTTCTCCGTCGCAGCACGGGGTGAGGCCGCCCCCCACAAAGGGGGACGGGTTCCGTCGCGCCGGGGGATCAAACCTACGGTGCGAACACCTCGAAGAGCCGACCCTCCCCGGGTCGGAGGCGGAGCGCCATCGTGATCTCTCTGCCGGAGGCGGCTGGAAGGTATCGCTGAGACTCGTCGACATCGACCACGCGGGCGACCGCCCCGTCTCGAACCATTAACGGCAGGTGCACCGTGTCGTAGGCGAAGGTCTGGACGTCCGGATTGTAGACCAGCAGCAGCCGGCGCTTGGTCCCGACCAGGAGGGAGGCCCGAAGGCGATTGGTCTCGGTCTGGACCAGGTCTGCGAGAGGTTCGGTCCCTCGGAGCAGGCGTCCCCAGCGCACAGCGCGCTCGGTCATCCGTTTGATGGCGGCGGCTCGCTCCGGGGGTACGGCGTGATCGCGTCCCGCGAGCCCCCCGTCGGGTTGATCATCGGTGTGATACCGGTAGAAGACGACGCCGTCCACGAATCCTACGGCGACGGCCGAGAGGTAGATCACATCCCACTCCGCCGGGGTGGGGAATCGCAACCGGCCGGGCATCGCCAAGGCCTGGATCATCACCCAGTGCTGCCGGTCGGGTGTTTGGGCGCGAATCCGGGCGAGTGCCTCGAGATGGGACCGCGGTTCCTCGTATCGACGATTGAGCAACTCGCCCGCCTGCCCGCCCTCCGCCAGAGGAAAGTTGTCCCACAAGACGATCGGCAGATCGGCCTGCTTGACCAGTGTCGCCACGTCGTGGCTGAGCACGGCCAAGACCGGGTGATCCGGGTCGATCTTTCGATAGAGTCGGGCCACCTCGCCCAGCCGCTCCGCCAGGTCCGACGTCGGTGCGTCATAGATGAAGTGCATCAGCAAGGCCGGGTGCCGACTCGTCCACCGCACGTTTTCCCGGACCACCGTCTCCGGTTCATTCATGACCTCCGGATCGAATTGCCCTCCGCGGATGTAGGCCATCGTCCGGGCGTGCGGCAGGATCACCCGGAGCGACTGCTCCTGCGCCACGTCGAGGAGCAATTCGCTGTACCGGTCCTCGACCCCCTCGGCCAGGATCGTGTTGAACCCCAGCGAACGGATATGGACGAAATCCGCGGTGAGTGCGGCCCGGGCCTGATCCTCTGCTTCCGGGATGTGTCCCGCCACCTCATACCAGACGGCCACCGGGTAGAACTCGCCGTGTTGGGTCACGCCGGGGGTGGACGGCGCCTCGCAACCGAGCAGGAACACACCGGTCACAAAGGTCCCCATCAGAGCCCCCGGAGACAACCAACGCAACGAGCGCAATCCGGACCTCATGATCCGTGCCCCCTGCCCGAGGTCGGGGACGACGAAGGAGGGACGTCGGATCGAACCTTTGTCCGCTCCTCGGGGCGAAGCTCGACGATCGCGATGTCGCGCGACGGGCGCGACCCCGGCGACGTGAAGTAATGGTATCGCATCTCCGGCCGGTTCCCCCAACCGATGTCCGCCACCCGGAGTGGGTGGAGAATCACTTGACAACCGGTTCGCCGTGCCCGTTCCGACCAGTGGTTCAGGAGCGACGGGTATCCTTCCAAAGGCTGCCAAGCCGGGCGGATGATGAGCCATCGGGCCGCGTCCCGATTGAAAAGGTAGTCGGGCAGCCTGTCCCACCCCGGCCGGGCGCGGGCCGTCGGCTTGAGAAGTCCGGCGCACCGCCGATCGGTCGCGAACATGATGGGGGCCACACCGAAGGGGGTGTAAACCAGATCGTCCGGGCGACTGTACCGCAGCAGAAACCGGGTGACGGCCTCGTTCGGTCCGACGAAAGGTTCCCTCAGCTCCTGCACGTAACCGGCCCACTCGCTCTTGAGCATCGCCTGTCGGATGGCGCTCGGCCCGGTGGCGAAATCCCCGTCGAGCAGATCCCCTCCGACGCGGGTCGGGAAGAGCCCGCAGGCCACCGACGGCAGCAGATTCGTCACGCCGGCGGCCATCGCGACGATGTTTCCGACCACATCGTTCCGCAGCGATATTTCCCGGATCGCGGCGGCCACCACGATCGCCCCCAGCGGCATCATGTGGATGAGATAGCGCGTCCCGGCCCACAACACCACGGGGACCACCGTCAAAATCGGTATCGTCAGGCAGGCCACCAGCGCATACGCCCCGCCGACCCGAAGGCGTTGCCTGGCAGCACCCACGGCCAGACCGCCCGCCACGATCCACGGGCAGACGAACTGATTCACGACGAACAACTGTTTCACAAACGCCTTGCCAGGCGGATCTCGATGATACCCCACGGCATCGAGGGTCCCGGCCGACTTGTGCAGACCGATCGCCAGAAACCACGGTCCGGTCAGCGCAGCGGTCACCATCGCCGCCCCGCCCAGGCGGATCCAGATCGCCCCACGGCGGCGCCAGATCACCCCGTGGATCCCCAGTCCGATCGCAACGCACGCACACGTCACGTAGTTCGAATGGAACAACCACACCATCGCGGCCGTGAGGACCGCCGTGCCTCGACGACGGGGCAGCTCCGCATAGGCCCAGACCGCTGCCAAGGTCCCCACCACCAGCATCGAATAGTAGCGGCACTGCCGCATCATCAGGAGGTACTGGACGCTCGTCAACAACAGGACGCTCGCTAGACACGCCGCCCATCGGTCGCCGACCAATCGCCGGGCCACGAGGTACGTCAACCCCACCGACAAGCAACCCAGCAAGGCCATGGGAAGCCTCGCCCCAAAGGGGGTATCCCCGACCAGACCGATCCCCGCCGCGGCCAAGTAGAACGACCCCCAAGGGTGCCATTTCCAGAGCATCGAGTCGGTGAGCTCCGCTCCGTAGACCGCCGTCGTCAGCAGCCGCCCGTCCCATGCCACCGGCAACCCTGTCCGGAGGATGGCGCGAGCCAGCAGTCCGCTTTCCGCCTCGTCCTGCCAGAGACACCGATCCCCCAGATTGGGCAGGATGACCATCGCCGCCACCGTCGTCAGGCTGATCACGAGGAGCCAATCCGACCGATCCCACGCCGGGTGCATCGGGGGGGGGGCTAGGGCCGGCGATGACCGGTGATCGGACGTGTCCTGCCCAACCCCGGGTTGTGTGGTCATGGGTTTGTCCTGCTGGGGCATCGGTCGGAAGTCCTGTTTGAGCCGATCACCCGGCCCGTGGGCCAATCCGCGCACAATAGCACAAGTGTAACGACCCCGACGCGGTTTACCATGACCAAGTGCCGGTAGTGGAACCTGATGCGGGGGTGTTTTCGGGGTGTCACGGCCTGCTTGTCGGGCGAAGTGTTCCTAGATGGGCGACCCCGGCCTGTTGCTTCCACGCAGGTGACATCACGAGTTCGTGGGGAGGACGAGACCCCATCCAAGCCGCGACATCCATGTCGCGCGGTCTGCCGCGGGGGATGAATCCCGCGGCTCGCCAGGAGCCCCACCATCCCGCGCGCCGACCCGCGGAAACGCGATTCACTAATGAAGCGCTGCCCGCAAGTCCTTCACGGTGGTCAGTGGGGCGATCCGCCACCTTCAAAACTAGCTGCGTCCCCGTTTCCGTGCAGTCCCGCGTCCAGACCGATTCGCCCGGTCGGCGTGCCGTCCCATTGATGTTGGTGGACGGCGGCGGTGATGTCGCCGGCCAGGCGGACGGCGGCCACGCCGTCTTCCACTCCGCACGCGGGTGGGAGGCCCCTGCGGATACTGTGGATGAAGCTCTCCAGTTCCGACCGGAGCGGCTCGGAATCCTCCACCTCGAGCGGTTCGACGTGCACCAACTCGGTGTAGTCCACTCCGGCCATCTGTGAGAGGTCTTCCATGTCCCAGTCCTGCGCCAGCTTGAGGATGTCGAGGTTGGCCTTCTTGCGGATGGCCAGTCCGACCCGCTTCTGATAGTCGAGGGAGACGTAGACCTCGTCGCTGAACACGCGGATCTTCCGCTCCGTCTTGAGCGCCAGGCGCGACGCCGTCAGGTTGGCCACGCACCCTCGGCGGAAGGTCACGCGGGCGTTGCAGATGTCCTCACACCGACTGAGCACGCGGACTCCCACGGCGTCCACGCGGACCGGTTCGTCGCGGACCAGACTCAGCACGATGTCGATGTCGTGGATCATCATGTCCAGCACCACGCCCACGTCGGCGGATCGGAACGTGAAGGGGCTGATCCGGTGGCACTCGATGAATTTCGGCTCGACCCGGAACCGCCCCATGGCCCGAACGACCGGGTTGAACCGCTCGATGTGCCCGACGGCGACGAGGCACTCATGACGCCGCGCGAGCGCGAGCATCTCGTTCGCCTCGGCGACGGTGGGAGCGATGGGCTTCTCGATCAGGATCGGTTTTCGGCGCTCGATGAACGGTCTGGCCGTCTCGAGATGGTGCACCGTGGGCACCACGATGCTGGCGGCGTCGATGTGGTCGATCACGTCGTCCAACGCGACCGCCGCCTGGCATCCGTACTTCCGGGCGATCTCGGACGCCCGATCGGACCGTCGATCGACGACGGCCACCAGGTTCACCCCGTCCAGTTCGGAGTAGATGCGGGCGTGGTGCTGCCCATGGTGTCCCACGCCGATCACGGCCACCCGAAGGGGTTCGCTCACGGGGTCGGTCCCCCGAAGAAGTGCTCGTCGTAGAACCCCGCCTTCTGACGGGTGGCCGCCGGACGCGTCGATTCGCGGTACCGCCCCATGTGTCCCTCGAAGGCGGTCCGCCGAATGGACAGAATCAGGTAACGAACGTCCTCGGTAAGCTGTCCGTCCGATTCCATGCCGGCGAGTCGCTGAAGGAGCGGACCGTTGAAACGGGTGCGGTTCGTATAGAGGTCCTTGTACGCCTGCCGGAGCGCGGCAATTCGTTCTTCCGAGAACCCCCATCGCGCCAACGCCGTCACATTCACGCCGCGGACCCGAGACTCGTACCCCTGCATGATCATGTACGGCGGCACGTCGGTGGCCACCCGCGCCAGGGCGGCCACGAAGGCGTAACGACCGATCGTCACGAAGTGGTGTACGCCGGCCACCCCCCCGAACGTCGCGTAGCTTTCCACGTAGACGTGTCCGCCCAATTGCACGTTGTTCGCCAGGATGCAGTGGTCTTCAATGGTCACGTCGTGGGCGATGTGCACACCGACAAGGAACCGGTTGTGATGACCGACGCGGGTGACGCCGCCCCCGGCCTCCGTGCCGGGATGGGCCGTCGTCAGTTCGCGGAAGACGTTGTCGTCGCCGATGATCAGCTCCGTGGGTTCACCGCGGTACTTGAGGTCCTGCGGATCGGCCCCGATGACGCAACCGGGAAAGAACTCGCATCGTTTCCCGATCGTCGTGTGACCCGTGATCGTCACGTTGTTGTGCAGGTGGCATTCGTCTCCCAGCACCACGTGCGGACCCACGTAGCCGTTCGGTCCGATTCGAACGTCCCGCCCGATCTCCGCCGCAGGGTCCACATACGCACTCGGATGAATGGAATGCATCGCCGGATGTCCCTCAACCCTCACCGAACGATGCGGCGCCCGACTCAGACCGGTTCCGCATCGACCATCATGCACTTCAGCACGGCCTCGGCGGCCAGGGCGCCGGCGACCTTCGCTCGACAGCGAACGTGCGCCGTGCGCGACTTGGCACGGATGGTTTCAGCCTCCAGAATCAACTGGTCGCCCGGGATGACCGCCCGACGGAACTTCACGCTGTCCAGGCTCAACAGCACGGCCACTTTGCCGGTGTGCTCGAGGCGCTGACTCAGGAGCAGACCGGCCGTTTGGGCCATGGCCTCGATGATCAGCACGCCCGGCATGATGGGTTGCCCCGGGTAATGCCCCTGGAAAAATTCCTCGTTGATCGTGACGTTCTTGACGGCGGTGATCCGCCGATCCGGTACCAGTTCGATCACCCGGTCCACCATCAGAAAAGGGTACCGATGGGGCAGCGAGCGCTGAATCCTCCGGATGTCGATGGCCGGCTCCGACGCCAAACGATCCTCCATCTCCCGCGCCCGCAGGACGTCGAGGAGCTGACGAATCAGCTCGTGGTTCAGCGAGTGACCGGATTTGCGGGCGATCAACCGCCCGCGGAGGTGACGACCCAACAGCATGCAGTCGCCGACCATGTCCAGGATCTTGTGGCGCACGCACTCGTCGGTGTAGCGAAGCTCATTGTCGATCGGACCGCTGGGACCGTAGACCAGGACGTCCTTGTACGTCAGATGGGTCCCCAGCCCCCGGGCTTGAAACGCCCGGGCCTCTTCTTCCAGCAGGAACGTCCGGGCCCCCGCCAGTTCCGTCGCGAAGGTTTGCGGCGTCACGCGAATGGCGAACAACTGCCGGCCGATCGGACCGGTATCGCCGTAGTCCAGGTCATAAAGGATGTCCAACACCTCCGGGTCGCCCGGTACGGCATCGATGCTCGCATCGCCCTCGCTGACGCGGACGTGCTGGGTGATCGGATAGACCCGCCGTTCGGCGTCCTGCTCTTGGAGCCCGGCCTCCCGAATCGCCTCCAGGAAAAACAACGCGCTCCCGTCCCCCGCGGGCAACTCGCAACCGGAACCGCTGATCTCCACCTCCAGGTTATCCACGTCCCCCCCAACGACGGCGGCCATGAAATGCTCGACCGTCTCCACCGACACGGTCCCGTTCCGAAGCGACGTTCGCCTGGCCCGTTTGCTCACGTTGTCAATGACGGCGGGGATCCGCACCGGTTGCGGTTGATCCGGTCGCACGAACACGATGCCGCTGTCCGGCGGCGACGGACGCAGCCGGATCGTGACCTCCTGCCCGGTGAAGAGCCCCCGGCCGGTCAGCTCAACGGTCTTCCGGATGGTCTGCTGCCGCTTCAAGGTTGGTCACCCGTTTTTCCAGTTCGCGGATCAGGGCGTGCAGTTGCGGGAGCCGATCGAGCAGCATCTGTTGACGCTTCCACAGGCGCCCGTCGCGAGCCGGAATCCCCGCGACCGACACGCCCGCACGCACGTCCCGCGCCACGCAGCTGCATGCGCCGACCTTCGCCCCGTCGCCGATGGTCAGATGGTCTCGGACGCCGACCTTGCCCCCCAACACCACGTACGGACCCAGCGTGACCGAGCCGGCAATGCCCACCTGCGCCACCAGCAGGCAGTGCGGACCTACCTGAACATTATGGGCGATCTGAACGAGGTTATCAATCTTGGTGCCCCGCCCGATCACCGTCGCACCGACCTTGGCCCGGTCGATGCAGCTCCCCGCACCGACCTCGACGTCGTCTTCGATTCGCACGATTCCGATCTGCGGGATCTTGTGGTGACGACCGTCCGCGAAGCGATACCCGTATCCGTCGCTCCCGACGGTCACTTGGGGATGGAGCGTTACCCGCGCCCCGATGACGCACCGCTCCCGGACAACGACGTGCGGCCAAAAGAAACAGTCCGCACCGATCGCCGCGTCCGGACCGATGACGACGTGGGAGTGCAAGACCGTTCGGTCTCCGACGGTCACCCGATCACCGATCACGACATACGGTCCGACCGCCACGTCGCACCCGAGCCGGGCGGTCGGGGCAACCACCGCCGTGGGGTGAACGCCGCGCGCCGGTTGCCAGATCGGCGGGGCCAGCCGCCCAAGAATGGTCGCGATCGCGGCCTCGGGATCCCGGCACAGGATCACCGGCATCGGTGTCGGGCCGAACCCCGCCGGAACGACGGCCGCACCGGCCCGACTGGTCAACAGATCCGCCGCGTACCGCTCGTCGGAGACCCAGGTGATCTGATGGGGATCGGCCTGATCGACCGTCGCCACACCGGTCACGACCACCCGGGGATCGCCGCGGACCTCGCCGCCGACCGCTTCGGCCAGTTCAGCCAACGTCGGCTTGGGCTCCATCGCTCACGTGCCTTGACCCGCGCTGCTTCGGGTCGAGATGCGCCCCTTCTGGTAGTCCGCGTCAAAGCGCTCCAGCACCGCCTGGGTCAGGTTGACCTCCGCCGAAGCGTGCAGGACCTTGCGCTGCCGAATCTGCCCCAACAGTCTCTGCGTGTCCTCGATGTTCGGCTCGAAGTCGTCGAGGTAGAGCACCAGGTCCACGCCGCGTTCCACGGCCACTGCCCGGATCGTCTCCAGAATGGCCTGATACACCCGCCACGTGCCGCGATTCAGCATCAGCACCTGGTCCGCCTGACTCAACCGGACGTAGGCGTTGTAGTCCACCGCCGCATCGACGAACGCCTTGAACTTGTCGCGGAACTCGGGCGCGGTCCGCTTGAAGGCCTCCATGGTTTCCTGGGCCTGCTTGGCTTTTTCCTCTCGACGCGTCGCTTCGCTCTTCTTCTCGTCGGCGGCCTTCTTCAGTTCCTCCTTGAGGTCCTTATACATCCGCGACTCGTTCAACACCGCGAAGAGATCCACCACCCCGATGAGGAGCTTGGGTCCCCCTCCCCTCGTTCCCTCGGCGGCGCGGGTATCGGTGCGACCTACGAACACCCCGACCAGCACACACCCAGCCGGGACGACAACCCACATCCATCTCGACAACCACCCTCTCGACGACATAGTCGGCTCCTTCGCTTTGCCCGTCGGCTTGGCGACTCGAACGCCGGTCCGCTCCGGTTGGTTCCTACTTCTTGCCGCTCGACATCTGGTTGACCAGCGCCGCGACGTCCTTGGTCAGGTTCACGGTCGGTGCGGCGTAGATCACCGCCCGCGTGGCCATCCGCTGGAGCGTGACCACGTCGTTCGCGTCGTTCAGATCCACGCTGTCGAGATGAAAGACGACGTCGAGCCCCCGCTGCTTGCCCGCCGTCTCGACCGCCTTGAGGACCTGCTTGTAGGCGTTGCTCTGCTGCTCACGCGACTCGGCCTGGATATCCTGCTTCTCGAACTTCGTCCACAATTCGAGCTCCACGGTGAGCCGGTTCAGCTCCTTTTGCAGCCTGTACCATTCGGGACTGTCGGGGTGCTTCTGATCGCGCTGGAAGCGAAGATCCTCGATCTTCTGTTGCCGGGCTTGACCTTCCTGTTTGAACTTCTCGGCCCGGGCCTCCAGCTTGGCTTTCATCTGCTCCACCTCGGCGTACTGCCGCATCACCTCACCGAGGTCCACCACCCCGTACCGCGGTCCGGGGGGAGGGGCCTGGGCCTGGGTAGACCGGTGACTCACAACCAAACACAACGCCCCCACGGCGCCCACCGTACCCACCAGCGTCCATTTGACGTTCATCCGTCGACTCACTTTCTGACCCGTTCCTGATCCGTATCTCCCGCCCAAGCCCCCCGCCTCTTGCAGAAGGTGGGGCGGCCGGGTGCGTCACTCACTCTCCACC
>Ga0129299_1001719_pt1 | contig 14628 bp, 12 predicted proteins | sample ConPoolayeCmetaG_FD_94477 | JGI IMG/M metagenome (GOLD analysis project Ga0129299, IMG submission 94477) | Hot spring microbial mat communities from California, USA to study Microbial Dark Matter (Phase II) - Cone Pool mat layer C metaG ... | reverse complement strand
GTGCACACCATACCGGGTATATTGGGTATCAGGATGAGCTCATCCTCAAGGCGTTCGGTGTAGGTCAGCATTCGTTCGACGACCTCGCCGATGTGACAATAATCACAGATTTCTTTCATGTAAGAAGCTCCTGCATAATTTTAACGCTGGCGCTGGCTCCGATGCGGTTCGCACCGGCGTCGATCATAGCCCGAACGGCAGCCAGGTCGCGGATGCCGCCCGCCGCTTTGACGCCCATCGCCGGCCCAACTGTCTGACGCATCAGGCGGACGTCTTCAACCGTCGCCCCGCCGGAGCTGAAGCCGGTCGAAGTCTTCACGAAATCCGCGCCTGCCGCCTGGGCCAGACGGCAAGCGTTGACCTTTTCCATGTCAGACAACAGACAGGTCTCGAGGATGACCTTACACAACGCGCCGTGCTGATGGCAGATAGACACCACAGCAGCGATGTCGTCCTGGACGTAAGCCAGGTCGTTGGACTTCAGCGCGCCGATGTGTATCACCATGTCAATTTCCGTTGCTCCCGAAGCGATGGCTTCGCGCGCTTCAAAGGCTTTGACCGATGTCAGGGTGGCCCCCAGCGGGAAACCGGCGACCGTGCACACCTTGACGCTGGAGCCTCGCAGTGCTTCGACGCAACGCCTGACGTGGACCGGCTGCACGCACACGGCCGCAAAGCCATATTGCAACGCTTCCTGGCACAGTGTGTCGATCTGCTGATACGTCGCATCGGCCCGCAACAACGTGTGATCAATCAACCCGGCGATTGCTGATGTGCCAGATTCATCCATTGGCTGTCCTATCCTGTCTCTTTAACTGGTTGGGCGGCGCCGCTCAGCGTTTCAGGAAAAGAGTAATGAGGGATCGGCCCCCACTCGCTGATCGGCCAATAGGTGAACCACGCCTTACCCACGATCATCTCACGGGGCAACATGCCCCAACTGTGCGAATCGCTGGAATTGTTGCGGTTGTCGCCCAACACAAAATACTCATTCTCGCCCACTACGCCGGGCCCCCAACTGTAGGACCCGGTGTTTGGGTTGTACGGTTCGGGCAGCAGTTTCCCGCCGATGTAGATCTGTCCCTGCCGGATCTGGACTGTCTCGCCCGGCAGGCCGATGATGCGCTTGATAAAGTCCCGCTTCGGATTGTTGGGATAATGAAAAACGATGATGTCACCGCGCTGAGGCTCGGAGAAGCGATAAGACACTTTTTCGATGATGAGGTACTGGCCGTTGTGCAGATTGGGCTCCATGCTGTTGCCCTCGATGCGGAAGTTCTGCACCAGCAGCCGCACCGCGGCGAAGATCAGGATGGTCATTACGATCGTTTCGGCGATTTCCAGCAAAGCTGATCTGCCGCCGGCGCGTTGGGCTCGCGCTTTGGCCGCAGGCAGCGCAGTTTCCCCAATGGCTTGCGCTTCGCTCCCTTCCACCGACTGGACGACGGCCACCGGTTTCAGGGTCGGCGACGAAGACGGCCGAAAGAGCGACACAATGCCGGAAACGATGATGTAGGCAATCACGATCAGACCAGCTATACCGGCGATGTTCTCAATGGTCGCCATGGCTGGCGTATTCAAGAAATCGGATATGTTGAACAAGCTAGACTTCCTCTCTCCTCAATTGACTCTACAGATAGTCATGATTATAATACCACAACTTTTCAAAGTCAAAGACAAAATTCGTGGAAAAGGGCATGGAGGCAGACCGTTTTGATTTAGCGTGGGCCGTTCGCACGGCGCACTTTCCCATGACCATTGGTTTTGATTATCCGCTCGACACGGCCTTGATCAGCCTGACGGGCGACCGCTGCGCCCTGGACTGTGCGCACTGCGGTCGGCATTATCTGCAACACATGCAGCCGGTCTGGGAGGTGGCTGCGGACATTGCTGCACCGAGCTGCCTGATCTCCGGCGGATGCGACCCGCTTGGCCGCGTGCCGGTCACGGCCCACCTCGACCGAATCGCCACCTTGCGACAGGGCAGGCGGCTGAACTGGCACGTCGGGCTGATTGGCCGGCCAGAGATAGAGGCGATTGCCCCTTATGTGGATGTTGTCTCGTTCGATTTCGTTGGCGACGATGAGACCATCCGTGAGGTGTACGGCCTTAACAGGACTGTCCAGGACTATGTAGACACCTACCTGCTGCTCAAGGAGTACGTGCGCGTGACGCCGCATCTGACGATTGGGCTGCGCGGGGGCGTGATTTCTGGCGAACGCACGGCGTTGCGTTTGCTGGCCGAGCTGGGGGCCGACAGCCTGGTCATCCTGGTGCTCATACCCACGCCTGGCACGCGCTATGCCGACCGACGTCCGCCCTCGCCCGAAGCAGCAGCCGATGTCCTGATTGACGCCCGCCTGATGTTGCCCCGGGCGCCCATTAACCTGGGCTGTATGCGTCCCCACGGCGAGTACCGCGCCCGCCTGGACGTGCTGGCCGTCCGCGCGGGAGTCAACAAGATCGTCAGCCCGGCCCGTGCGGCGGTCAAGGCAGCGCAGGAACTGGGCCTCGAAATTGTGCGCGGCCGGGAGTGCTGCGCGCTGTGATTTTTTTGACAGAAGCGATTTTTGGTGCTATAATATAAAACAACTTACGTATGGAGCCCCTGTGGCGGAATTGGCATACGCGGCAGGTTGAGGGCCTGTGCCCTTAGGGCGTGGTGGTTCGAGTCCACTCAGGGGCATCTTTGTACAACAGGGGCAACCTGATGGGACGGGTTGCCCTTATTGTTGGCTTTATGACAACAGCAGAACAGTTCTTTGCTCAATCGTGGTCTCCTGTTGGCACGAATGGGTATTGTGCCCAGGGGCGGTTATGGTGAAACATGGGCGTTACGATCAAGGATATTGCCGAACGCGCCAATGTGTCTTCGGCTACGGTTTCGCGCCATATCAATCGCAGCGGCTATGTCAGCCAGCAGGCCCGACAGCGGATTGAAGCCGTCATCGAGGAGCTGAACTATCGCCCCAATTGGACGGCGCGCAGCCTGCGCCGCGGCCGCAGCTTCACCATTGGCCTGATCATCCCCAGCATCCTGAACGTATACTACACCGCCGTGGCAACCTCCATCTTCGAGCATTTCAACCGGCGCGGCTACAACGTCATGATTCAGATCAGCGATGAAAATGCGGAAAAGGAACTGGAGCTGCTGCGCGTGCTGCAAGAACGCAAGGTGGACGGCATCATCTACGCCCCCGCGGCTGACGGCGACAATTCGGACTATGTGCGCGGTTTGGTGGCCGGCGGGATGCCGATGGTCGAGTTGAACCGGCAGCGGTTGCCGGATTTGCTCGATGCGGTGCTGGCCGACAACTTCCAGGGCGGCTATCTGGCGACCGAACATCTGCTGCGCCTGGGGCATCGCCGCATCGCCTTGATCGTGGGCGGAATGCAGTTGGTCACGGCGCGAGACCGGTTGGCTGGCTATCAAAAGGCCCTGGCCGACTATGGTGCGCCGTATGCGCCAGAATTGGTCAAGGCCGGCCACTTCACCAAATCCTGGGGCGTCCAGGCCACCGAGGAAGTCCTGGGCCTATCCCCGCGGCCGACTGCCATTTTCGCCGGCAGCAACCTCGTCTTGATGGGCACCATGCAGGCCCTGGCGGCTCACCGCATTCGCGTACCTGATGACATTTCTATCGTGTCCTTCGACGACTCGGACTGGCTGAGCTTCTGGCAGCCGCCGATCACCACAGTCGACATCGCCATTGACGAGATGGGCGCGCTGGCTGTGGATTTGATCTTAAAACGGATTGAGGAAGGCAAACCTGCCGAACAGCCTCGGGTCTACCATCTTCCCGTGCGGCTCGTCGAAAGAAGCTCCTGCCGCCCGATAAATTGCCCCGCCTAGTCCGGTGATGTCCACGATCCGAATCGGCTGCTGTGGTTTTCCAAAGCGGCGTCCGGTCTATTTCGAGCATTTCGACCTGGTTGATAGCCCGCTATTTTCATGCCAATTCGGTAACGGCACCTGTCTGGAATTGGCTGAGGAGGAGGGGCGTGTTATAATGGGGGTGAAGGAGGTCTTTGGGAGTTCATGGCTGAAAGGCAGACGGTTGATTTTGATGTGGAGCGGGCGGCGGTCTGTCTGGCCGGACAGCCGGAGGTTGTGCTCGCTTATCTCTTCGGTTCAGTGGCGCGCGGAGAAGCTGACCGATTGAGCGATGTGGATGTGGCCGTGCTCCTGGACGAGTCGCTCGGCCCTGAAGATCGGGTTGATCGGCAACTGCGCCTGATGGCTGCCCTGTCCGATTTCTCCGCGCGGGAGACGCAGGTCGTGTTGTTGAACAATGCCTCCCCACTGTTGGCCTATCGAGTCGTCACGGAGGGCATCTTGCTTCACGAGCGGAGCAGGACAGAACGCATTGCCTTTGAAGTGAAGGCCCGTCGCGTTTATTTCGATTGGCGGCCCTGGGAGGAGTATCACACTCGGGCGCTGCTGACGGACATCAGGGAGGTTGGACTCAGTGGACGAGGGACAGGTCGTGGCCGCGCGCTTGAAGCTGCTCGCCGAATACGTCAGCGACTTGCGGGACCTCCAGGAAATCGGCCTGGATGACTATCAGGGCAACAAACTCATCCGCCGGGCGGTCGAACGCACCCTACAGATGGCTGTCGAGGCTACGCTGGACGTCGGCCATCACCTGATCGCGGCCGGCCAGTACCGTTCGCCAGGCAGTAACGCCGACGTGTTCGTCATCCTGGGCGAACAGGGCGTCCTGCCACAGGATCTTGTGCCGCGGCTGGTCGGCATGGCCAGGTTCCGCAATTTGTTGGTGCACGATTACGCTCGTCTGGACGACGCGCTCATTTACAACATCTTGCGCCATCGGCTCGGCGATTTCGACGATTTTGCCCGTGCGATCGCGGCGTACCTGGAAAACCTGGACAGGTGAACCGCTCATTGGGCAGAGACAGCCGTAGCCGTAGGGCGGGTTTCCAACCTGCCGCCGCTGCGTAGCAGGTCGGGTATGGAAACCCGACCAACAGGGCTTGGCCGGCGCGGCCTTATCCCGTCACGCTGAGCCGAAGTCCTGAGCGCAGCGAAGGAACAGCGAAGGGGCAGCGAAGCATCTGCCGCAGGCGAAGCATCTCGCGCGGCGTGGGTGTTGAGATTCTTCGCTTCGCTCAGAATGACGGATTGGAGGCCCCCCGTCATGCTGAGCCGCAGGCGAAGCATCTCGCGCGGCAATGAAGGAGAATCTGATATGGCATCCACGATTGACGCCTACCGCGCTGCACTGCGCAACCTTGAGGAGTGGGATGGCTATCTTCTTCAACACTCAAACCTGCCCGGCCCGCGGGGCAACCTGGAGCTGGCGCAGGCCGCAGCCCTGGAAGGACAGGAGGCGCAATTTCTGCGCTGGTTGAAATTCGATGCCATCCAGGCGCCGGTGAATTCGCCGGCTGAATTCTTGCCATTTTGCGGCGTCTTGGGTTTGGGTCGGCTGGTCGTTGAGGGGCACACCGAACACGTGAAGACCATCCGGCCCTTTGCCGCGGACGCGCGGTGGCGTGTCCGTGAGGCTGTGGCGATGGCCTTACAGGCCTGGGGGCGGGGCGACATGTCCGCCTTGCTGCGTGAAATGACCGGATGGTCTCGCGGCAACCTGCTGGAACGGCGTGCGGCAGCAGCGGCGTTGTGCGAACCGGCGCTCCTGCGCCGGGAATCCGACGTGCGTCGCGTGTTGGAGATTCTAGACGACATCACCGCTTCCATTCAGGCGGTCGGAGACCGCAGGACTGAGGATTTCAAAGTGTTGAGGCAAGGACTGGGCTATTGCTGGAGTGTGGCCGTGGTCGCCTGCCCGCAAATGGGCAAATCGCTGATGGAAAAGTGGTTTGCCAGCGAGGATAAAGACATCCGCTGGATAATGAAAGAAAATCTGCGCAAGAAACGCCTGGAACGGATGGATGAAAGCTGGGTCGCAGAGTGGAGCGGCAGACTGGCGCAGCAGTGACCGGCCAGCAGGTTGGGACTGCGAGCACTGCCGCAATCGCTCACGCTGGACGACAGGCGCACCAAAAGAGGCGAGCGAACCAACACAAGGGTCTGGTTCGCTCGCAGGCTGTCAACGCAAGTAAGGCGAGTCGCCGGCTCACCCTACGCCTTCTCGGCCACGCAAATGAAGCGCAGGACATCGTCGCCGGTGTTGCGGAAGCAATGCTGTTCGCCGCCCGGCACGAACACGACATCGCCCGCATTGAATGGATGCCACTGGTCGCCCAATAGCACCTCGCCCTTGCCGGTCATGATAAAGACCTGATGCTGTTCCTCGTGCGCCTCATTAGCCGACGAACGCAGCGGCGGCACTTCAAAGAAGCGCATGGCGAAATGCACCGCGCCATCATTGGGGCCGATCAGTACCCGCTTGGTAATATCGCCTTTGCCTTCTTTAGAGTAGGCCTTCACTTCCACGCCTTCCCAGTCCCAGGCGCCGTCTTTCTTTCGGTGTATCACTCCCATAGGTCGTATACTCCTTTCACAGTTCGTTTGCAGATTTCTTGTATCATAGCTCCAAACAGGGCCTTGTGTCAAGTTTTTGAATGATTGACACCTCATGGGCAATGTGTTATCATGTTGAACGAAGCGTCATCGTCCGACTTCCGGTGTGGGACGATCGAGGCAACCCCAAAAGAGGTGCGACAACCATGGCAAAAATGAACAAACGCGAAAGGCTGATGGCCGCCATCGCCGGCCAGCCGGTCGACCGGGCGCCGGTCGCGCTGTGGCGACACTTCCCCGGCGATGACCACTATCCCGAAGAACTGGCCCGCGCCCATCTGGAATTCCAAAAACTGTATGACTTCGATTTCGTGAAGGTGACGCCTTCACATAACTTCTGCGTCGCCGGCTGGGGCGTGGAGGAACGGTATGTCGGGAACAACGAGGGCACCTGCGAGACCATCCGTCGGCCCATCAACAGGCCGGACGACTGGCTCAAGATCAAGCCGCTCGACCCGACCGCCGGCGCGTTGGGCCGCCAGTTGCGTGTGTTGGAGATTCTGCACGACGCGCTGGGCGATGAAACACCCTTCATTCAGACCATCTTCAATCCGCCGGCCATGGTGAAGTTTCTGGCCGGCGAGCGGGCCGACCTGATCTATCTCCGCCAGCACCCGTCGCTGATGAAGCAGGTCCTCGAGGCCCTGACCGAGACGGTCGTCCGTTTCGTGAGCGAAGCGATCAGGTGCGGCGCAGCGGGCGTGTTCATGTCCACCATGCACGCCAGCTACGCGCTGATGAGCGAGGCGGAGTATCGCGACTTCGGGCGACCATACGACCTGCGGGTGCTGGAGGCGGCGCGGGATGGCTGGTTCAATGTGTTGCACCTGCATGGTGAGAGCGTCATGTTTGACCTGCTGGCTGACTATCCGGTGCAGGCGGTGAACTGGCACGACCGGGCCGGGCCGCCGTCGCTGAAAGACGCGCTAGGCCGCTTTCCCGGCGTCGTCATCGGCGGCCTGGCGCAGTGGGACACCCTGTTGCGGGGCGCGCCCCAAGATGTGCAGGCTGAGGCGCGCGACGCACTCGAGCAGACCGGCGGGCGGCGACATGTCCTGGGCGCAGGCTGCGTCACACCGATCACCACGCCAACGTGCAACATCTGGGCGGCGCGCCGGGCCGTCGAAGCCTTCACGCCCAAATAGGTCAGCCTGCCGGCCGGCGCAGGGCGCCGACACCAATTGGTGGCCGAAATTGACCTGGGCAAGGTGGCAAAAGCGCAATGGGCCTCGAAGTTCCTGCGCGATTGGCGGCCCGACCTGCTCGGCCCGCTGGCCCACCAGGGCACCGGTCTGGGCCACGACGCGTGGTAAGAGGCTACGGGAGCAAACCGGTCTTGTTATAGAAACCAGCGGAGTATAACAAAAGCGGGGGCGGGATTAGTGCCGCCCCCGACACTTTAACTTTATGTTACCCGTTACTGCTCGGAGTCACTGAGTGGGTTCGATGCCGAACGTGTCACGCAGGAAGGCCTCCGCAGTTTCTGCAGTAATCAGCTCTGCGCCAGAATCGATATATTTGGGGAAATCATCCGGGCTCTTTTCGCCGGAGATAAGTTGAGCCAGCACGATGATGCCCCATTTGCCCATTCTGGTCGGGAACTGGGCGACGTCGCCATCAGAGACACCCTGCTGGATCAGGGCGATACCCTCAGGAATGCCATCGAACGTCACCAGGGTCACCTTGTTTAGCTTATCGGCGGCTTTCAGAGCCTCCACGACTCCAACGCCCATCATGTCGCTGGACGCGAACACAGCGTCAATGTCCGGGTTCGCCTGCAAGATGTTCTCCATGGCCTGCATCGCGCCGGCCGTTGTCCAGTGACCGGTCTGTGAGGCGACCAACTGCATCCCTGGCGCTTCCTTGAGCTTCTCCTGGAAGCCCTTGACGCGGAAGAGTGCGTTCTGGGCGCCTGGCTCGCCCTCGATCTGAGCCACCTTGGCTTGCCCGTTGAACTTCTTGATCAGATACTCGGCGGCGATCGCTGAGGCGGCGATGTTGTCGGTGCCGATGGCCGTCACAAAGGGCGCACCCTCAATCGGGTTGGAGTCGAAGAGAACCACGGGAATGCCCGCGGCATGTGCCTCTTCCATAGCGACTTTCAGTGCCTGCGTATCGAGTGGGGCGAGCAGAATGCCATCCACTTTCTGCTGAATCAGGTCTTCCACGATGTTTTGCTGTTCCTGTACATCAGCGTGCCCGGTGGCAGCATAAACCAGCGGCTCTAGGCCCAGCTCTTTGGCCTTGTCCTCAGCAGCCTTGGCCATCGCCACCTGGAACGGGTCGTTCACCATCGTCCGAACAATGATGCCGACCTTCCCCTTGATCGGCTGGGCTGGCTTCCAGTTTTCGTCAATCGGAGCAGCAGCTTCAGCGGCGATACCTTCACACATGCCAAAGGTGTTGCACAGATACTGGTCGGCTGTCTCGGCGGTGACTACTTCCGCGCCGGTGTCGATGTACTTCGGGAAGTCTTCCGGTTTCTTCTCACCACTGAGCACCATAGCCAGAATCTTGGCGCCCCACTTGCCCATGCGGACGGGGAACTGCGCTACGTCTGCATCCGAGACCCCCTCCTTGATCAGGGCGACACCTTCCGGCAGGCCGTCAAATGTGACCAGAGTGACCTGGCCGGCTTTGCCAGCGGCTTTCAACGCTTCCGCAGCGCCGACACCCATCATGTCACTCGACGCAAACACCGCGTCCAGGTCTGGGTTTGCCTGCAAGATGTTCTCCAGCGTTGCCTGTCCGCCCGCGGTGGTCCAGTGGCCCGTCTGGGAAGCTACCAGTTGCATCCCAGGGGCTTCTTTCAATTTGTCCTGGAAGCCTTTGATACGGTCTGCCGCCGTTTGTCCACCTGGCTCGCCCTCCAACTGTGCGACTTTGGCCTGGCCGTTGAATTTCTTGATCAGGTACTCGGCGGCCATGGCCGACGCTTTGATGTTGTCCGTCGCCAGGAATGTGATGAAGTCCCCGCCATAGGATGCTGTGTCGGCGATGACCACCGGAATGCCGGCTGCGTTCGCTTTTTCCACAGCAGGTATAATCGCATCTGAACCAATCGGCACAAGGATTAGGCCATTCACCTTTTGCTCGACCAGGTCCTCCACGATGGCTACCTGCTCGGCCACGTCACTGTGCGTCGACGCCGCCAGGATGATGCCCTCACCGCCCAGTTCCTCAACCGTCGCCTTGGCTGCTTCCGCCAGGGCCATCTGGAACGGGTCGTTCACCAGCACCTTGACCACGATGCCGACTTTGAACGGCTGCAAAGGCTGCGCTGGCTTCCAGCTCTCAATTTCCTTAATCAAAGCTTCGACATCGACCGGCTGTTCGGCAACAGCAGGAATGGCCAATGTCACGCTCAACATGGCCGCGATAGCGAATATCCCTAGAAGTTTTTGCAGTTTCATGGTGTGAATCCTCCGTGTAATCTGTCTGCTAAATTTCCACAATGACCGCTCTGCTTTTTTACGTCCATCCTGGACATGAGATGCGATCAACACCCGACAAAACGTCTTTGGTTTTGATTCGCGACTGCTTTACTCTGTGGTTGTGCACCCCCTTTCTCGACCACGTGTGAAGGCTATCGTTTGCGGGCGCGGTCCATCCAAACCGCACCGATAATCACCAATCCGATGACAATTTGCTGCCAGAATGAGTTCACGTTCAGAAGGTTCAAACCGTTTCGGATTACCGCCATCATGAAAGAGCCGATAAGAGTCCCAATCACAGTCCCCTCGCCCCCCATCAGACTCGTGCCACCGATTACCGCGGCGGCGATGGCGTCCAGTTCATATCCCTGACCGGCGGCAGGGTGTGCGGAGTTGATGCGCGAAGACAGCACGATGCCGCCGATGGCTGCGGTAAGCCCGCTGATCACATAAGCAGCGATCTTCACCCCATCCACGTTAATTCCCGACAGGCGTGTGGCCTCCTCATTGCCACCTACCGACAGAATGTATCGCCCCAGTCGGTTGTAAGTCAGGATCACGTGAAAGATGGCGAACAGAACCAGAACCAAAATCAGGGGCACTGGAATGCCGAGCAAGGTGCCCTGCCCAACCCAGCGGAACGAGGGGGGCAACCCAAACATCGAACGACCAAACGTAATAACCAGTGCCACACCCTGCGCAATGCCCAGCATACCCAGGGTGGCGATAAAAGGCGGCAGGCCAGCCTTTGCTATCAACAGGCCATTGATCAGCCCGACGCCCAGTCCGACGGCCAGCCCCACGGCCACGCCCAAAAGAATATCGCCAGTGTTGATCATGACCAGGGCCATGGCACACGACGTCAACGTGACCAGCGAGCCGACAGAAAGGTCAATGCCGCCGGTCAAGATAACGAACGTTTCGCCTATGGCGATGATCGTGATGACAGCGGCCTGTCGGGAGATGTTGAAGAAGTTGGACAGAGTGAGGAAATGAGGAGTCAGGATTGTCAGGACAACGCAAATGACTACAAGCCCCAACAACGCCGCCAGTTGGCTTCCGACTCTGGTCAGGATGTTCCCTTTCGGTTTTTCGATGGTTCGTGATAGTTCCATGACGCTCTAGTTCTCCCTGTTTGCGCTGCGGCTGATCGCCCGCTCTAATAGCTTTTCTTGAGTGGCTTCATGTCGGGTAAACTCGCCTACGATTTCTCCGTCTCGCATGACCAGAATCCGGTCACTCATGCCCAAGATTTCCTGGAGTTCGGATGAGATCATGATGATCGCTGCTCCCTGCCGTACCAGCTCATTCATGAGCTGGTAGACCTCTACCTTGGCGCCTACATCAATGCCCCGTGTGGGTTCATCAAAAATGAGTATCTTGGATTTGCCACATAGCCACTTGGCCACAACGACTTTCTGCTGGTTGCCGCCGCTCAGGTATTTGACCTGCTGGGACAGGCCGGGCGTTTTGATGCTGAGGTTGTCGACCAGTTGACTGGCCGCCTTGGCTTCCCTGGCTCGCCTGATAAACGTGTTGGGTGAAAAATCTCGCAAGGAGACCAGAGTGATGTTGTTTTGCACCGACTGGATCAGCACGAGCCCCTGTCGTTTGCGGTCCTCTGTCAGAAAGCCAATACCGGCATTGATGGCATCGGCTGGGGACCTGATCGCTCTCTTCCGCCCTTCGACATAGATTTCTCCTGAATCAATCGGGTCGGCGCCGAAAATCGCGCGTGCCAGTTCCGTGCGGCCCGAGCCGACCAAGCCGGCGATACCCAGAATCTCACCCTTGCGCACGGTGAAACTGATGTTCCGTAGCACACCAGCCCGATTGAGGTTCTCTACGCGCAGAGCTTCCCCGCCGATTTCTACCGCCTCTTTTGGGTATTTCTCTTTGAGTTCGCGGCCCACCATCAGGGAAATCAGCCGATTCATGGTGAGCTCCGACACTGGCATGGAACCTACCACGGCGCCGTCCCTCAATACTGTGGCGACATCGCCGATTTCATAAAGTTCTTCCAGCCGATGAGAGATATAGATAATGGCCTTGCCCTGCGCCTTCAGGCGGCGGATGGCACCAAACAGTTGCGGGATTTCTTTTTCGGTCAAAGCAGAAGTCGGCTCATCCATCACGATAATATCAGCATTCCGCGAGAGAGCCTTCGCAATTTCGGTCATTTGCTGCAAAGCGACTCCGAGGCTTTTGACGGTGGCACGAGGATTGATGTCTACTCCGAGGTCGCCCAATATGCGCTCAGCTGCCTCGTAGGTCCTTTTCCAACTGATGAAGCCGCCAGGCAAGCTGCCGGGTGCCTGGCCGAGCATGATGTTCTCGGCGACACTCAGATGGGGGATGAGTTCCAATTCCTGATAAATCACACTGATACCCAGTTCTCGCGCGAGATGTGGATTCAGCTCATCAACTTCGCGTCCGCGCAGACGGATCGTGCCGGCGTCCTTCTGATAAGCGCCCGAAAGGATTTTGATGAGCGTAGACTTGCCCGCCCCGTTCTCGCCCACCAGGCAATGGACTTCACCGCGTCGAGCCTTAAGGTCAACATTGCTAAGAGCCTGCACGCCGGGGAAGGCTTTGCTGATCCCTGTCATCTCTAAGATCACATCGTCGTCCAAACTCTGCCCCCTTACGTTCTGTGCTGCCAATATAGTGTAATCAGTCTGTGTACGGTATACTACATAAAATTGATGGTATGTTTTTATAAAAAATATTTAGCAAACAGATTGATCAAGAAATCAATCCATAACATATTAAATTTTTTCAGTGCAAAGATGGCATGTCACTATTCTAACACCAATCCGTGTTGTTTGTCAAGACCGCGAATTGAGAGGGGTGTGGAAAAACTCATTTTTCGTGCACATCACGCTTCGTAAAGTATATCCAGAAACGTTGAAAGTGCTGCCAGTGCACGTCGTTCCGGACTTTTTCAACACCCTCATTACCGCGCACATTGACACAAGAGTCCTTGTTGCTATAATCAGGATATGTTCGCAGTGCTCGACTTTGTTTCTTAAAGAGGTAGTCATGCTCTTGGCCAGTCTCTCCCCAACTGACCTGCCGCCTCCGCCGCCGGGCCGCACCGGCTGGCCGTGGACCGAGGGCAGCCCGCCCGTGCCAGAGACGATGCCCGATGGCCGGCCGTGGCCGCGGGTCAGCATCGTCACGCCGTCGTACAACCAGGGGCAATTCATCGAGGAGACCATCCGCTCGGTGCTGCTGCAGGGCTATCCGAACCTGGAGTACATTGTCGTGGATGGCGGCAGCACGGACGAGAGCGTGGAGATCATCCGCAAGTACGAGCCATGGCTGACCTGCTGGGTCAGCGAACCAGACCGCGGCCAGGCGGACGCGATTAACAAGGGCTGGCGGCGGTCTGGCGGCGAAGTCATCGCCTGGCTGAATTCGGATGACACGTATTGTCCGGGTGGTCTCCGCCGGGGCGTGGCGCACCTGATGGCCCATCCACAGGCCCTCCTGGCCTGCGGCCGATGCCACGCTGTGGACGCGACTGGCCGCGTTGTAGGCATACTGCCGCCGCGGCCATTTAGCCTCAAACGGCAGTTGACCTGCCGCAATACGGTTATGCAGCCTGCCAGCTTCGTTCGCAGGACGGTGCTGGACTCTGTGGGCTATTTGGACGATAGCCTGCGGTATGTTTTTGATTATGAATGGTGGGCGCGCATCTTGATAAGCGGAGGACATTTTCTCGCCGTTACAGATGTTCTGGCCAATTTCCGGCTCCATTCAGAGTCCAAATCAGTTGGCAGCGCGCTGGCGATGGCCTACGAGCACCGCATCGTGCTGGACCGCATCTATGGGGCGGCGGACGCGCCGCTGTACCTGCGGCGCTGGCGCAGTCTGGCCTACAGCTCCTATCACAGCATGGTCGGCCATGTCCACTATGCTGCTGGCCAGATGGCCGAAGCGCGTCGGGAGTTCGGGCTGGCCATTGCCCTCGCCCCTTTGCGGCTGACCACTTGCTTTGATCTGGCGCACTGGTTGGATGCCTGCCTGGGCACACGGTTGGGGCCATTTCTGCTGGATTTGCGCCTCCAATGGCCCGATATCCCAAGAGCGGAGAAATGAGGAGCTCGGACATGATGCCGCCAGGCGTATCCGTCGTCATCCCTGCCTGCAACGCCGGTCAGTTCATCGCTGAGGCAATAGACAGCGTGCTGGCGCAGACGTTCACTGACTTCGAGGTCATCGTCGTGGACGACGGCTCGACTGACGACACGCGAGAGGTGGTCGCACGCTTCACTGACCCCAGGCTGCGCTATGTGTACCAGGATCACGCCGGCGTGTCGGCGGCGCGAAACGCCGGCATCCGCCGGGCGCAGGGACGCTACATCGCATTTTTGGACGCGGATGATTGGTGGCTACCGGAGAAACTGGCCTTGCAGGTGCAGCTCCTTGAGTCTCGCCCTGAGGTGGGCCTGGTCTATTGTGGGGCCTATCGGGTGAGGAATGGCCGGATCATCTCGAAATTCAGGGCGCGATATAGGGGAGATGTGTTCGAGCCGCTGCTGGTCCGCGGCAATGAGAAAGTCATGGCCGGTTCGGCCTCAGCAGTCATCATCCGAAAAGAGTGCCTCGAACAAGTCGGCGGGTTTGATGAGGACTGCTTTGCCGCGGAGGATTGGGAGATGTGGCTGCGCCTGGCCGCCC
>Ga0129299_1001718_pt1 | contig 14629 bp, 10 predicted proteins | sample ConPoolayeCmetaG_FD_94477 | JGI IMG/M metagenome (GOLD analysis project Ga0129299, IMG submission 94477) | Hot spring microbial mat communities from California, USA to study Microbial Dark Matter (Phase II) - Cone Pool mat layer C metaG ... | reverse complement strand
GTTTAGGACCTAAAAAGGTCTCTCAGTTATGGAAACAATTAAACATTACAACTATCGATGAACTTGAGAAAGCTTGCCAAAACGGTGAATTAAAAAAACTAAAAGGATTTTCCGAGAAAACTGAAGAATTGATTTTAAACGGTATTGAACACAAGAAAGCCTCAAAAGGTAGATTCATACAACAAGCTGTTAAAAAGCAAGCTGAAGAAATTTGGAATCTTTTAACATTAATAAATGGAATTGATAAAGTTTCTAATTCTGGCGACGTCAGAAGGTTTACAGAAACAATTCAAGAATTATATTTTGTTATTAGCTACTATAAATTAGATAATCTGATAGATAATTGTAAAAGTACTTTAAAAGATATTTGTTTCGAATTTACTATATTAAACGATACCAAAAATCCAATAATAAAAGCTAAAACCAACTTAAATGTTCCAATTACTTTTCACTTTGTTCCAACAACAGAATATCCCATAGTTTTACACCAAACAACAGGAAACAAAGATTACTTAAACGCATTCAATCACTATTTAAACAAATTTAATTTCAGGATAAATAACAATCACTTGACCCAAAAAAATCAAATTATTCAAATAAAATCAGAAAAAGAACTCTATGATATAGTTGGTTTACAATATGTCGAGCCTGAACTTCGCGAATCTTCAAGACCAATCGAATATGCAATAAACAAAAAATTGCCCAGACTTATAGAAATAAATGATTTAAAAGGTATGATACACGTTCATTCTAATTGGTCTGATGGAAAAAACTCAATTCGTGAAATGGCATTAAAAAGCAAGGAACTTGGATTTGAATATATGGTCTTATGTGACCACAGTCGTTCAGCAGCTTATGCTAATGGTTTAAATGAAGAAAGAGTTTTATCGCAACATAAAGAAATTGATAAATTAAATAATGAAAATTTAGGTATAACTATAATCAAAGGTATTGAATCTGATATTTTAAACGATGGTTCGCTCGATTATAGTGATAATTTCCTTCAAAATTTCGAAATTGTTATTGCATCAATTCATTCAGGCTTTAAAATGTCAAAATCTGAAATGACAAAGAGAATCATCAAAGCTTTAAAAAATCCATATACGACCATGCTAGGACACCCTACAGGCAGGCTTTTAACTGTAAGACCAGAATATGAAATCGATATTAAGCAAATAATTGATTGCGCAGTAGATTATGGTAAAATTATTGAAATCAACTCAAATCCTTATAGACTTGATATATCCTGGGAACATTTAATATATGCAAAAGAAAAAGGTATGAAAACTTCTATTAATCCAGATTCCCATAAAACATCTACTCTGACAGATATTTTTATTGGTGTTAATGTTGCTCGAAAAGCATGGTATGAACCCAAAGATGTAGCAAACACTTATTCTTATTTGGAATTTTTAAAAAATTTTGTTAAAAAATAGTTAATTTTTTGATAAAATTTATTAAGTTCCATTTGCTAAAAAATAATTTGAATTTTTGTTGATTTTTTTAAAAGGAGTTCTTATGAAACGAATTATTCAATTTATATTTATCTTTTTACTTACGTTAGCTGTAGTAAACTCTGAACCTGTAAAAAGAGTTTTATTCGAACAACACACTGGAGCCTGGTGCGGTTGGTGCGTTGACGGAACACACAAATTACAACAAATCCTTGATGCACATCCCGGTCAAGTTATTGCCGTAAAATTACACAATGGTGATGCTATGACAATTCCTGAACAAAAAGAAATTGGTGATGGATTAGGCCTAACTGGCTTCCCTGCTGGCTGCATTGACAGAAAATCTTTCAACGGGACATATTTCCCAAATAGATCATCTGGTTCTTACAGTAATAACGCATGGCTACCACTTGTAGAACAACAATTGGCTCAATCACCAAAAGTTGATGTTCAAATGGTTTATTCTATTGACCCTCAAACTCGCTTATTTAAAGCAACCATAACTGCAACAATGCTCGAAACTGTCAATAAAGATTTAAGTTTTAATTTATATATTATCGAAGACAGTTTAAGCGGAACAGGTACTGGTTGGGATCAATCAAATTATTTATCAGGAAGAGCAGGTTGGGAATTCAGTCCTTTTTACAACCAACCTAATCCAATCAAAGGCTTTATTCACGAACACGTTGCACGTAAATTATTAGGTGGTCCCTGGGGAGTTCAAGGTTCCTTTATTAATCCTGCTGAAAGTGGTCAAGTATTTAAACAATATTTTGAAACTATTTTAGATCCCAATTGGAATTTAAATCAACTCCATTTTGTTGCAACTATTCAAGGAAACACACCAGATTTCAGAGAAATTTTAAACGCAGTTTATGGTGTTGCAGGAACACCAGAAACACCAAAGTTATCAATAGCTTCTAAAGATAAAATCTACGGTGTTAGTGAATTAGGAACCCCTTACACTCGTGTTTATACTTTGACAAATATAACCGACCAAGAACAAACTTACATTATAAATGTTATTAAAACTCCTAACACACCACAAGAATGGGTTGCTGAAGTAAACTTACCTGTTGACGGCAGAATAAAGAAAATTCAAGATAAAACTCAAAGCTTAGAAATCACTGTTCCTTCTCACGGTGAAGCAACCTTCGAATTAAAACTAACTCCATATATTACAATAGGTTTTGGCGGTGCTAATGCCGAAATTTATCCACTTAATGACGAAGCACCTATCAAGGTTGCTACTTCTATTAAAGTAGTTTCTAAAGAAATTAATCATTACTACATTGTCAAATCTGCAAATGAACAATATTCTGTTAAATCTTATTTACCACAACAAGATAATTATTTCCAATTTGAACCAGGTGTTTTCAAAGAATTTGCGGAATCCGTATATCCAAATATTGATTATCTTGTTTATGATTTTAGCGTTGTAGATGTAATTGCCAGTCAAGATTTAGAAATTATCCAAAATGCTATTTCATACGGTGCTAATACTTTCGTTGTCGGTGATAGAGTTAATACTTCTTTATATCAATTAAATGCTCATTCTTGGTTTGGTTTACAATATAACTACTTATCAAGAGAAGGATATGGACAAGCACCATATAGAGTATGGCTATCTGGTATTGAAGGCGATCCAATCTCTGGAACATTAGGAAATAGCTTTGAAGGAAATCTTAAAACATATTTATTAGCAATGTGCAAAATTCTAAACACTAATATTGCTCATCCAATAATAAGATTCCGTGATAATCAAACAGGATATGATTCTCAAAACCAAACACATAACGTTCCAAAAGAAGAAGCTATTTTAGGTGTACGAATTAACTTTGACTATGGCTCAAGAGCAGTAATTTTAAGCGTCCATCCTTCAGTTATAGTCAATACAAATATAAGAAAAACATTTGTTGACAATATTTTCACCTGGTTAAAAGGCGAAACAGATGTTGATGAAAACACATTCTCTGTCACCCCATCAGTATCCATTAATCCTAATCCTGTCATCGAAAATACGATAGTTAAATTCGTTGCAAAGTCAACGAATATCAAAGTATCCATATATAACGAATTAGGTCAAGAAGTAAAAGTATTACTGAATGGAAATGCAAATTTAGGTGAAAACATAATGAATCTAAATACTTCAGACTTAGCAAACGGAACTTATTATGTAGTTCTTAAAAACGGTGAAAATGTGTCTTCTACTCCATTTGTTGTCATTAAATAAACTTGATAAATAGTTAAAAAGCTGTCGATTTTAATAAATCGGCAGCTTTTTTTATTTTTAAATTTTATTCTTAAACAAAAGGTTAAACAGTGAATATTAATCGCAGTAAAGCGCTATTCGAAAAAGCACAAAAAATAATTCCCGGGGGAGTAAACTCACCAGTGAGAGCCTTCAAATCTGTTGGTGGAAATCCAATTTTTATAAAAAAAGGAAAAGGTTCTAAAATATGGGATGTTGACGGCAATGAATATATAGATTATATAGGAAGTTGGGGACCACATCTTTTTGGGCACAATCCAGACTTTATAATAAACGCTGTTCAAGAAACTTTACAAAATGGAACAAGTTTCGGAACCCCGACAGAATTAGAAGTTCAAATGGCTGAGTTAGTTTGTCATTTAGTGCCGCAAGTTGAAATGATTCGAATGGTAAATAGTGGAACTGAAGCAACAATGTCAGCAATTAGATTAGCTCGTGGCTATACGGGAAAAGATAAAATAATAAAATTCGAAGGTTGTTATCATGGACACGCTGATTCATTTTTAATTAAAGCAGGCTCTGGAGCATTAACCTTTGGGATTCCGACAAGTCCAGGTGTATCAAAATCCTCAGCCAAAGATACTCTAATAGCCCGTTATAATAATATTGAAAGTGTTAAAGAACTAATAAAACATAACAAAGACCAGATTGCTTGTTTGATTATTGAACCTGTAGCAGGCAATATGGGAGTAGTGCCGGCTAATATTGATTTCCTGACTGAGATCAGAGAAATTTGCAACATAGAAAAAATTATCCTTATCTTTGACGAAGTTATGACTGGTTTCCGAATAGCAAAAGGTGGAGCAATTGAATTATTTAATATTAGCTCCGATTTGGTTACTTATGGAAAAATTATAGGTGGTGGTTTCCCTGTGGGAGCTTTTGGAGGAAAAGCTGAGATTATGCAACACATTTCACCAGCTGGTCCTGTTTATCAGGCAGGGACATTAAGTGGAAATCCCGTTGCAATGAGTGCTGGAATAGCCACATTAAAGTATATTAAAGATCATCCGGATATTTACAAAATCTTAGAAGAAAAATCAGCTTATCTTCAAAATGGTTTAAATAAAAATCTAAAGCAATTAAATCTAAATTATACTGTAAATCGTGTTGGGTCAATGTTATGTCAATTTTTCACTGAAACACCAGTAAATAATTACGAAACAGCTATAAATTCTGACGTAAAAAAATACGCCATATATTTTCATAATATGCTAAAAAGAGGAATTTACTTAGCACCAGCTCAATTCGAGGCGATGTTTGTTTCAACAGCTCATACATATGAAGATTTAGATAAGACAATTAATGCTCATTTGGATTCATTAAAAGAAATGCATAATTAATTTAATTCAGCACCTTCTTTAATCCAGGTAATTATACCATTTATATGATTTTCAGAAAAATATCCTTTCTGAAATGTAAAATAACCTTGATGCGGCGGTTCAGCTTTCAAAATTTGAACTAATCTTGATCTTACCGGTTCGAACGGAATTACTAAGCCAACGTTTTCTGTTTCGAACAACGCAAACCAGGTAGTCATATCTCTTCCTCCAGCTCTATCCTCCCTTGAATGACAACCCCGGTAAGCACATTTTAACATCATAAATGGCTGAACATGATTTTGATAACTAACATTTGAATCAGGAAAAACAATATCTTTATCATTAATTACAGGTTGATTATCACAAGAAATTATAACAAAAAATAATGTGAATGTAAAACTTAAAAAAAAATTGTTAATAACTTTCATTTTCATTAGGAAAATCCAAATTTCTCACATCATTAACATAACGAATTACAGCGTTTTTAATATCATCGTATAACATAGCATATCTGCGAACAAATCGAGGACTAAAATCTATAGTTAAGCCCAGCATATCTGTGTAAACCAAAATCTGACCATCACAATGTGGCCCGGCACCAATTCCAATTGTTGGAATCTTTAGTTCATTAGTAATTTTTTGAGCTAAATCAGCAGGAATTTTCTCAAGAACAATTGAAAAAGCTCCTGCTTCTTCCAAAAGCTTGGCATCTTGATAAATTCTTTTCGCTTCTGCCCTATCAGTACCTCTTACTCTATAAGTTCCAAATTTGTTAATACTTTGAGGTGTTAATCCAAGATGTCCCATACAAGGAATTCCCGCTTCTGTCAATCTCTCAATTGCATCTACCACTAATCTACCGCCTTCTAATTTGATCGCATTACAACCTGTTTCCTTCATAATCTTACCAGCATTCCTAAAAGCTTCCTCAGATGATACCTGATATGTCATAAATGGCATATCTGCAACAATCATCGGTCTCTTTGCCCCTTTTACTACTGCGCGAGTGTGGTAAATCATCGCTTCCAATGTTACGCCTAAGGTTGTTGATCTACCTTGAACTACATTGCCAAGTGAGTCACCTACCAATATGATATCTATACCTGCTTCATCCAATATTCTTGCAATAAGTGCATCGTAAGCCGTCAATGCTGTAATTTTTTGACCAGCTTCTTTCATCTCTTGCAATCGAAAAGTAGTAACTTTTCTTGGATCAATACTCTTTGATGATGTATAGCTCATTTTATCCTAATAATTTTATAATTTTGTAAATTACAATATTTTTTAGATGTTAATTTGTTAAATTTATTTTAATTCCTTAAAATTTATGGTAATTTTTATTGATGAAAATATTCCTCATTTAAAAAATGCCTTAAAAAAAATAGCCGAAATTTACACTTTTAATGGACGTTTACTTAGCAATAAAGAACTTATCGATAAAAAATGTGACGTATTATTTGTTCGGTCAACTACAAAAGTAAATGCTGAATTATTAAAACATACAAATATTCGATTCGTTGGATCAGCTACCTCTGGAATTGACCATATAGATTTAAACTTTTTAAATCAAGAACAAATTAAATTTGCTTATGCACCAGGTTCTAATTCTAATTCCGTAGCTGAATATGTTATTTACTCAATTTTGAAATGGCATTTTGAAAAAAAAATTGATCTAAATAATAAAACAATTGGAATTATCGGGTACGGGAATATCGGAAGAAAAGTTACATACTACTCCAAAATTATAGGATTGAACGTCATTGTCAACGATCCCCCTCTCTTTGACGATCATTTTAATTTCCCAGACTATGTTATTTATCAAGATATAAACGAATTATTAAAAAACTCCGATATAATAACAAATCATGTCCCATTGACAAATGATGAATACTACCCAACAAAATATATGTTAAATCGCAAAAATTTAATTTTAATGAAAAATGACTCATTATTCATTCACACCTCCCGTGGTTCAGTAGTCGATGAATTTGCACTTTTAGAAGCTATTGAATTCTCTAAAATTACACCTTGCATTGATGTTTGGATAAACGAACCTTTAATAAATAGGATATTAGCTCATTATGCATTCTTAGCAACACCACATATCGCCGGTTATTCAAGAAATGGTAAACTTATCGGTTCAATGATGATGTTAAAAGCTTTTTCAGATTATTTTGATTTACAACCTGACTACTCGCTAATAAACGAAGAATTTAAAAAACTCGAAACTGAAAAAGATTATATCATAACAAACGAAGATAACTATTATTTTGATTTAAAAAAATTATATTTATCAATAAAAAGAAATAGAAATCTCGAACAAGACTCAGCTTTGTTAAAAGAAACACTTAAACTCGACGAAAAACAAAGAGCCAAAAAATTTGATTTTTTTAGAAAAAATTACCCAATTAGAAAAGAAACATTAATTTATGATGAGGTTCTATGAAAAAAATTGCAATTTTTGGAGGCAGCGGATTTATTGGCCAAAATTTAACCGCAAAGCTCAAAGAAAAAAATTATTATGTAATTAATTTCACAAGAAATGCGACCAAATATATTGCTACTTTTGATAATAACATACAATATTCCTATCATTCAAATGATTGGAAAAAATATCTCGAAAACACTTATGCTGTCATAAATTTAGCTGGAGCATCAGTAGCCGCAAAAAGATGGACAAAATCTTATAAAAAAATTATTTATAAAAGTAGAATAAATACTACTGAACTGATAGTCAACACCGTTAATAATTTAAAAGAAAAACCACAAGTATTTATAAATGCTTCCGCAACTGGTTATTATGGAGATTGCAATGACAAAGTTATTACGGAAAAATCTCCTGCTGGAAACGATTTTTTAGCTAAAGTTTGTTTAGATTGGGAATCAGCAGCAAAAAAAATTAATCCCGACATACGGTTAATAATTCCTCGAATCGGGTTTGTTTTAGACAAAAAACAAGGTGGACTTGCTAAAATGATTTTACCTTTTAAATTTTTTATCGGCGGTCCTTTAGGTTCAGGAAACCAATATATCCCCTGGATTCATAAAAAAGATTTAATAAATTTAATTATATTCTTAATTGAAAATGAAAATTGTACTGGCGAGTTTAATTGTTCCTCACCTAAACCAATTACAATGAAAGAGTTTGCCAGCGAAATTGGGAAAGTTTTAATCAGACCATCAATTCTTAAAGTACCAACATCTGTTTTAAAATTAATCTTGGGAGAGCAATCAATAGTTGTATTAAATAGCTGTAGAGCAATACCTGAAAAAGCTTCTACTTTTAATTTCAAATTTTACTATGAAGATATCGATAAAGCCTTAGAAAATTTATTGACAAATAAATAATAAATTTTCATTTGCATTGATTAAATGCTTAGTTAAACTCCCAAACATAAAATCAATCAATCCTTTTTTAGAATGGGCTCCCAAAACGATTATATCAGTCCTTGCTAATACCTCTCCGTTAAAAAATTTTATTTTATCTTTATTGGTAATTATAGAATCAATTTTATCAATTCCATGTAATTTTAAATAAGATGTCATCATCTCAATTTGAGCTTTAGCTTTATCCTTTTCATCAGTTGAGATAAAAATAGTTAAATTTATTTTCTTAGGAAACTCAATTTGAGCAAATCTTTGAAATGCTCTTAATGAACTATTAGAATCGTTAAATGCAATAATCACATTAAATTCTTTATTATTATTGAATTTTGAAACCGAGTCGGGTACTGCAAAAATTGGTGTCACACAATCATTTAGCACCTCAAATAAAGAATTTTCAATTTCATCTGAAGTCTCAAAATGATAATTATTCTTCTGACCTATTATGACTAAATCGTGAAATTTTGCAAACTCAACAATTTTATCACTTGGGCTGCCTTGAGCTTTAGCCTCCACAAAAATTACGCCTGATGATTCAATTTTATTTTTATATTTTGACAATAAATTCTGTATATGTACTTTAGCTGCATCAATTTTAGCATTTTCTAATTCCTTGGCATAAAAACCAACCCCTGGGGGCAATGGACCAATTTCAGATTCAATACCTGGGATATCTAAAACAACCAAACCTGTAATTTCAGCATTATACATTTTTGCTATCATTATTGCAAATTCCGATGCAGATTCAGTATAATTTGTGGGATCCAAGGGCAATAAAATTTTCTTTATCATTTCCTCTCCGAGTTAACTATTATTTATCAACAAATATAACAAATGACTATGATTTCTATTTCAAAAAAAATTCCCCAATTTATGGAGTAATTCTATAAATCATTCTTGGGAATGGTATAACCTCACGAATATGTTTAGCTCCTGTTATCCACTTCACCACTCTTTCAACTCCGAGACCAAATCCACTATGTGGCACTGAGCCATATTTTCGTAAATCAAGATACCACTTAAATTCTTCAACTGGTAAATTATGTTCTTTTATTCTTTCTAATAAAGCATCATAATCATCCTCTCGCTGAGAACCACCAATAATTTCTCCTGCTTTTTCAGGTGCTAACATATCCATCGCTAACACAACTTTTGGATTATCAGGGTCTCTTTTCATATAAAATGCTTTAGCTTCTACTGGATAACGATGTATAATACAGGGTTTATCAAATTGCTCCATAATCGCTTCTTCTTGCACCGTGCCAAAATCCTCTCCCCAGGGGAACGGGAAAACATCAACTTCCTCACCATCAACCTTCTTCTTTAATGGTATATTATTAGCAACCAACCAATCTACAGCTTCTGTATAACTCATCCTATAAAAAGGTCTTTTGATTTTCTTCAAAGGTTCTATATCTCTTTCCAAAGTATCTAATTCTTTTAAATTATTTTTCAAAACATAAGATACTATATATTCAACTAAATCCTCAGCTAAATCCATATCATCATTTAAATCAAAAAAAGCCATCTCAGGTTCGACCATCCAGAACTCAGTCAAATGTTTACGTGTCTTAGAACGTTCTGCTCTAAATGTAGGACCAAAAGTATAAACCTTACCTAAAGCCATAGCAGAAGCCTCGGCATAAAGCTGGCCGGATTGAGATAAATAAGCATAACCAAAGTCAAAATATTTTGTTTCAAATAAAGTTGAAGTTCCTTCACAAGCGTTTGGTGTTAGCAATGGTGAATCCATCAACTTGAAACCATTTCCATCAAAAAAATCACGTATAGCCTTAATAACTGAAGCTCTCACCCGCATAATTGCCCATTGTTTTGATGACCTGAGCCATAAATGTCTATGCTCAATCAAAAAAGCATCGCCATGTTCTTTCGGTGTAATTGGATAGTCATGAGTTAAACTAACAATTTTTATATCTTTTACATCTATTTCATAACCACCAGGAGCTCTTTCATCTTTTCTTACCATTCCTGTTATTATTAAAGATGATTCTTGTGTTAAAGATTTTGCAGCTTCAAACACCTCTTCACTAACATTATCTTTAAAAACAACACATTGACAAATACCCGTTCCATCTCGTAAAATAATAAATTGCAATTTACCTTTGCCACGCTTATTATAAACCCAACCGCGTAGTGTAACTTCTTTCCCTTCAACATTTTTTAAATCTTCAATAGTTTGATAACTTTTATATCTTGACAACATAACACACCTTATTAATCAATAAAAGTGAATATTCTGGACCATCTAACAGTAGCTAATTTTTCAAATATTTGTGTCAAAGGCTTATTAGTATCCCATGACCAATAAACAAAGATTGGAGTTCCAACAACATTTTCGTAAGGAATATAGCCCCAATATCTGCTATCTTCGCTATTATCACGATTATCGCCCATACCAAAGCAATAATCTCGTTCTACTACATATTTATTAGTCTTTTTGTTATCAATATATATATCTCCACCTGAAATATATATCTCATGACCTTCCCTCAAAATAAAAACTTCCCATTCGAAATAATTTGCTGGATTTAAATGAATTATATCGCCTTTCTTTGGTATTCTTAAAGGTCCGTAATTATCGCCTGAAAATCCACGCCCCGGAGGAAATGTTCTATAACTATCACCATCAAATACTGGTCTTGAAAATTTCGCATTTTCAGGTAATGGTTGCTCTTTGCCGTTCACATAAACTTTTTTATTAATTATTTGCAACGTATCACCAGCAACTGCAATACATCTTTTCAAATAATATTGAAATTCTTTTGGTTCAACTTCATCCTTATCACCAGGATAAATGAACACAATAACATCGCCTGGCTCTGGATCTTTGAATCCTGGAAATTTAAAAAACGGCAAAGCTATATTTAAAAATGGTATGACCTGCGGAGTTGAAGGACCATAGATAAATTTATTAACTATTAAAAAATCTCCTGTCATTACAGTGTTTTCCATAGAGCCTGTCGGAACAACAAAACTTGCAATTGCTAACCCATTGATTATCATTACAATAATTATTGCTCCAAGTAAAGTTCTTATCCAAGATATAGCCATTTCAAAAAAATTTTCAGGCTTTTTTTTCTTAGCTTCTTCTTTTTTTCTTTTTCTTCTTTCCAGATATTTCTGAAATAAATTTTTCTGCAAACCTGACATCTATAACCTTTATTTTATTTGATTAAAATTATAATTACGAAACAACTACAAAATTGTTATTCATCAATAGATAATACTGCCAAAAATGCTTCTTGAGGAATTTCAATTTTGCCAACTTGTTTCATCCTTTTTTTCCCAGCCTTTTGCTTTTCTAAGAGCTTTCTTTTTCTTGTTATATCACCACCGTAACATTTAGCTGTAACATCTTTACGCAAAGCTTTAACATTTGTACGTGAGATAATTTTACTACCAATTGCTGCTTGAATAGCAACTTCAAACATTTGACGTGGTATTAATTCTTTCAATTTTGAACATAATTTACGCCCCCAATCAAAAGCTTTACTTCTATGAACGATTGACGATAAGGCATCGACCTTCTCTCCATTTAATAAAATATCAAGCTTTACTAAATCTTCCTCACGATATTCTAAAAACTCGTAATCTAAAGAGGCATAACCTTTTGAAATTGATTTTAATTTATCATAAAAATCAAAAACTACTTCGGACAATGGCAATTCAAAATGCAAATCAACTCTATCTTGTGAAAAATAAGTCTGATTTTTTATTATGCCACGTCTATCGATGCAAAGCTTCATAATTGCTCCAACATATTCGGGAGGGGTTAAAATCTCAGCTTTGATAAATGGTTCTTGAACAGAAATGCCCATCCCACCTTCTGGAAATTGCGCCGGATTATCAATAAATTTTTCTTTACCATCGGGATAAACTACTTTATACCTTACATTTGGTACTGTGTTAACTATTGTTTGATTAAACTCTCTTTCTAATCGTTCCTGAACAATTTCCATATGCAACAATCCTAAAAATCCGCACCTAAACCCGAAACCGAGAGCAGTCGAAGTTTCAGGCTCATAAGTGATAGCAGAATCATTTAAAGACAGTTTAGCTAAGGCATCACGTAAATCTTCAAAATCATCTGCATCGGCAGGATAAATCCCACTAAAAACCATCGGTTTTACTTCTTTAAAACCTGATATAGCCTTTTCGCAAGGATTATTTGAATGAGTTATCGTGTCTCCAACCTTTGTATCAGAAAGATTTCTAATACTCGCCGTCAAATAACCTACGTCTCCAGCTTTTAATTCTTTGGTTCTTACTCTTTTCATTTTCATTATACCAACTTCTTCGACTTCGTAGGTCATTTGAGTTGCCATAAATAAAATCTTATCCTTTTCCCTTATTGTTCCGTCAAAAACTCTAAAATTAACAACTACCCCGCGATAAGAATCAAATAGAGAATCATATATTAATGCTCTCAAAGGTGCTTCAGGATCACCTTTAGGAGCTGGAATTCTTTTTATAATAGCTTCTAATATTTCCTTTACACCTTTACCTTCTTTCGCTGAAGCTAAAAGAATTTCAGATTCATTACAACCAATCAAATCAATTATTTGGTGCTTAACATTTTCTAATGTTGTTGCTGCACTCGGCAAATCAATCTTATTTATCACCGGAATAATTTCTAAATTAGCGTCAATTGCTAAATATAAATTACTTATTGTTTGTGCCTCAACTCCTTGTGTCGCATCAACAACTAATAAAGCTCCTTCACAAGCAGCTAATGATCTGGAAACTTCATAGGTAAAATCCACATGACCTGGTGTATCAATTAAATTTAATGTATATTCCTCTCCATCTTCAGATTTATATTTCATTTGAATTGCATGCAATTTAATTGTAATACCGCGCTCCTGTTCCAATGGATTGTCATCAAGTATCTGAGCATTTACCATCTCTCGCTCAGATAACGTCCCGGTTATTTCTAACATCCTATCAGCTAACGTTGACTTGCCGTGATCTATATGCGCAATAATACAAAAATTGCGAATGTTTTTCATAAATTAAATTCAATCATTCACTTTATACAAATTCCAAAATTACGAAATTGATATGGATAAAAAAATATCCATTATTATTACCAACTCTAATCTTTCCAATTCATTCTAATAAATATCAAACTACTTTCCTTATGCAATGAATAACAATGATTAGAAAGATTTTTCGTCTAAATCTCTGCTTATAAAATTATTCTATTTTAGGTATTTTTATGATAAGGTTTGAAAATAATGTCTTTTTATATGGTTTATTTTTAATTCCAATCTTCAGCCTTATTTTCTTTCTTTATCGTAACACTCGTAAAAAAAACTTAAAAAAATTTGGTAAAACAGAGCTTATCAAACAACTTATGCCCAATGTTTCAGATTACAAACCTATAATCAAATTCATACTATTAATGTTCATTTTATTTTTAACAATTCTTGGTTTAGCAAATTTACAGATAGGAACCAAAATTGAAAAGATTAAAAGAGAAGGTGTAGATATTGTCATTGCTCTCGATGTATCTAAAAGTATGGATGCCGAAGACATTAAACCATCAAGAATTGAAAGAGCAAAAAGAATAGTTTCAAAGTTAATTGATAATTTAGAAAACGATAGAATTGCCCTTATTGCTTTCGCTGGTGACGCTTACCTACAACTTCCGTTGACTACTGATTATTCAGCAGCAAAACTTTTTCTCGACGCTATAACAACTGATATTGCCCCAACCCAAGGAACAGCAATTGGTGCTTCTATCGATATGGCTATAAATCTTTTCCCAAAAGAAGACAATTATAAAAAAGCTATGATAATAATATCCGATGGTGAAAATCACGAAGATGATGCTATCGCAGCTGCTAAAAATGCAATCGATAAAGGAATCATAATTCACACCATAGGAATTGGCACACCCGATGGAGCTCCCATCCCCATTTATTATAATGGTCAACAAGTTGATTTCATAAGAGATCAAAACCAAAGTGTTGTTATTTCAAAATTAGACCCTGTTATGTTAGAACAAATTTCTTCTGCAGCTCAAGGACAATTCTTATACGCCTCAAATTCGAATGTTGATTTAACTCAAATAATTAATAAAATTGCAGGCTTGGAAAAGAAAAAATTTGAAGATAAAATATACACGTCTTACGAAAGCAGATTCCAATATTTCTTTGGAGCAGCTTTATTTC
>Ga0129299_1001717_pt1 | contig 14629 bp, 9 predicted proteins | sample ConPoolayeCmetaG_FD_94477 | JGI IMG/M metagenome (GOLD analysis project Ga0129299, IMG submission 94477) | Hot spring microbial mat communities from California, USA to study Microbial Dark Matter (Phase II) - Cone Pool mat layer C metaG ... | reverse complement strand
GACGTCGCGCTCAGATTGCCATCCAGATCGCCGTCGTTACGGTCGGCGGCGATCGCGAAGGTGGCAATGACGTTGGGGCCCAGACGATATCCCAATCCAATCGAGTGCACGCTGGGATACGGCAGCGCATACGAGTAGCTCAGGTTCCGCTCGCTGCTGAAGTTGACGCGGCCCGACGGCTTCTGATTGTTCAGGTCATCCGGCACCTGCTTCGTGCTCGGGCAGACGAACACCGTTGGCGACACGTCGATGGCGCGCACGAGCAGGAACAGCGCGGCCGTCACGTCGTTGACCGCCGGGCGATTGCGTCCGAAGAAGGGGTCGGTCTCGTTCATGGTGATGCCGCCCTCGCCCACGGTGGTGAACGCGGTCGGTGGCTGCGTGGCATCGTAGCGCGTGCGCGGATACGTTCTATAATTGGTCGAATAGAGCATCAGGCCCTGGCCGATCTGGCGCAGGTTTCTGGCGCACTGGACGCGCTGGTTGACATCCTCGGCGGCCCGGACGCTCTGCATCAGCAGGGTCAGAACCATGATGGCCAGCAGCGCGACGGCGATTGGGCCGGCACACTGCGACACGGCGCCGACAATCGCGCGCCCGGAACGATGCGTTGAGGTGAAGCGGTGCATGATGGCTCCTTGTGTCAGATGACTCTGAGATGGGCCGCTCACGGCACCCCCATGCCTTTCTTCGGCAGCAGAATCGAGTCCAGCGGCAGCTTCGGATCGACGCCGTTGCCCGTCCGCGCCGGCGTGGTCTGCGACGGCGGCGGGCCGGGCACGATACCCACCGCGTCCCCCCAGATGCAGTCGCGCTGATCGCCCGCCCAACTTGTCGGCTCCCACGAGACGTGCCCGTCGTTGTAGAGCACGTTCTGGCCGTCGCCGCCGTGATTGCGGCTGTTCATGGCCCGCTGTACCTCCATCGGCGAGGCCGACGTCGCGCTCAGATTGCCATCCAGATCGCCGTCGTTACGGTCGGCGGCGATGGTGAAGCTGGGCAGCAGCAACGACCGCGCACTTGGCCCCCGCGCGGGCTCGGCGTACTCCGGCGGCCACTGGCGCGGCACCGGCGCATTTGCTTGATCAGGCTGATCTGACGGCATCCCGTTGCGTTGGCTCACGAGACCTCCCCGGGAAAGATGGAATCATATGTACCACTGCTCCTGCCGGAGGTCAATGCCAGAAAGCTCAGAAAGCTCACAGCGGACAAAGGGGCGCGGGCGGCGTCGGGGATGGCGCCGGCGCGATGTAGCACGGGCGTCCTCGCCCGTGCCGAGCGACGCACTGCCACCCCGTAGCATGCGTAGCACGGGTGGCGGAGCGCGGGACGTTGGGGGTGCGCCTCAGCGGACTATCGAATCCTGCGAATCCTGCCAGTTGACAACGGAGCCGACGAGCGGATGATGGCGCCCGCTGCCAGCGGCCCCTTTTCCGGAGGAACACCCCATGTTGCGAAAAACGAGCATGTTGCTGGTTCTGTCCGCGGCGATGCTTTCGCTGGCGACGCGTGCCGGCGCGGATGAGGTGCTCTTCAAGAACGGCGATCGCCTCACGGGAAAGGTCACCTCGGCCGCCGGCGGCAAGCTCACCATCGTCACCGCCGTGGCCGGAACCGTCACGGTCAACCTCGACGACGTCAAGACCTTCTCCACAGAGGAGCCTATCGAACTGCACCTGACCGACGGCAGCGTGCTGAAGCAGAAGATCGAGGCGGCCGATGAGGGCCAGATCCGCACCGCGGGCAGCGACGCCGTGGCCGCTCAGGCGGTGGCCATCAACAAGATTCAGAAGGTCAACCCCCCGCCCGTCAAGTGGGCCGGCACGATCACGGCCAGCGGGCTGATCACGCGCGGCAACTCCAACACGGAGAACGTCGGCCTGTCGATCAACACGACGCGCCGAGCCGAGCGCGACCGCATCACGCTGGGCGCCGGCTATCTTTACGGCCGGCAGGAGGACCCCGACAGCGGCGACAAGAAGACGACAACCGACAACTGGTATCTGCTGGGCAAGTATGACTACTTCTTCAGCCAGAAGCTATATGGCTTTGCCATGACCCGCATCGAGCGCGACCGCATCGCCCAACTGGACCTGCGGCTCACGCCCAGCGCCGGCCTGGGCTATCAGTGGATCGAGAAGCCGGACATGAACTTCTCGACCGAGGCCGGCCTGGCGTGGGTCTATGAGGACTTCCGCAATGCCGACTCGGACGATCACTTCGCCGCGCGACTGGCGTACCACTTCGACAAGAAGCTCAACGACCGCGTGAGCATCTTCCACAATTTGGAATACGTGCCGAGCGTCGAAGACCTGAGCGACTTCAATATCGTGGCCGACGCCGGTCTGCGCGCCTCGCTGACGGCCAGCATGTTCGGCGAGCTGAAGCTGGAATGGCGGCACGACGCGACGCCGGCCCCGGGCGCGGAGAAAGACGACCTGCGCTACATCCTTGGCGTCGGCTGGACGTTCTGAGAAACGATGCCCCTGGCCGCTGGGGGTGGCCAAAGCGGCCCGGCGGTGCTTTTCACGCTTGAGGCAGCGGCTCCAGCCGTTGCACGCGACGGCGGAAGCCGCCCCTGCGTAAGGGGTGGCGGCGGATCCGCAAACCCGACCCATTGATGCCGCATTTTCCGGCGGAGTGTGGTACACTACAGCCGTGGTGCGGATGCCATCAAGCTGTGGAGGACGCATGTTGGGCGCCGTCTGGAAAACCGTGGTGCCGCTGCTGGCCGTCATGGTGATGGGGTGCGACCGCCCGGACACCGCCGGACCGCCGCCCCCCACCACGTCCTCAGTCGGCCAGCATCCGGCGCATCCTGCCTCGCGGCCGACTCACTCGACTTTGCTGATCGGCGCCAAGGAGGTTCGCTTTCCTGCCGCGCGGGTGGTTCTTCAGCAGAGCGAGCCGACGCTCAAGCTGCTGCTGTTCACGGACGAAGCGCGCTCGGCCCTTTCGCCGGGATACTCGGGAAACCGCTACTACCTGCAGTTGTCCGTGCCCGCCGAGAATCTGGCCGCGCTGCCCGCGACTCCGTGGGTTTTCGAGGCCGGCAGCATGACGCGCGTGGAGTCGCCCGACGGCATCTTTCTGGAGGGCGACCGCAGGCAGCTTCAACCGCACAAGGTGCGCATCGACTTTTCCCTGGACGATGGCGAGATCACGCTGGACCTGCACGGGGAGTTTCTGATGTTCGACATGCAGGAGGAGACCGCACCGGTGAAGGTGGAGGTGCGCGGGCATCTCACGGCCCAGCTCGAGCAGGCGGGGCGCGGCCTTCGCCCCGATGTTCCCCCGTCCCGGTAGTGGCAGCAGCGGCGCCGGCGGCGCTGTTCAAGTGCAAGGACTCGTATGACCTCGATGCCTGTGGTGGCGATTGTCGGGCGGCCCAACGTCGGCAAGAGCAGCCTGCTCAACGCTCTGGCCGGTCGTCGCATCAGCATTGTGCAGGACACGCCGGGGGTGACGCGCGATCGGGTCTCCTGTCCGCTTAACATCGACGGGCGCTATATCGAGCTGGTGGACACCGGCGGCTACGGCTTTGAGGACCCCGACCATCTCACCGAGCACATCCACCGGCAGATCGAGCTGGCGATGAAGCAGGCCGACCTGGTGCTGCTGCTGGTCGACTGTCAGGAGGGCCTGACGGCGGCCGACCAGCAGATCGCATCGCTGCTTCGCCGCCAGGGGATCAGCACCGTGCTGGTGGCCAACAAGGCCGACGGCGCGCGGGCCGACCTGATGCTGGCCGATTTCGCGCGCCTGGGCATGGGCACGCCCATCGGCGTCTCGGCGCTGCACCATCGCAATCTCGACGCCGTGCTGGATGCCATCCGTCAGCGCATCAACCTCGCTGAAGCGCCCGGCGAGCTGCCCGAACCGCGGATGCTGGTGGCCATCGTGGGCAAGCGCAACGCCGGCAAGAGCACGCTGGTCAACGCCATTGCCTCGCTGTACGAGGGGCAGAGTGAGCGCGTGATCGTTTCGGAGGTGCCGGGCACCACGCGCGACAGCATCGACGTGCGCGTCGAGAAGGACGGTCAGGTGCTGGTGGTGATCGACACCGCGGGGGTGCGCAAGAAGCGGCACATGGTCACCGACGACATCGCCTACTACAGCTTCCACCGTGCTCAGCGCTCGGTGCGACGGGCCGATGTCGTACTGCTTCTCATCGACGCCACCGAGCCGGTCAGCGAGCCCGACAAGAAGCTGGCCTCCTACGTGGAGCAGCAGCACAAGCCGGTCATCATCGTCGTCAACAAGTGGGACCTGGCGCGGCAGGCCATCGAGAAGCAGCGCCGGGCCGGCGCCTCCGCAATCGACGATCGCCGGCTCATGGACGAGTTCCGCCAATACCTCGCCCAGGAGCTGCCGCATCTTTCCTTCGCTCCGATCGCCTTCGTCACCGCCAAAGAGGGACGCAACGTACAGGCCGTGCTCGACCTGGCCCAAAAACTCTTCAAGCAGGCCGCCACGCGAGTGACCACCGGGCAGCTCAACCAGGCCGTCCGCAGCATCCTCCAGCAGCGCGCCCCCGGCAGCCCCGGCGGGCGACGGGCCAAGGTGTTTTATGCGTCGCAGATCGACGTGCTGCCGCCCACGATCGCGCTGGTGGTCAACGACCCGGAGCTGATCGACGCAGGCTATCAGCGCTTCATCGTCAACCGTCTGCGCGAGCTGCTGCCCTACCCCCAGGTGCCCATACGCCTGCTGATCCGCCCACGCACCGGGCGGTCGACCCCGGCCGATGAAACGCCCCTCGACGAGCCGCCGCGCCAGTCCACGCCTGCGCGGAGCAATGCCCGCCGCGCATCATCGAGTGGGAAAACATCGAAGCCGACCGCCAGGCGCGGCAGGCCCGCCCTCCGCCGCCCGCGCCGCTGACGTTCCCGGCATGCACGCATGGGGCGCCCGCAGCTCTTGTCTCCCGCGCAGCCATCGTGCCGACGGCAATCTCGCCCCCTCCTCCTCACGGCGACTTAATTAAGCCGCTCCAGACGTGCCCGCAGGCTCGGGGCCAGGGGCATGCCGGCCGACAGGAACGCCTCGATCCTTTGCAGCTCCTCCTGGGCTTGAGTCTTGTTGCCGGCCTTCACCAACGACTCGGCCAGATGAATGCGCCACTCCAGGTTGCGCGGCTCGATGGCGACGGCGGCCTGGCAGGCCTCCACGGCCAGGCGATGATCGCCCATGTTGGAGGCGATGGTGGCCAGAGAATCGCGGAAGCTGGCCACTTGCGGTTCCTTGCGCACCGCCCGTGTCGCCAAATCCATCGCCTGCTTCAGATCGCCGCCGCGTTCGGCCAGCAGCAGCGCCAGGTTGTTCATCGTGGCCGCATGTTCCGGCGAATGCTCCAGCACCTGACGATAGAGCGACTCGGCCTGTGCCGCGTCGCCGCCGGCGGCCTCGACAGTGGCACGGGCAAACAGGATGGCGGGATTCTGAGGATGCTCGGCGGCCAGGGCGCTGACGATCGCGCGGGCCCGCTGCAGATGCGCCGGGTTGCCGGACTCGGCCGCCAGCAAGCGCCAGGCGTAGGCTACTTCCACGCGGCCGGCGATGGCCGAGGGGGGCAGGTCCTCCTCGAGGCGCTGGATGCAGGCGGCGGCGCGATCGAAGTCGCGGCGGATGGTGTGAAGCCGCGCCAGATCGGCAACAATGGCGGGATTGTCAGGGGACAGCCGCGCCGCGGTCTCAAGCTGCTGCTGGGCGGCGGTCATCTCTCCCGCCATGACCAGACGCGCAGCCAGTTGCCGGCGAAGGGAGACGTCGTTGGGTACCAGAGCCACAACCTCGCCGAGAAGCTTCGCCGCGCGTACATCGGCGTCGGGCGCGCTGTCGCGCGCCAGCAGTGCCGCCTGCGCAAGACGCCAGCTCGTGGCCTGATCGCCAACCAGGGCGCGGACCCGCGCAATGGTGGCGGCCAGGAACTGCGGCTGGGACTGGACCGGCGGGGCGTACAACACGGCCAGTTGAACCGTCAGATCGCGTGCCAGTGCCGGATCGCTGCCAAGCTGCACCCATGCGTCGACAGCGCGCTGGTCGCGGCAGTCGGTCAGCAGCCGCGCCCAGGCCAGCCGCCACGCCGGCTCAGGCGCCGGTTTGGATGCCATGCGTTGCGCGAACAGCTCGATGGCCGACAGCGTCTGACCCGCCTCCAGCAGGGCACGAGCCTCGGCGGCGGCCAGCTCCGGCGTCGTGCCGTAGACCGCCCGCGCCCGCTCGATGCACGCCTGCTCCAGTCCAAGCGATTCGGCACGGCTGACGGAGGCCAATTGCAGCAGCACCCCCTGCGGCGGTGGCTGTGGCACCCCCAGCGCATCATTAATGGCGGCGCGGGCTGCCTCCTTCTGACCCGAGGCGCACAGCAGGCGAACGTAGATGGGCATCGTGCGCGGCTCGCGCAGCCGGCCGGTCTGGAAGTCGGCAAACCACTTCAGCAGCTCGCCCCGCCGCTGCTCGTCGATCCGTTTGAAGTCGGCCAGCCACGCCTCGGCGCGCATCGCCGCGACCTCCCTCAGCGCCGCGGCCGCCGACAGATCGCGAGGGAGGCGCGTGGCGGCGCGCTCGACCAGGTCGATGGCCACTTCGGTCCTTGCCTCGTCGAGATAAAGCCTGGCCGCGCGCAGCAGTGGAAGCACCCATCCGGGGCTGAGCTGATGGGCCCGCTGCAGGGCTTCAAGGGCGCGCGAGACCTCGCCTGTCGCCGCCAGGGCCTCGCCCAGGTGATAGCGGGCAAGTCCGCTGGAAGCGTCGACCGACAGGATCGCTCGCGCGGCGGCGATGATCCTGAGTTGAGCCGCTGTCGTGGGCGGCTGAGGTGCCAAAGAGGTTTCGCTGACCAGGGTGCTCCAGGCAACCGCCAGGCTGTCGCGACGGGAAGCAAGGCCCTGCGCCAGCGTGGTGGCACGCTCTTTGAGGCCCCCCTGAGCGCAGGACATGGCGACGATGGCGATCACCTCCGGGTCGGTCATGATGCGCTGATCGAGGCTGCTGCCGGCGCGAACAATGACGTCGTAGGCGCCCCATTCCCACAGCCGCCGGAACAGCAGCCGCCTGAGCTGCGAGTCGCTCAGCGCCACCGGCGCGTTGCCCATCGCCAGCACCGCTTCGTAGAACAGCTCGGCCCGTTCCATGGCCATCACCAGCATGCGCAGGTATTCCCCGTCCATGGGCGTTTGTCTGGCGGCGGCCTTCAGTTCGGCGGCGGCCTTTTCGCGGTCGCCGATCGCCAGGCGGGCCATGCCGCGAGCCAGCGCCGCTGCCGGGGCGGGGGCATCCTCCGGCACCTGCGCCAGCGTGCGCGGCAGGATCTCGTCGGCGCGGCCCAGGGAGAGCATCGCCTCGATCCAGATGGCGCGGGGCTCGGGCGCCAGCGGCGAGATGGCCAGCAGCGAGTCCAGCGCCTGCACCGCCTCGGCCGGCCGGCGCATGCCGAACAGGGCCTTGCCTTTGGCGGCGAGGGCCGCGGTGTCGGCGACGTCGACCGCCAGCAGCCGGTCGGCCGCTTCCAGGGCCTCGGCAAAGAGTCCCACCCGCGCCGCAATGACGGCAAGCTGCCGGCGCGTGGCCGAATCCTCGGGATCCAGCGCCAGAAGGCGCCGCATGGCGGCCAGGGCAACCGGCAGGTGACTGTTGTCGGGCAGCTCCGCCGCCAGCCGCGCGGCGATGAACAGCCGCACGGCCTCCAGGTCGCGGTCGTAGCGGAGCGTGTAGCTGTCCAGGAGGCGACAGGCCTCGGCGTAGTCGCGGCGCTGGTAGGCCGCGAACGCATCGGCGCGCATGGCGCTGTATCGCACATCCGTCGCGGGCGCCGTGGTCGAACGTCCGGTCGCGGGGACGGCGGCCGCCTCCGACGGCGCCGTGGCCGCCGGCTGCGCCCATGTCGCAGAACCGACACACAACAACAGCGCAATGGCGTGGATGCGAAGGAGCACGGAACCTGCCTCAGTTGGCGGCTCGGATCATTTGCGTGGCCAGCGATTCCAGCCGGTTTCGGACGCGTGTGAAAACGGCCGGCACGCCGGCGGACGCGTCGGAAACGACCACGCGCTTGTGCCCGTAGGCGATCTCCACCGTGAAGGCATCGACGGCTTGAGCCGGATAGCTGTCGGCCAGCGTCTGCCATTCCTCGAAGAGCCGCACGAGCTGCATGATCTGAAACTCGCTCAGTCGCATCGTGGCGTCGGCGAAGAGGCGTCCATGCGTGCGCACCGTGCCGTCGACATCGATCGTCAGGTGATCATCGGTGCCGATGATACCGCCGGTGCGGTGATACGTTACCGGCTGGAAACTCGCCAGGACCGCATCCCGATGAAACTCCAGTCGCTGCGGTTCCTCGGCGGCACAGCCGGCCACAACCGCCACTGTCACAATAAAGGCCCAACGCATGGCCGGCACATTGTTCCGATTCCGGCGCATCCCACAAGCACGACTACTTCACCTGCCTCACCGGCGTGGTGAGGACGGGGCCGTTGGGGTCGCGGCGCTTGCCGACGTTGCGGTAGTTGCCCCAGCCGCTGCGGTCCATCCACTTGCTCATGGTGGCCACGAAGGGACTTACGCGGTCGCGGGCGATCAGGCCGGTGCGATAGATGTCATCGCCGGAGTAGTTCCACCAGTTCCAGCCGATGCCGAAACGCTCGAAAAAGGCCAGGTAGTCGTTGAGCCACGCCTCGCCGTCGTCGCCGGGCTGGATCATGGAGATGCCGAACTCGCCGCAGTGGATGACCTGATGGTGTTTGATGCCCCACAGCAGCGCCTCCAGCCAGGGGTCGATGTGCGTGCGCTCGGTGGTGCTCATATAGCCGGGGTAATACTCGTCGTAGGCGTAGCCCCAGTGCTTGCCGTAGTGATGGAAGCTGTAGATGACGTGGTCGTCGTCGACCGGCTCCATCCACATGCACCAGTGGGGCTGGGCCCAGCCATCGCCCGACTCCCACACGATCATGTGCGTCTTGTCCTCCTCGCGGATGATCTTCGTCAGCTCCTTCATCACCTGGTTGTAGTGATCGATGTTCATCTGGGCCGGTTCGTTGAAGAAGTCGTAGGAGATGGCCCACTCGGGATAGTTGGCGTAGCGCCGCGCCAGCAGCCGCCACAGCTCGTAGGCGGTGTCGCGATGTTCGGGCCGGTCCAGCCAGCGACGCGTGCCGGTGTCCGAGAACCAGGTGAGCATCATCTGCTGCCCGGAGGCGATGCAGTTGTTCACTACCTCGTCCAGCCGCTTCCACATCCGCTCGTTGTCGGGAATGATCGGCCCGGCCATCGAGCGCACCAGCGGCAGGTCCCAGTCGGCCTGAAACGCGAAGGCGTAGCGGCAGTGGTCGAAGCCCCAGTTGGCCATGCGCTGGAACATGCCGGGCTCGTCGCCCCAGGCATGGTGGTTATCTTGCGCGGTCTCCTTGGCGAACAGCTCGCCCACGCCCTTCATGACGGCCGAGCGCTTCACCGACGGCACGCGATAGGTGGCCGTGTCGGTGTTGTCAAAGACCATGTAGGTGGCGTGCTCGGAGCGATACTGGGTGGGGCGGGCGCCGCTGAGGGCGAGATTGGGGTATTTGTGCGCAAGGCCGTAGCTCAGGAGCATGGGCACCGGCGCGGTCTTCGTGCCCGCTGGCTCGCCCAGCTTCAGGTAGTTGTAGCGCACGGCGCAGGTCTGCATGGGCCCGTCGGTGAGCGTGCCCTTCTGCGGCAGCGGGGCGCCGTCGCCGGCGCGCACGATCTGCGAGGCGGAGACCGGATAGTTGCGCAGCGAGTCGGCCCATGCCTGCGCCGAAGCGAAGTCGATGGGGGCATCGGCCGGCAGCGAAAGCACCGCCACCCGCGCCGGGCCGTCGCCGAAGTTGAGCGTGAGGCTCATGCCGCCCAGCTCGTCGCGCCCCCACGTTGCGCTGACGGGCGCGCGTTCCCCCACCAGCAGCACGTTGGTCGAGCCGCCGCGAAGCAGTATCCACGAGTCGGAAGGCGCGGGGCCGCCGGACTCAAGAACGCTGGCCGACTCGCCCAGGCGCACGCTGCGCGCCCCGGCGCTGGTGGGATACTCGGCAGTCTGCGGCGGGGCGTAGCCCTTGGCCTCCCAGCCGCGCACGACCAGCGACGGCTGGTCGGTGGCGACGATGGTGGCCGGCGACAGCGCGCTGCTCACCAGCGATGAGCGAACGGCGCCCTGGGCCGTCGGGAACGCGTATTCCTTCACATAGCCCATCTCCGCGGGCGTCTCGATGTACCGCGGCTCTGCACCCTTGACGTACAGCGCCAGGGTACCGCCCACGATGCCGCCAAAGTTGTCGTGGTTGTAGACGTGAATGGCGATGGTGTTCTCCTGACCGAACTTCACCAGCCGCGCCGGCACGTCGGAGACGGTATTGGGGATCACGCGCCGCTGCTCCTCGGCCTGGCGCACCTGTGCGATGGGCTGGCCGTTGACGTAGATCTGGCTCCAGTTCTGCACGTTGCCGGTGACCAGGACCAGGTCCTTGCCGCTCCAGGCGGCCGGAATGACCAGCGTCTTGCGATACCAGGCGAAGCCGTTGTAGGGCTTGTTCATGCCGGTCGTCGTCTCGCCGCCGCCGCGGCCGCGCCCGCCGACGGGTGCGCGGGGGGCACGGCGGTTGTCCTCGCGGAAGCCCTGCCGCTCCCATGCCTTGGGCGCGTAGATCCGCGTCCAGCCGCCGTCCAGCGCGGCCGTGTGATAGCCGCTGGCCTCGCCCACGTTCTGCGGGTCGATGCGGAAGCTCCACATCCCATTGAGCTCGATGTATTGCGCGCCGGCCGGAAGCACGCTGAAGCTCCAGTGAGCCGGGTCGTGGCCCATCAGCTCCCGCGCGTTGAGCCAGCCGAAGCGGTCCTCGGGGAAATCATCCAGCCGGCCCAGGGCGCCGACCATGTTGCTCTTGCGCGCTGCCGATTCCAGCCGGCTGCGAATGTCCCGCGACAGATCGCCCAGGCGCCCCGTTGCCTTCTGCACCGACGCCCAGTCGAGCTGCGCATGCGCCTGCCGCGCGGATGTCACCAGAAGCGCCAGCTCGCCCAGGTCCTCGCGGATGAGCGGCGAATCCTTGCCAAGCAGCGCCGAGAGGTTCTCCAGGTGGGTCAGCTCGCGCTGTGCCGTGTAAATTGCCGTGGCCGCCACTACCGGCGCCTCGGCCGCCGAGATCAGTATCGCCGCCTGTTGAGCGGCCGCGATGGCGTCGGCGAAGCGCCCGGCCTTCTGGGCAGGGATGGCCTGCGTCGTGAGGATGGTGCGCGCCTGTTCAATCAGCGGTGCGGCCAGGCGCTCCGCGCGCCGCCAGGGCAGGTCGTCGCTGAAGGAGAGCACTTCCTCGGCCGGCCGGTAGCGCCGCATGAGGAAGACGAGCTGCTCGCCGTGTTTCTGAATTCGCGCCAGGCCCTTGGCAATGGACGACTTGCCGGTTTCCTCGTCGTTGTACCAGAGCAGCCGCCCGTTGTGGGCGGTGTCATAGGCTCCGCTGCTGTCTCTCACCACCATCTTCTGTGTTCGAACACGGTTGCCGCCCTCATCGAGCCAGTCCTCCCCGGTGGCGAAGGGATATCGTTTGCCGTCGCGGCCGACGATCTCGCCCTCGGCGCAGACCCGTCCGCCGCCGATAAGGAGGGTCACCTTCTCGGCGCCTTCGACAAACGGTGTCAGCTCGTAGTCGTCGATGAGAGCGCCCTCGACTGACGAGGCGACCTGCTTGCCGTTGACGCGCAGGTTGTAGGATCGCTCGCCCCAGATGAGGATCCAGCCGCCGGCCGCGCCGCCGGGCACCTCAATGGTGCGGGTCACGGCCAGTGTGGCGTTGCCGCGGCTGCCGCCGGTTACCGACACGCCTTTCCAGTCGTCTTTGTAGTACCATTTGTCGGCGCCCCGCTCCCACCAGAGCTGGGCAGCGGCTATCTGCGAAATGGCCAGGAGCGCGGCGGCGCATGCGATGATCCGGATTGCGGTTCTCATGATCGTTCCTCGATACTCAGATGGGGTGTCCTACGTCCGACCCGCGCCCTGCGCGGCAGGCGCAGCGCGGCTGGGAGTTCTTACCACGGCTTGAGGCGGCGCGTTGTGGGCAGGCGGAAGTTGCTCGAGCTGCCGCCGGCGGGAATACGAGCGTCCCCGCGTGCGCCTTCTGCCCGCGTGCCCCCGTGCCTTGGCGCCATCGGCGTGTATAATGCTGCAAGTCACCCGTCGGGGACGGAAAGGAGCAGAGAGATGGCGATCACTGTGAGCAAGGTGGAAGTGTGGGCTGGTGAAATCCACGATCAGCCCGGAGGTCTGGCGGGGGTGCTGGGCGCCCTGGCCGACGCCGGCGTCAACCTTGACTGTGTCATCGCGCGTCGGCAGGCGGAGCGGCCGGGCACGGGCGTGGTCTTCCTCACTCCCGTGAAGGGCAAGAAAGCCCAGGACGCCGCCCGCGGGGCGTCGCTGGGAGTGGCCAAGACCGTTCCCACGCTGCGCGTCGAGGGCAGCGACCGCCCCGGCCTGGGGCACAAGCTGATGGCAGCCATCGCCGAGGCAGGCATCAACGTGCGCGGAGTCTCGGCCATGCGGCTGGGCAACAAGTTCGTGGCCTACCTGGGCTTCGACAGCAACGCTGATGCGACGAAGGCCGCCAAGGCCCTCAAGGCGCTGGACAAGAAGCGCAAATAAGCCGGGGCGGCTGTTCAGGCCCGGCCGGCTGTGGCCAGCGGCTGGAGCTGACGGATCAGCTCCTCCACCATCCGCTGGCGCTGGCGGAGCTGTTCGTGTACGGTCTCGTTGTCGGTGTGGCGGATTTCCACCGGCAGTTCGCGGCGCTCCGTCTCGAGCAGGTCCAGCAGCAGCTCGATCTGGGCATCGGAAAAGGTGGGCTGATGCGTCATGGCGGACCTCCCGTGGTCAGGGTCTGCGTGCATCCATACGGAGCACGCACCTTATTATACCACCGCCGCCTGCAGCGCCTTGCGGATTTCCGTCAGGAGCTGTGCCACCTTGAAGGGCTTGTAGAGGACGGCCGCCAGTCCCTCCTGGCTGGCGCGGACGATGCTGTGGCTGGGATCGTAGCCGAAACCGGTCATGAGGATGACGGGGACCGCCGGGGACCGCCGTCGCGCCGCCGCGAACACGTCGTAGCCGCTCTTGTCGGGCATGCGGATGTCGCTGACCACCAGGTCAAACGGCTCGCGCTCCAGCAGGGCGATGGCCTCCGCCCCGGAGCCGGCCACCACCACAACCGCCCGGTACTTGCGCAGCACGTCCGAAATCGTCGTGCGGATGTTGGGTTCGTCGTCGGCCACGAGAATCCGCGTGCCGGCGATCAGGGGGTCGTCGGCTTCCTTCACCTCGCCGACGCCCAGCAGCGTGTTGGGGCCCGCCGCCGCCTGCCTCAGGCACCGCTGGACGGCGCTGGCATTGTCGATGATCTGTTGGAGCCGGCCGCGCAGGTCGTCCCGCCCGATGTACTCCTCCATAAGCGCCTTGGCGTCCGACACGATGTCATTGAGCGGGCCGGCCGCCTCGGCGCTGACTTCGTCGGCCACTTTGTGGCTGGTGCTGACCCGTTCCACCACCATCAGATCCAGGATGTTCAGCGCCAGCGCCACATAGCGACCGAAGATTTCGGCAAACTGTCTGTCGTCCTCGTTAAAGGCGGCGCGCTGCCGGCTCTCGATGTTGAAGACGCCGATCACCTTGTCGTGAAGGAACAGGGGCACCGTCAGCGTGCTCTTGGCCTGGTCCAGCCCGATGACATAACGCGGGTCGCGCTCCACGTCGGGGCAGATGTAGGAGCGGCCGGTGGCGGCGACGTAGCCGCTGATGCCGTGCCCCTCCGGCTTGGCGTAGAGCTCGACCTCCTGGGCCTCGGGGGGAAGGCCCACGCAGATGACCAGCTCCAGCTTGTTGGTGCGCCGATCCAGCAGGCGGATGGCGAAGTGGTCGAAATGAAGCAGGTCGCGGGTGTACTTGATGATTTTCTCTTCCAGCAGCTTGAGGCGCTGGCCCACGTTGAGCTTGCCGATCAGGTCGCTTTCCAGCCGCACCAGCTCGCGCCCGGCTCCGTCGATGGCGTCGATCTTCTGCTGCAGCCGGCGCGAACTGGTCGCGTCCCAGACCACGGCGACCACCTGCACCACCTGCCCGGCGGGGCTGATGACCGGCGAGGCAATCAGTTCCAGGTACTGGTGGTCGTCCACGTTCAGCGAGTAGCGCTTGGAGCGGTTGACGGGCGGGGCATCCGGCCCCGGCGGCGAGGTCTGCTGGCTGAACAGGTCGAACGCCTCCTTGCAGGTGCGCCGGATGCGCTCGTGGACGCGGGCCGGCCACGCCTGCATCTTGCGGTTCATCCAGTTGCAGCGGGCCTCGCCGTCAACAATGCACACCCCCTCGCCCAGGGTGTTGAGGATCAGGTTCGCCTGCTGCGATACCAGGGCCCGCTCCAGGGGCAGAAAATCGGCCGCATCCGAAAAAACCGCGTCAAACTGCTGGGAGCGCAAGGCGTCCATGGCCTGCTCGATGCAGGGCATCTGCACGACGCTGGCGTATTGCCTCAGACACTCCACCAGCGGCGCAATAGCGCCCGACTGGCCTGACAGCACAAGCACTTTGGCAGCGCGTTCTTGCACCGGATCAGCTTGCATCCAAACCCTTATT
>Ga0129299_1001713_pt1 | contig 14657 bp, 13 predicted proteins | sample ConPoolayeCmetaG_FD_94477 | JGI IMG/M metagenome (GOLD analysis project Ga0129299, IMG submission 94477) | Hot spring microbial mat communities from California, USA to study Microbial Dark Matter (Phase II) - Cone Pool mat layer C metaG ... | reverse complement strand
CACGGCTGAGCACTGACCGACGGCGACACCGCCAGGAGGTTGTCCCCGCAGGGGGACAGCTGGCGCGCAGCGTCCCCCATGGGTGACTTCAGCTGCCGTTATCCTGATCTGGGTAAACACCAGTACTACGCGCGTAATCACCCGCCCCGCGGCTTCCTTTCCTCCGTTTGCCCGGCCAGTTTTGGCTGCACAAACGTCCTTTTTCCCCGCCGGTCCACACAAGATGAGAATCATCTGAGAGGGCAGGAGCAATTTGACGCCATGCCATAGACGGCGTATAAAGGGTCTATAGACATCGCTTTTCTGGAGGTCAGTATGGACCCGAAGCACGCTCTGGCCGAGTTTCTTGAAGAAAAGCGGTCGAATAGACGGTCGGCAGTGACCATCCTGTTCTACCAAAACCTGCTGACCCCCTTCGTAACCTCCCTCGGCCGGCGCCACCTCACCGATATAGCCCCGCTCTTAGCGGTTCCGCTTGGCCCGAGGGGAGGCCCCAGTTGCTTCCCTTAGCCCTGCGGCCTCCTCCTTGCCCAACAAGTACCTGGCGAAGGTGAGCACCTCGGGGACGATGGTCGGGTTCTCTCTTGCCAGGTCAAAGAGCTCCTTCCAGGCGGGCACGCCGGCGACGAGTTCGGCGACCTCTTGTTCGATCGGGACGGCGGAATCGCTGAGCAGGCCGGCCTGCCGCAGCAAGGTGACCGCGCTCGTGCCCACCGTGTTGGCAAAGCCGACCAGGTACTTCCAGGAGGGGACGGAGACGCCGCGCTTGACCTGGCTGACGTAGGTCTGGGCCACCTCCATCCTCTCGGCCAGGGCCTCCTGGGTCAGCCCGGCCGCGACGCGCAGCTTCTTGAGCAGCGCTCCGAGTTTCGCCGAATCCATCGTGGGCATGCTCACCGCCTTTCGCTTCTCTTATTGGCCCCATTCTAGCATCGGCAATTCTACGTGTGAACGCAATAACGCTGCTACCACAGGGAAAAGATAGAACAATAAAGATGAGATGGGCGGGACGGACTGTGGTTGCATGGGCTAACCCGTCTTTTCGATTCCGCACCACGGCGCATTTGACAAGAGCCTCTGTATACTATATAATATACAGTGTTTACAAGTTCTCCGCACGCCTGGCGCGCGTCTCGACACGCGGCGCTGGCCTCAGCTACACAGGGTAATGCATAATCCGATCCTAGTACCGACAACAGGAGGGGGCCGTGGATAACGGCATACCCGGCAAGGGATTGACCAAGCTGGAGCGAGGTGCGCAGGTTCTGCGCGAGGCCATCTTGCGCGGCGATCTGAAGCCTGGACAGAAGCTAAAGCAGCAAGAACTGGCCGAGTGGTTGGGGATGAGCGCGACGCCGGTTCGTGAGGTGCTGCGTGTCCTCGAAGCCGAAGGACTCCTTGTGCACGACCCCTACAAGGGGGTCTTTGTGGCCGAGGTCTCGGTAGAGGACAGCGCCGAGATCACGCCCATCCGCGTGGCCCTGGAGAGCCTGGCTGTGCGGATGGCTACCCCCCGGCTGGACGAGAACGATATCTCTGCCCTGGAGCACCTCGTCGAGGAGATGCAGCAGGCCTGGCAGGAGATGGACCTGGCACGAGTACGACGTGCGAACTATTTCTTTCACGCCACACTGTACCGGGCAGCAGGGTCGCGCATCCTGTTCACGATGATCGAACGGCTGTGGCCGCGGTTCGCCACCGATGTCCTGTGGATGATCCCCCATCGGACCGAACGCTCCATCGAACAGCATCGCGCCATCCTGCAGGCGATCCGGGAGCGGGACGCGGAGAAGGCCGCCAGGCTGTTGGAGGAACATATCACCACGGCCGGCCGCTCTATCTCCGAGTTCACCAAGCGGCAGAGCGTGCTCTCGCCACAACAGGTGGTCGGGAAGTTGGCAGTCGTTGAGGATTGGCCCGTGCCCGGAAATCAGGCCTTTGTGCCTTGAGGAGGTAGCTCTATGGCTGAAGCGGGCGCTACCGCTGCAGGAAAGCAGAAGCATGGCAGAGAGTTCGTTCGAAGTTTCCTCTTCGCGGTCAAGATCGATTCGCCGTTGGCGAGACTCCACGTCGGCACCAAACTGGTGTTGATCCTCGCTCTCTCGGTCGTGGTCGTGCGCTTCATCCGCACGGACGCCCCCGACCCCATCGGTGCCGCCCTGGTGCTGTTCCTGGCCATACTGGGTCTGCAACTGGCCGGCGTGCTGCGTTGGGTCTTTCGTTCCTACCTCCTGGTGATTTTCCCTGCTCTGCTGGGCATGGCCCTGACCTGGGTGATCTTTAACCCCGACCCCGGAAAAGGGGTGCTGTTCACCATCCCCGTATACTCAGGGTCGCTCCGTCTGGGGTTGTCGCTAGGGCTGGGCATCTTCCTGGTCTGCGTGATCGGCTGGTACATCCTTCGCCGTCAGATATTCTGGGGACTGGTGGGCGGGATCGCCCTGGCGGTTCTGGTGACCAATCTGGTCGGCAACCCCGCCCTCGAGCTGACGCGCATCCAGTTCTTTCACCCGCTGGAAATCATTGTTTCGGGCAGAAACCTGGTCGTGGCGGTAACTAAGGCCTTGGGCTATGGGGCGATGATCTTTGTCTCATTGCTCCTGGTGATGACCTCTCGGGATATCGAATTCACCGGGCTTATGATGCAACTCCGTGTCCCCTACGTCGGCGCCTTCTTTGTCTCGACTATGCTGCGCAGCTTGAGTATGGCCCTCACCGACTACAGCACCATTCGACAGGCGCAGATTGCCCGCGGCGTGTCGCTGAAGAAGAAGAACGTCTTCCAGGTGATCGCCGACCTTGCCTACATGGCCGTTCCGTTGACGGCCACGATGCTGCGCCGTTCCAGTGAAGTCGGCGATGCCGTGCTGGTGCGAGGTTTTACGATGCACACCAAGCGTCCTACTGAGTTCCACGAGATCCGCCCCTTTACGCTGGCCGATGGCCTGACCTTGGGTGTCTGCGCCGCGCTGTTGGTGGCGACCCTCGGGTTTGACTGCAACGTGACTCGCCTTCTGGGGGTGGCTCTATGACGGCAATGGTCAAGGTGGAGAACCTGTACTGGCGCTATCCAAGTTTCGGTGAGGCCGAGGACAATCCCTGGTGTCTGAAGGGGATCGATCTGGAGGTGCGCCGCGGCGAGTTCTTTGGGATCACGGGGCCCAGCGGAGCGGGCAAGACAACCCTGTGCAAATGCATTATGGGGGTGATCCCGCACGGGCTCAAGATCCCCTTCGGGCTCTACAACCGCCATATCCAGGGCCGTATCTATCTGGATGGCGAACTGGTCACCGGGGTGGACCCGACGGGGCACGTCGTCGACGGCGAGGCCTACGGCACCCTACTGGGACAAGGGGTGGCTTCGCCCAAGGCTGGCATGGTCTTTCAGGACCCGGAGACCCAGTTTATCAAGATGAGTGTCCTGCACGAGGTCGCCTTTGGCCTGCAACTGCTCAAGCTGCCCCGCGAGGAGATCGAACGGCGGGTGCGAGAGGCGCTCGAGCTCGTTGGGTTGGGATACCTGATCGATGACGCCGAGTACATCCACCCCAACGACCTGTCCGGTGGTCAGAAACAACGCGTGGCGATCGCCTCCTATCTGGCGCTGCGCCCCGAACTGCTGATCCTTGACGAGCCGACGAGCGATCTGGACCCACGTGGCAAGAGCGAGGTCATTGAGACGGTACGTATGCTACACGACCAGCACCATATCACCGTGATCCTGGTGGAGCAAGACCCCGAACTGCTGCGGCGCTTCTGTGACCGGGTGGCGCTGGTCGAGGATGGCCGGGTCCGCCTGGTGCAGCCGTCGACCGAGTTCTACCGCCAGGTGAGCGAGTTGCGCGACTGCGCCATTTACAAGTTCGAGGTTTCGGAGATTGCCACCCAGTTGGGAATCCGGCAGGAAGGGAATGTTCCGATCAGCATCGAGGAATGCCTCTCATGTTTTCCCTCCGACCTGGACGGTTCGTACCAGCCTCCCGACCCAGTCCCCCAGGGGGAACCGCTCCTGGAGGTGCGTGACCTGCAGTATGTCTACGAGGATGGCACCCATGCGCTGCGGGGTGTGAACTTTACGCTCTACAAGGGTGAGATCCTGGCGCTCCTGGGGACAAACGGCAGTGGCAAGACCACGGTGGGCAAGATCCTGAATGGTATCTACCAACCCTCGTCCGGTTCTGTGCGCGTGCTGGGCATGGATATTGCCAAGCGGGCGGTGCGCAGGCAGTTGCCGCGCTACGTGGGCTATGTGTTCCAGAACCCGGATCATCAGATCTTTACCCGCAAGGTGCGGGACGAGATCAGCTACGGCCTGAAGAACCTGGACTTGTCCGAGGAGGAACGCCGGGAGCGGATGCAGCAGGCCCTCGAGGCGGTCGGCCTGGCAGGTCAGGCCGACGAGGACCCGCTCTTTCTTGGCAAGGGCCAGCGCCAGCGGTTGGCTGTGGCCTCTATCCTGGCGATGCGGCCGCAGATTATCATTGTCGACGAACCGACCACGGGCCAAGACTACCGCATGGTCAGCAGCATCATGGAACTGCTGGAGGAACTGCGGCGTCAGGGCAATACCGTGCTGATCATCACCCACGATATGACGCTGGTGGCGAACTATTGCCACCGCGTGGTTGTGCTCTTGGACGGCCGGGATGTCTTCACGGGGAGTCCGCGTGAGCTCTTCTCGAATCCGGAGAACCTGCGTGCCACCCAGCTCTGCGCGCCCCAGGCGATAACCTTGAGCATGTCCATGCGTGAGCGCAATCCGGAGTTCCCGCTCTTGCTGAACCGGGCGGAGTGGGTTCAGGTCCTGGAGAAGAGGGCGCGGTCCTGATCCCGCCGCAGGGGAGCGCTCGAGTGACGAACAAGGAGGTGATATCCCGACCCTACGCTCAGCATTGGCATCTCGTGAATACCGTGCACACCCAAGCATTGAACAAGGAGGAATGCGATGGTGTCAACCCGCAAGAAGATGGAGTATGGCCTCAAGTGGAACCCTGATCCGCCGGTGACAGTTCCTCAGCTGGTAGCCTACGCCCTGGCGACCGGAGTGTACACAATCCTGGCCTGGCTCAGCATCCTAGCTCTTCCGTTCATCCAGGTCCCAGGTGTGGGAGGACTTTTCATCGCCATGGGTTTTGGGGTGCCCTTTGCCATGTGGTTCGGCGGGTGGGGCCTGCTGATGGGGTTCATCGGAACGTCGGTAGGCACCGGGATCCTTACCGGGATGCCTGTGCCCATAGCGGCGGCCTTTGGCGTCGGTGATATCATCCTCTTTGGCAGCCTGGTCCTAATCTACCGCGGGCTTGCGCCCAAATTTGGCGTCGATCCGCTGGGTCGGGACATCTACAAGTCATTCAAGTCGTTCCTCTTCTTCTTCATCTGCGGGGCCAACATCCCGCACATCCTTGGCTCAGCTTACGGGACCTGGCTGCTGTACGCGACCGGCCTCGTTCCGCCGAACCTGTTGTGGGTGACCTTCTTTGGCATGTGGATCGGCAACGTCATCGTCGTCACGGTCATCGCCCCGATCCTGCTGCGGTTTCTGGGTCCGGTCGTCGAACGGTTTGGCCTGACCAACCACGGGTGGCTCACCTAGGATGGCAGCAGGTGAGGCAGCGTGGTCTGGGCTGGCACTCGCCCGGTAAGGAGATTCGCATGTCGGCAATCCCGATGAAACGGAAAGAGCTGCCGTATGGGCTCAAGTGGAACCCCAACCCCCCGGTTACGGTCATCAGTCTGGTAACGTACGCGGTAGCCGCCGGGGTGTACACGATCCTCTCCTGGCTGGGGGTCATCGCCCTGCCTATCGGCATCGTCAGCGTGTCGGCGCTGTTTGTGGCTATCGGTTTTGGCATTCCGTTTGCGATCTGGTTCGGCTTCTGGGGGTTGCTCATCGGCTACATCGGCTCCTTCATCGGCGCAGGCATCCTGGCCGGAACGCCGGTGTTGCTGACCATCCCCTTCGCCTTTGTCGACTGGATCCAGTTCGGCATCCCGCTGCTGGCCTATCGTCTGCTGGCGCCGCGCTTCGGACTCAGCCCGCTGGGCAAGGATGTGTACTCCCTGAAGGGCATCCTGTTCTTCCTGGTCTTTGGCTGCATCCTTCCCAACGGCCTGGGAGCCCTGTACGGGATTACGATCCTCTATCTGGGGGGGCTGGTTCCACCCGATGCTTTCGGCGTCGCCTTCACATCCTGGTGGCTCGGGAACATGATTGTCTCGATCATCATTGCTCCCATCCTGCTGCGCGTGGTCTCGCCGGTGATCGAGCGCCTCGGCCTGGCCACGTACGGGTGGATCACCTAGATCCCCTGTCGGATAAGGGTTCTCTGCCGGCTCCTGCCCGATCGGGGGCCGGCAGGGAACCCGACCAGCACACAGTCATGATATAACAAGCCCAGTGCAAGCTGGGCATGGGGAGTGTGATGTTTTCTCGTTCCGACCGTGTTCGCCTGGCCTATGAGAAGATGGTGGCTCCATACACCCTCGACGAGAGCCTGACTTTTTTCTGTCCGCAGGAAAACCTGGAGGCGCTCGACCATCCTGACGTCCGGGCCTTTCACGACTTTGTGCGGCTGGAGTACCAGCCTCCCGTGCCTCCTGGCCGGGCGGTGATGCTGATGCTGCCCTGCACCAAGGTGAAGCCCTACTGCCTGAGCCACGAGCACCAGGCGATCAACAGCTACCTGCTAGCGCAGGGATTCCGGCCGGTGGGGGAGGCCGAGTATCCGGCCGAGATTGCTGCTGCTCTGCTCCCCGGGGTCGACCCTTTGGTCCTGAACAATCGCCCCTGGCAGCGCGGCGAACTCCTCTTGCACCGCTACGTGGTCTCTGAGCCGATGGCCCTGGTACCCTACGAGTTGATCTACACCTTCCAAGGCCGGCCTTCGCTCACGGCCCGCTATGACGACCCCGGCCTCTTTGAGCACCGCGGTACGGCAGTGTGCCCCTGGCGCCCCGACTTCACCGGGATCCCCACAAGTAACGGCTACCGCTGGGGAGAGCAGGAGAAGGCCGCCTTTGTGGCGGTGCACAACCGGCTGGTGCGGCTGATGGTCGAGGTCCTGGACCGCATCGGGGATCTCTATCGGGCCCGACTGGCCTACGTCAGCCCCAAGCTGACGCACCGCAGCTTCATGACCAGCGTGGAGGAAAAGAGGCGCGCCGGCCTGTCGTTGGGCAGGCGCACGGCCGCGGGATTTCTGCGGCTGGAGGGGGTCAACGATCTGCGCCCGGGGCGCGTCGTCACGATCCCGAACGAAACCGAGATTCCGCTGATCCTGGAGCGGCTGGCCGTGCGGTTTCCCGGCCGCACCGCGCGGCAACTGCGGGGGTATTTCGCCACGGGCGGCGGGGGGGCGACCCCGCTGATTCTGCCGGAGACGCTCGCTATCCTGGGCGAACATTTGAATCGCTTGGGCTAACAGGGACCGAATGCGCTGGGCGGTGCGCTGTGCCCGGTGCGATTGTATAGAGACATCAAGGAGAGCTCAATGGATGAGAAGACGCGACTGGCCTACATCGCCGACGATCGCCGGTACGTTTGTCGCACGACCCGCTTCCCCAAGAACATGGTGGTTGAGCGCTCCGAGGGGTGCTACGTCTATACGGTGGACGGGCACAAGTATCTCGATCTGCTGGCCGGCATCGCCGTCAACAACGTCGGCCACCGCAATCCCGAGGTTGTCCAGGCCATCCGCGAGCAGCTGGAGAAGTCGCTGCACACCATGGTCTTTGGCAAGTATGTCATACCTATCCAGGTGGATGTCGCCCGCCTGCTTGCCGAGCTCACCCCGGGCGACCTGCAGACGACCTTCTTCTGCAACAGCGGCTGCGAGGGGATCGAAGGGGCGCTGAAGACGGCGCGCAAGTATACCGGCCGATCCAAGATCGTTTCCTTCCGCCGGGCCTTTCACGGGCGCACCTTCGGCGCGCTGTCGGTCACCTGGCGCGAGACCTATCGCAAGCCCTTTGAGCCCCTGCTTCCCGACGTACACTTTATCCCCTTCAACGACCTGGCGGCGGCGGAGCAGATGATTGACGAGCGCACGGCGGCGGTGATCATGGAGCCGATCCAAGGTGAAGGCGGGGTGCGCGTCCCCGACGATGACTACTTGCCGGCAGTCCGCGCCCTGTGCACGCGCGTTGGGGCGGTGCTGATCTATGACGAGGTCCAGACGGCCTTTGGGCGCACGGGTCGATGGTTCGGCTGCGAGCATTGGGGTGTAGCACCGGACATCATGGTCCTGGCCAAGGCCTTGGGTGGTGGCCTTCCGCTAGGCGCCTTTATCGGCCGGCCCGAGGTTATGGACACGCTGAGCGATCCGATGCTCTCCCACCTGACGACCTTTGGCGGCAACCCGGTCTGCTGCGCGGCCTCCAAGGCGGCGATTGAATATATGCGGCGCGAGGACCTGCCAGCCAGGTCGGCCGAGCGCGGCGAGCAGTTCATGGCTGGCCTGCGTGCCATCCAGGAGCGCTACCCCCAGATGATCAAGGAGGTCCGTGGCCGGGGGCTGATGATCGGCATCGAGTTCCAAAGCCTGGAGGTCATGGTTGCTTTCGTGGAAGAGGTCCACAAGCAGTACCTGATCATCGGCGATTCGCTCAACGACGATGTCACTGCTCGCCTGGAACCGCCCTTGACGATCACGCCGCAGGAAGTGGACGAGGGCCTGAACCGGCTGGAGACGGCCATTCGCAATGCGGCGACGCGGTTGCGCTAGGGAGGTGCGGTGTGCGTATCGTTCAGGAAGAGGATGTGGCCGGTGAGCATATGCCGGCGCCGTATGCCCGGGTGGTGAAGCACCTGGCGGCCCCGTGGACGCTGGGGACGTCGCTCATCTGGCTGGGCATTTCGGTGATCGAACCCCGCAGCCAGTCCAACCCCCATTCCCATGAGAGCCAGGAAGAGGTCTTTTTTTGCCTGAGTGGGAGGGGGCGCATCCGGGTCGCGGAAGAGGAAGCGCCGCTCGTGCCAGGGACCTGCGTCTTTGTCCCCCAGGGGCAGGTCCACCAACTGATCAACACCGCGTCCGACGAGGTATTGCGGGTCCTTTCGGCCACGGCGCCAGCCTTCAGCCATGATAGTTGGAGTAGCGTGCACGAGACTGCTCGGAGCTAGCCTGTTGAAGAACGCCCTTGGCGGGCAGAGGAGGACAAGATGGCCGACGGCCGCGAGATTGCCTTTACCCCGATCCGCGTCGGCAAACTGATGATCAAGAACCGCCTGGTGGCTGCGCCTATGGTGATGAACCACGCCACCGAGGATGGACACGTTACCCCGCGCATGCTCGAGTACTATGAGAGCAAGGCCGCGGGCGGGTTCGGCCTGATCCATGTCGAAGCATCCTATATCCGGCCGGACGGCAACATGTTTGGGCGCATGCTGGGTATCTACGACGACCGGCAGATCCCTGGGCTGAGCGAGATTGTGGAGGTAATCCATCGTCACGGGGCCTGCTGCACCATCCAGCCGGTCTTCGGTGGGCGCTGTGCCCCGCGGCGCTTCACGGGCGTGCAGCCCGTAGCGCCCTCGGCGACAACGCCGCCGTTGAGCGAAGCCCCGCGTGAGCTCAGCGTGGCCGAGATCCTCGAACTGGTCGACTGCTGGGCCCAGGCCAGCCGCCGGGCCAAGGAGGCCGGTTTCGACGGGGTGATGATCCACGGCGCGCACGGCTTCCTGATCTCGCAGTTCGTCTCTCCCTACACCAACCACCGCCGCGATGAGTACGGCCGCGACCGCTACCTGCTGGTCAGGCAGGTGGTGGCGGCGGTGCGCCGGGCCGTGGGGCCGGATTTCCCGATCTTTTTTCGCGTCAGCGCCGACGAGTTTCTGGGCCCTGCCGGCCAGACCATCGACGAGACGGCTAACATCTACGCCCCGCTGCTGGAGAGCCTGGGCGTGGACTGCATCGATGTCTCCGCTGGCGTGCAGGAGCGCGTCTTTTACAACATCCAGCCGCTCTACTCGCCCCGGGCGACCATCTTTCACCTGGCCGAACGGGTACGGGAGAAGGTACAGATCCCGGTCATCGGTGTGGGCCGGATCAACGACCCACTGCTGATCGAGCGGCTGTTGGCTCAGGGCAAAGTGGATATGATTGCCCTGGCCCGGCAGAGCCTGGCCGATCCGCAACTGCCCAACAAGATGCGCGCGGGGCAATACGACCAGGTGCGCAGGTGCATTGCCTGCGACATGGGCTGCTCCTATCGGCACATCGTCCAGTGGGTGGCCGACTGCGCCATCAACTACGAGGTCATGCGCGAGGGCGAGTACCGCCGCCTGCTGGAGCGCCCGACCGTGCCGAAGAAGGTGGTAGTCGTCGGTGGGGGGGTGGCCGGACTGGAGGCCGCCCGCCTATCCGCGCTCAAGGGCCACCAGGTGACGCTCTATGAGAAGGAGGCCGCCTGTGGCGGGCTGCTCAATCGGGTCGCCCACATGCCCCGCGTGTACATGGCTGAACTGCACAACATCGTCGACTGGGAGGTCCGTCAGCTGGCCGGACTGCCGGTGACGCTGCGGCTGGGCGTGGAAGCGACGCCCGACCTGGTGCGGCAGGATGGCGCCGACGTGGTGATCCTGGCCTGTGGAGCAGGAATGGTCCCGTTGCAAGTCCCCGGGGCCGACGCGCCGCATGTCGTGGGACTGCTCGACTACCTGGGCGGGAAGGCCGCCATCGGCCAGCGCGTGGCCGTGCTCGGGGGGCACGAGGGCGCCGAGGCGGCGCTGTCGCTGGCCCGCCAGGGGCACCGGGTGCTGCTGCTGGAGGCCGGCGACCACATTGCCGATGCCCCCTATCTCAAGTACGTGGGCCGGCAGATGATGCTGCGCGAGATGCTGCGGGAGGCCGGTGTGCAGGTAGTCACCGGGGCGACGGTGGTCCGGGTCACCGCCGCGGGAGTCGTCGCCCTGCTCAACGGCGTTGAATGGGAAGCGGCGGCGGACACGGTACTTGTCGCCCTGGGCCGGCAGGCCGACCCAACGCTGATGGCGGCCTGGCAGGGTGCCGCGCCGACGGTGATGGCCGTGGGCGACTGCCTGATGCCCGAGTCGGTGCGCAACGCCATCCATACCGCCGCCAGGGCGGCATTGAACCTGTAGCGTACGTCCTTTGAGCAGAAGGAGGCTGAGATGTCAGAGCGAGGCGAGGAACTGCAGCGCAAGGCGCGCGAGCACGTGATCTTCCCGGCCGTTCCGCCCGCCCAGGTGGCGCGGATGGGGCCGATCATCTTTACACGCGGCGAAGGCATCTATCTCTGGGATACCGCGGGCAAGCGCTACATGGATTCGATGTCCAGCGGTGTCTATGCGGTGCACATTGGCTATGGGCGTGAGGAGATGGCCCGGGCGATGTACGAGCAAGCCCGGACGATGCATTACTTCTGCCCCTACGGCTACATCGGCCTGCCGCCGATCGACCTGGCCGAGAAGCTGTCCCAGATCCTGCCGGGCGACATGCCGTACCTCTTTTTCTCTCAGGATGGCAGCGAGGCGGTGGAGTCGGCCTTCAAGCTGGCCAAGCAGTGGGCCTATCACCAGGGCTATCGCCGCAAGTACAAGATTATCTCCCGGCGGCGGGCCTACCACGGTTCGACCATGGGGGCCCTGGCGGCGACCGGCACGATGCCGCCGCTGCGCGAGATTATGGAACCGCTGCCGCCGGGCTACTACTTTGCCCCGCCGCCGTACTGCTACCGCTGTCCGCTGGGCATGTCCTACCCGGCTTGCGGGGTCGAGTGCGTCGAGCAAATCGGCAAGATGATCGAGTTCGAGGGGCCCGATGCGGTCGTGGCGGTGATCGGCGAGGTGGTGATGGCCGCTGGCGGCTGCATCGTCCCGCCAAAGGAGTACTGGCCAAGGTTGCGCCAGATCTGCACCGAGTACAACGTACTGCTGATCGACGATGAGGTGGTCTGCGGCTTTGGGCGCACCGGCAAGATGTTTGCCATCGAGCACTTTGGTGTGGAGCCGGACATCCTGGTGATGGCCAAGGGGATCACCTCCGGGTATGCCCCTTTGGGGGCGACGGCTTGCCGGCGCTTCATTGCCGAGGGCATGCCGGTCTTTATGCACGTGCACACCTACAACAACCACCCAATCTCGACGTTGATGGGGCTCAAGAACATCGAGATCATTGAGCGCGAAGGGCTGGTGGGCAACTCCTCCGAGGTAGGAGCCTATCTCCTGGAGGGGCTGCGCTCGCTGGCCGGCCACCCCAGCGTGGGCGATATTCGCGGGCTAGGTCTGATCACGGCGATCGAGTTTGTCCGCGACAAGAAGACCCGCGCCCGCTTTGCCGAGAGCGAGGGCTTCTGTCAGCGGGTGATGGACCTGGCGCTGGAACAGGGGCTGATCCTGCGCCAGGTAGAGGACATCATCGAGTTCTGCCCGCCCTTGATCATCACCCGGGCCGAGGTGGACGAGATGATTCGGATCACCGAGGCGGCCGTTTCCCAGGCCGAGAAGGAGTTTGGCCTGGCCTGACGTTGCCGGGCAGCCGACGGAGCAGTGATGAGCGAATCCCGGTGGCCCAGCCGCCGCATGGTGGAGGGGCTGGAGCGAGCAGGACAGCGGGGGCTGCTTTACGCCCTGGGCCTGGGCCCGGCGGACCTGGAGCGCCCCCTGGTGGGCATCGTCAACACCTGGAGCGGCGCGCACCCCGGCCACGTCCATCTGCGTGCGCTGGCGCCGGCCGTGGCTGAGGGGGTAGCCGCGGCCGGCGGGACCCCGCTAGAGGTCAACACCATCAGCCTGTGTGACGGGCTGGCTATGGGCCACGCCGGGATGCGTATGTCGCTGCCCAGTCGCGAACTGATCGCCGATTCGATCGAGGCGCTGGCCGTCGGCAGTGCCCTGGATGCTCTGGTGATCCTGACCTCCTGCGACAAGAGCCTGCCGGCCGCGTTGCTGGCGGCGGTGCGCCTGAACCTGCCGACGGTGATCCTCCCCGGTGGACCGATGCTCCCCGGCCGGCTGGGAGGGCGCGAACTGGCCGTCTACCAGGCCCGCGAGGCGGCCGCGCAGGCCATCCACGGCGAGATCACTCTGGCCGAACTGTCCGACATCGAGGGCCACCTCTGCCCCGGGCCGGGGTCGTGCTCGATGATGGGCACTGCCAACAGCATGGCCCTGCTCACCGAGGTGTTGGGGCTGGCCCTGCCGGGCAGTTCGACCACCCACGCCGTCACCGGGGCCAAGCGTGCGGAAGCGCGGCGGGCCGGCGAACGGGTGGTAGCGCTGCTGCGGGCGAACGTCCGCCCGCGTGACATCGTCACAGCGTCGGCACTGCGCAACGCCCTGGTGTCCACGGCGGCCATCGGTGGTTCGACCAACGTGACGCTGCACCTGCTGGCCCTGGCCCGCGAGGCTGGTCTATCCCTGGACCTGGGGGATTTTGACGCTGCCGGGCGCGATACTCCCCTGCTCTGCGACATCAAGCCCAGCGGGAAGTATTCCCTGCTGGCGTTGGACGAGGCCGGCGGTGTACCCGCGCTGATGCTGGAGCTGCGTGAGCGCCTGGACCTGGAAGGGCCCACCGTCGCCGGGAGTTGGGCGACGCAGTTGTCCGGGGTGCGCAACCACAACCCGGCCGTGGTGCGTCCGCTGAGCGATCCGTTAGCCCCCCATGGCAGCCTGGCCGTGCTCTACGGGAGCCTGGCCCCCAATGGCGCGGTAGTCAAACAGACGGCTGTGGCTCCCGACATGCGCTATTTCCGCGGCCCGGCGCGGGTCTTCGACGGCGAGGAATCTGCCACGGCGGCTCTGCGCCAGGGGCAGGTGCGCCCGGGCGAGGTGCTGGTGATCCGCTACGAAGGCCCGCGCGGCGCACCAGGCATGCCCGAGATGCATGTCCCGGCGACGCTGCTGGCGGGGCAAGAGCTGGGCCGGGCCGTCTCGCTGGTCACCGATGGGCGCTTCTCCGGCGCGTCCCGCGGGGCCTGCATCGGGCACGTTTCCCCGGAGGCGGCGTTAGGTGGCCCGCTGGCCCTGGTGCGGGATGGTGACGAGATCGAGATCGACATTCCCGCTCGGCGGTTGGAGCTGTGCGTACCGCAGGAGGAACTCGAGCGCCGCCGGGCCGAGTGGCGGCCGCTGCGCCGCGAACTGCGGGGGTACCTGGCCCGCTACGCGGCGCTCGTCGCCCCCAGCCATGAGGGTTGTGTCCTGCGTCCCGATCAAGAAGGAGGATGAGCATGCCGGCATCGGCAGAAGCCTACCAGTTGCTGGAGCTGCTGACCCGCTACCAGACCCCGGCGATTCTGATGGCTGCCCACAATCTGGGCGTCTTCGCGGCCCTGGGAGAGGGGCCAGCCAGCGTGCCTGAACTGGCCGGCCGGCTGGGTGTGCCGGAGCGCTCCCTGGGCATCCTGATGCGCGCCTGCGCCGCTCTGGGGCTGCTCTCCTGCACCGCGGAGCGCTTCGCTAACGGACCGCTGGCTGCCGAAACGCTTGTTCCTGGCAGCGCGGGGTACGTCGGCAGGTTGGTGGACAAGGAAGCCTTCTTCTACCGCTCCTGGAGCCGCCTGGCCGACTGTGTGCGCCACGACAGCGCCGACCTGGCCCCGTTCCCTATTCGCGTGCGCAGCGACCCGCTCACCGCGCGCAACTTTCTCCTGGCGCTGGACGACATCGCTGCCCTCTTTGGAGGTGGATTCGT
>Ga0129299_1001711_pt1 | contig 14659 bp, 16 predicted proteins | sample ConPoolayeCmetaG_FD_94477 | JGI IMG/M metagenome (GOLD analysis project Ga0129299, IMG submission 94477) | Hot spring microbial mat communities from California, USA to study Microbial Dark Matter (Phase II) - Cone Pool mat layer C metaG ... | reverse complement strand
TTAGGTACTGTGATGGCGAAGCGTAACTTCCCTTCCACATCACAATATGCGACCGCGTTTTGAATTAGCGAGCGATCGAAACAACGACGTCGGCAGCGCCGAGCTTCATCGGCTCATGGGCAACTTCTTTGCGGCAAGCGCCAAGAGCGGCTGCAGCAGCGATGATGGTGGCAACGACGATAACGCCTTTCAAACCCTGCATGGTCTTCTCTCCTCTGGTTAAACGGCACTAGCCGTAATTCCGAATTACCGCCCGTAGCCTTCACGATCAAGCACCCAGCCGAAACAGGCGCATAGTTTCCAAGGCGCTGGTGCGAAAATGCCACGAAGGATCGGCGCCGTGGAATTCGATTGCAACCAAGCTAAGATGCGGGTGCCACCAAGTTTAAATGATGCGAAACTATAAATGTGAAGGCCTCCGGCAAGCAATGCGCAGATCAGCCGATGAGGGGCGACCAAGCCGGATCGGAGGCGAAGGCCGGCGTTTCAACGAGGCGTTCGTTGTAGCCGGTGAAATCGATAGTATAGAGTTTCGGTCCGCCCTCGGGGCCGGGGCTTTCACGGAAAAACATCAGCACGCGGCCGTTGGGAGCCCATGTCGGCCCCTCGTTGTGAAAGCCTTCGGTGAGGACTCGCTCGCCCGTGCCGTCGGTCTTCATGACGCCGATTAGGAACCGGCCGCGCGAGCGCTTGGTAAAGGCGATAAGGTCGCCGCGCGGCGACCACACCGGTGTTGCGTAAGTGCCATCGCCAAAGGAGATGCGGCGCTGGTCGCCTCCATCGCGGTTCATCACATAGAGCTGCTGCGATCCGGCGCGGTCTGATTCGAACACGATCAGGCGGCCGTCGGGCGAAAAGCACGGGCCGGTGTCGATGGCGGGAGTATTGGTGAGGCGGACCTGCTGCCTGGTGCGCAGGTCCATGTAGAACAGGTTCGAATTGCCGCCCTCCTGCCGGCTGAGCACAATGCCTTTGCCATCGGGCGAGAAGCGCGGCGCGAAGGTCATGCCCGGAATGTTGCCCACCACCTCTTCCTGACCGGTTTGCAGGTCGCGCAGGACAACCCGCGGCTGGCCGGCCTTGTTGTAGACCATGTAGGTGATTTCCTGGGTGCTGGGGCTGAAGCGCGGCGTGAGAATGAGGTTTTGCCCCTGTGTCAGCTGGCGGAAATTGGCGCCGTCCTGGTCGATGATGGCAAGGTTCTTGGCGCGCGCATTCTTCGGCCCCGTTTCGTGGATGAAGACGATGCGCGTATCGAAATAGCCGCTGCCGCCGATCAGCGGCTTGTAGATCGCATCGGAGACGATATGCCCGACGCGGCGCGCATTCGCGGCGCTTGCGAAAAACTGCTCTCCGGAAAGCTGCTTGCCCTGGATGACGTCCCAAAGCCTGAACTCGGCGCGGATGCGCCCGTCGCCCGTTTCGCCCACACGGCCGATGACCAGCGCCTCGGCGTTGATGATGCGCCAGTCGGCAAAACGGGGCGGCCGGTCCATGCTTGCGGTGCGCTCGATGAAGGCGGCCCTTTCCACGATGCGGAACAGGCCTGAGCGCTGCAGGTTGGCGGTGACGATGTCGGTGATCAGTTGCGACAGCGGGCTCGTGCCGCCGCCCAGCGTCTGGAACGGAACGATGGCGATGGGGATCTGGCGGAGCTGCGCCTGATTGATGTCGAGCTCGACAACGGCGCGCGCCGGATTGCGCACGGCATCGCAGATGCCGAGCGCGCCGCCGCACAGCAGCGTAAGAGCGTCGCGCCGGGTGAGGCGAGAGACCGCTGCCGTCTCCGTGTCGTCCTTGCTCATGGGCCGTTACCCCAAATGATGGCGTTGCACATGCGTCCTTGCTAGGCTCGCTACATTTGCGACGGGTCGAAGTTCAAGATCATGTCGCGCCACTGGTCGTATTTGCCGGCAGGCAGCGTGTATGGCTGGCAGCTCAACACGGCGCGGATGGCGCTGCCGGCGGCCGCCTCGAAATAGCTCGACGGCTCCCGGTTGAGCACGCGCGGCTGATTGATGATGCTGCCGTCCTCGCCCATCTGGATGCGCAGACGGACGATGATCCTCTCCCCGCCAAGCCCCCCGACCGGCGGGCTCCAGCAGCGGGCGATTTGCGCTCTCAGCGCGTCCAGTTCGCTCATGGTCATGCGGGTGCCCGTGCCCGATTGCAGCCCGGCGGCCTGTTCTTCAAGGCTTGATGGCGGCCGCCAGCTTTCGCGCCGCTCCTCCGCTTGGCCCGGCCGGCCGGCCGCAGGGTCCTTGTTGAGAAGTGCGGCGATGCGGTCGGCATCGAAGCGGCTCTGCTGCGGCGGGGCGGATTGCGGCCGCGGCCTTTCGACAAGTTCGGCAATCCTGTCCTTTTCGGGCACGCGTTCGGGCCTTGGAGCCGGCTTCGGCTTCGGCCTTGGGGGCTCCTCAGCTTTTTTTTCGGGCTTGGGCTTCGGCTCCTGCCTGACTTCGGGTTTCGGGGCGGGCGCGGCTTCAGGCGCTTTCTGTGGCTCGGGAGCGGGCGCCGGCTTGGGCGGGGGCGGGGGCGCGGCCGCCACGATTTCCTTGGGAGCCGGCTTTGGCGAGGGCGAAGGCGCCTCCACCGGCTTCGGCGCTGTTTCAGGCTTGGGCTGATCGGCCTTCGGCGCGACGGGCTCCTCGGCCTTGGCGGTCTTCTTGCCGGCCTTGATTTCGCTGAATTCGGCAGCAGTGATGAATTCGACCGGCACGGGCGGCGGTTCGTTCACGCTCAGCTTCTGCCCGGTGGCGAAATTCGCAAAGACGGCGGCGAATACCAGAATGTGCAGCACGACTGAAAAAATGAGGCCGATCCGCACGGCATATCCCTCAAGGCCGTTCTTCCAAATCCGTGATAAGCGAAATGCGCTTGAAACCGGCGGCGCTGATCCTGCCCATGACGCGCATCATCGCGCCGTAATTCGCACGCCTGTCGCCGCGCACGTAGATGGTTTCGTCGTAACCGCTTTTGGCTATAGCGAGCAGTCTTGGCACAATTTCGTCGATGGTGATCTCGGTTTCTTGCAAGAAGATCCTGCCGTCCGGGTCGATGGTGATGGCCAGCGGCTCCTTGTTGGTGGTGAGCGTGTTGCCTTCCGCTTTCGGCAGCTCGATGGGAACGCCGACGGTGAGCAGCGGGGCCGCCACCATGAAGATGATGAGCAGCACCAGCATCACGTCCACGAACGGCGTCACGTTGATTTCGGACATCGGCACATAGCGCGCGGTGCGTCTGCGCCTTCCCTCCACGCCGCCGCCCCGCAGACTTGCTCCCATCTTAGGCCCTCATGTCGATCTGGCGGGAGACGATGGCGCTGAATTCGTCCGCAAACGTCTCCAGCCGCTGGGCATGCCTTGCCGCCTGATGCGTGAACGAGTTGTAAAAAACCACTGCCGGAATGGCCGCGAGCAGGCCGAGCGCGGTTGCGAAAAGCGCTTCTGCAATGCCAGGGGCCACCACGGCGAGCGAGGTGTTCTTCGAGGCGGCGATGGCCTGGAAGCTGGTCATGATGCCCCATACCGTGCCGAACAGCCCCACGAATGGCGCAACCGATCCGGTCGAGGCGAGAAACAGCAAGCGTTTCTCCAGCCGCTCCATCTCCCGACCGATCGTCACCTGCATCACCCGTTCGATGCGCATCAGCGCGCCGGGAAGAGGCCGCCCTCCGCTCTCGATCGAGCGCCGCCACTCGCGCATGGCGGCAACGAACAGCGCCGCCATGAAGGTCGTGCGCTTCTGCGAAAGCGCGAGATACAATTCGTCGAGCGACTGGCCGGACCAGAAGATGCGCTCGAATTCCTCCGCCTCGCGGCGCGCCCGCGCAAAGCTCACCATCTTCTCGATGATGATCGCCCAGCCCCAGATTGACGCCAGCACGAGCCCCACCATCACCGCCTGCACCACGACATGCGCCTGCACAAACAGCTCCCAGAAGGAGAAGCCGGCGGCAGGCGTGGCAAGCTGAGAGGCGGTTGTTGCGTCCATGCGTTTTTCATCTCCAAATGATGTCGCCCGTATCTTGGCGCACAAGAATTGCGAGCGTAAGACACACGCTGCGAGAGCATTTCCATGCAACGCAAGATTGGTGATAAAATAGGGCTACTAGCCTTGGGCGTTAAGGCATTCCCCACCCTTGCGCGCAAGAATGTGAAAAAACGGCCGGGCGACGCAAGCCTTTTCCACAGCCGGTTGCGCGCCGCGCAAGTCTAGCCCGCGCTCTGCGGCGCACATCACGGGCATAAATGCCGTTGGCGCACAATCATCCCTGCGCTGCATCGAAAAAGGCCGCCAGCGCGGGCGGGAGGGCGGACTTGAGCCGCAGTGGCTTACCTTTGCCGGAAATCAGGACGCAGACGACTTCCGCGCGGCAGATCGTGGTGCCGGCTCGCACCGCTTCCTGCACAAGAGTGAGCGAGGAAACCCCGGTCTGCCCCGGTTCCGTGATGATTTCGAGCACGTCGTCGAGCCGCGCCGGCTTCAGGTAATCGACGGTGATGCGGCGCACCACGAAGATCATGCCCTCGCCCTCCGGCCCGGCGGCCATCATGGCGGTGTGGTGCAGCCCCAGGAGACGCAGGAAATCCGAACGCCCGCGCTCGAACCAGCGGATGTAGCTGGCGTGATAGACGATGCCGCCGGCGTCGGTATCCTCGAAATAGACGCGCACCGGCAGCACATGCCTGCGGCCGTTGAGCCGCCCGGCCAGATCGGGCCAATCCGGCTGGGGCATTTCATCCCGCATCGGCTTCGTCTCCTGCCTCGAACAGCGAAATCTGGTCGGTCGCGCGGCTCGGCGCGGCGAGCCCCAGATGCCGGAATGCCTTCAGCGTCAGCACCCGCCCGCGCGGCGTGCGCCCGATGAAGCCTTGCTGCAGCAGATAGGGCTCGACGGTTTCCTCGATTGCGTCGCGCGCTTCGCTCAGGGCCGCAGCGATGGTTTCGATGCCGACCGGCCCGCCGCCGTAATTCTCCGCGATGCAGCGCAGATAGCGGTGATCCATGGCATCGAGACCGAGGCCGTCCACCTCCAGTTGCGTCAGCGCCCTGTCGGCAACGGCGCGCGTCACCTCCTCTGCCCCTTCCGCGCTGGCGAAATCGCGCACGCGCCGCAACAGCCGGCCCGCCACACGCGGCGTGCCCCGGCTCCTGAGCGCAATCTCGCGCGCGCCGTCGGGGGTGATCTTCAAGCCGAGCACGCGTGCGCCGCGCCGCACGATCTCCTCCAGTTCCGCTTCCGTGTAGAAATTGAGCCGGATGGGAATGCCGAAACGGTCGCGCAGGGGCGTGGTGAGCAAGCCGGTGCGGGTGGTGGCGCCGACGAGGGTGAATTTCGCCAGGTCGATGCGCACCGAGCGCGCCGCCGGCCCCTCGCCGATGATGAGATCGAGCTGGAAATCCTCCATGGCGGGATAGAGGATTTCCTCCACCGCCGGGTTGAGCCGGTGGATTTCGTCAATGAATAGCACGTCGCGCTCCTCCAGATTGGTGAGCAGCGCCGCCAGATCGCCCGCCTTGGCGATGACCGGGCCGGAGGTCATGCGGAAATTCACGCCAAGCTCGCGCGCCACGATCTGGGCGAGCGTCGTTTTGCCGAGGCCGGGCGGACCGGCGAACAGCACGTGATCGAGCGCGTCGCCACGCCCGCGCGCCGCGTCGATGAAAATCTTCAGATTGGCGCGCGCGCGCTCCTGGCCGATGAATTCGGAAAGGAGCTGGGGACGCAGCTTCGGTTCTCCTTCATCTTGGCTCTGCAAGCCGCGCTCGATAAGCCTTTCACTCATGATACGGCACGTTAGCGGATTCGGCATTTTGCGGAAATGACAGATTCGCGCAGGCAGGCTATAGTATTGTCAGAAGGAGACTGCGATGGTCCCAACCGATCTGGCCCGCCAATTCGAATACATGCCGCTCGATGATTTCGAGGAGCTCTTGCTCGACAAGCCGATGGACCAGAAATGGGAGCTGATCGGCGGCCGGGTGATCCGCGGCATGATCGGCGCGCGGTGGGAGCACCATTTCATCGTGCAGAACGTCAACCTGGCCCTCTCCAACCATTTCCGCCAGCGCAACATGGCCTGCCGCACCTATGTCGAAACCTTCTGGCTGAAGGAGCGGTCGATGAACCTGGCCGTGTTTCCCGATGTGATCGTGCGCTGCGGAGCGCTGCCGAAGGGCGCAACCCATGTCTCCGACCCCGTGGTGCTGATCGAGGTGCTCTCGAAAGGCACGCAGGCGCGCGACCGGCACGAGAAGTGGACGCATTACCAGAAGCTGCCCAGCCTGAAGCATTACGTGCTGATCGAGCGGGACGAACCTTACGTGGACGTGTTCAGCCGCGCGGGCGAGACATGGTCGGGATTTGCCGCGCTGCAGGGGCTCGATGCGGTCATGCGCCTGCCCGCCATCGATTTCGAGATGCTGCTTGCCGAAATCTACCGCGACGTGATCGCCGCGTGAGTGGCGACCGCCAGGCGGCGCCCGTCATAGCTTCTCGTCAAAGCTTCTGGTTGTATTCGCCCACTTCCGGGTAGGTCGCCAGGTGCTTCTCGATCTCGGCGAACATGGCGCGCTTGTTGTCCTCCGAGGTCGGGCTTTCCACGACGATCACCAGCTCCGGCTTGTTGGAGGAGGCGCGCACCAGCCCCCAGGTGCCGTCCTCGAGCACGATGCGGATGCCGTTCACCGTGATGAGATCGCGGATCCTCTGTCCCGCAAGCATTCCCCCGTTGGCCGCCACACCCTTGAAGTGCTGCACCACGCGATCGACGACGCCGTATTTCTTCTCGTCGTCGCAATGGGGCGACATGGTGGGGGACTGGTAGGTCACAGGCAGGGCGCGCACGAGGTCGGCCAGCGTCTTGCCGGGGTTGCGGTCCAGCATGTCGAGCACGGCGAGGGCGGCGACCAGCCCGTCGTCATAGCCGCGCCCTAGCGGCGGGTTGAAGAAGAAGTGGCCGGACTTCTCGAAGCCGACCAGCGCGCCGGTTTCGTGGCTGTAGCGCTTGATATAGGAGTGCCCGGTTTTCCAGTAGTCAGTGGTTGCACCGTTGGCTTTCAGCACGGGGTCGGTCATGAAGAGGCCGGTTGATTTCACGTCGGCCACGAATTTCGCACCCGGATAGCGGGCCGAGATGTCGCGCGCCAGCATCACGCCCATCTTGTCGGCGAAGATCTCGCGTCCTTCATTGTCCACAAAGCCGCAGCGGTCGCCATCGCCATCGAAGGCAAGCCCCACCTCGGCGCCCGTGCTCGTCACCTTGTCGGACAGCGCATGCAGCATCTGCATCGACTCCGGGTTGGGGTTGTGGTGCGGGAAGGTCCAGTCGAGATCGGTGTGCAGCGGAATGACCTCGCATCCGATCGCCTGCAGCACGTAGGGGGCGAACGCGCCGGCCGTGCCATTGCCGCACGCGACCACCGCCTTGATCCTGCGTGAGAGCGGCTTGCGGTTGGTCAGATCGGCCATGTAGCGCTCGGCGAGATCGTCCACGAAAGTGTAGCTGCCGCCGGGCCTGGGCTCGAAACGGCCGTTCAGCACGATGTCCTTGAGGGCGTTGATTTCGTCCGGCCCGAAGGTGAGGGGGCGGCCCATGCCCATCTTGATGCCGGTCCAGCCGTTGTCGTTGTGGCTTGCGGTGACCATCGCAACGCCCTCCACGTTCAACTCGAACTGGGCAAAATAGGCCATTGGCGACAGCGCCAGCCCGATGTCGAACACCTCCGCGCCGCCCGCCATGAGCCCGCACATCAGCGACTGCTTGATGGCGCTCGAATAGGAGCGGTAGTCGTGTCCCACCACGAAGCGCGGCTTCACGCCCTTCTCCGGCAGCAGCGTCGCAAGCCCCATGCCGATGGCCTGCATGCCCATGAGGTTCACATCCTCCGGGAACAGCCAGCGCGCATCGTATTCCCGAAAGCCGGTGGGTTTGATCAGCGGCAGCCGTTCGTATTGGGCGGTGTTGAGAGCGAGAGCGACTTGCGGGCGGGGAAATGTCATGGCGTGCCAAGTCCCGTTCTTGCGATAGAGCTGCCGAAGCGAGTCGGCACGCGAACTATTGACCGCACGGACGCATCAAGACAAGAGCAAATCTGAAGGAAGGGTTGCCGGGAGTGCCGGATCGTAACGCGCCGGTCACTGGCTGAGGACAAGCTGCCGACCGCGCAATTCGAACCCGCTCAGCTTTGCGATGAAGCTCATGCCTAGGAGGTTCTGGTTCATTTTGCCCGGCTCGGCCACGACGGCGGCCACATCGCGGATCTCGATGTCGCCGATGCGGATCGCGTCCAGCGTGATCGGCGCGACGCGGGCGATGCCGTTGGCCGTGTTCGAGCGCCCCGAAAATTTGAGCGATGCCGGCGTGAAGCCCAAATCGAGCGCCGTTTCGTAGCTCAAGGCGACAAAGGTCGCACCGGTATCCGTCATCAGCTCCACAGTGCGGCCGTTGATGATCGCATCCACGTGGAAATGGCCGTAGGCATTCGCCTCGAGCAGCACGTTGCGGGGCCGTTCCGGCTCGCGCGTGACGACAGGCGTCCAGGATGCCGCGTCGATCGTCAGCCGGGGCGTTGTCGTCTGCGGCAGCGCGGCGGGGGGCGCACTCCCGGCAGCGGGAGCGGCAGGCACGCGTAAAGGGTGCGGATTGCCGGTGACTGCGAAGGTCGTCCAGCGCTTATCAAGCGACTGATACACGCTTTCGAAATGAGCAAAACTCACCGCGCCGGCGGTAACCGCAATCGTCCACACGGCCGCCTCGCGCATGGCCCTCCTAAAGCTCGATGACATATCCAAACTCCGCCGCCCGACTGAAGCCCTTTGATGGTCTCACGCTCAAAGCCGCCTGTCTTCAACTTCGCATCACCAGGAAATCGCCTGTGAATTCATATGAGCGCAAACGGCTTAAAAAACTCATACCAAGCAGGCTCTGGTGAAGCATTCCGGGCCTCGTGATCAGCGCATCCACGTCGCGGATGCGAATGCTGCCCACGGTGATGCTGTTTATGCGCACGCGCGCTGCGAAGGTCTGACCGTTGGCGGTCTGCACGGGCACGGAATAGCGCAGGTCGCGCACATCGATGCCGGCGCGCACGGCGTCCTCCGGCCGCAACACCACAGCCGAAGCGCCGGTATCCACGATCATTCTGGTTTTGGCCCCGTTGACGAGGGCGTTGGCGACGAACTGGCCACCGCGTTCGCGCTTGATGCGAACCGCGCCGCCGGTGCTCTCCGGGTCGTCAAATTCGGTTTGCGCGCCATCCGGTAGAAGCGCGCCCACCACCCTTTCCGTCGCGCCGATCAGCTCGTAGCGATAGGCATATGCTGCGATCAGGAGCAGGAAGACGAGCGACCACACGCCGATGATCTTCAGCGTTTTGCCGACCTTGTCGAAATAAGTGGCGATGAGCCCGCCGCCGAGGATGATGAGAATGGAAAGGCCGGCAATGAGTTGCGCAAAGTCCTCTTTTTCCATTCCGCCGATGGTGCGGCCGTGCTGCACGATCAGCACGACGATGCCGACGAAGATCAGCGTGATGCCCAGCCAAACACTCACAACGTCACCTCGCACCCTTTACGCAACGCATATTTTTGGCATGGGCAATAAATATCGTCTTCACAGACACAATCAACGGTTTGCTGCGCGGGGCGCCGTCTGGCCCGCAATCACATCCTCGAGCTCTCGGGATGATGGGCTGTGAAAAGGCTTGCCGGCGGATGCTTCGGCTCTTCTGCGGCACCATGCGCCGCTGACCGGGGATTGGCTTCGCCGGCGATGCGGGCTACCTGCGGCATCATGACACGCTCGCGCGGGAAGGTGACGATGACTTCGGTCCCCACCCCGACCGCGCTTCTCAATTCGAAGCGTCCGCCATGCAGGTCGATGAGCCCGCGCACGATGGGAAGGCCGAGCCCGGTTCCCCCCTCCGCCTTGTCCTGCGCCTGCGAGCCCTGACCGAATGAGCTGAGGACATGCTCGATCTCGGCCTCGGGGATGCCGGGCCCGGTGTCGCGCACGCTCAGCATGGGCTCGCCCGCCTCCGTCATGCCCGCGCGCAGAAGCACGGTGCCGCCGGGGGGCGTGAACTTGATTGCATTGGAGATGATGTTCAGGCAAATCTGCCTGACTGCCCGCTCGTCCGCCCAGAGTTTCGGCATGCCCGGGTCGAAATCCGTCAGGATGCGGATGCCTTTCCCGTCCGAGCGCAGCCGCAGCAGCCTGCGGCAGTCCTGCAGCGTTGCGATGATGTTCACCGGCTGCTCGGCAAGCTGGTAGCGGCCCGCCTCGATGCGCGAGATGTCGAGGATCTCGTTGATGAGCTTGAGGAGATGCTGGCCGCTCTCGTGGATGTCGGCGGCATAGGAGCGATAGGCCGGGTTGTTGATCGGCCCGAGCATCTCGTCCTTCATCACTTCGGAGAAACCCAGGATGGCGTTGAGCGGCGTGCGCAGTTCGTGGCTCATCGTGGCGAGAAATTTCGACTTGGCCTCGCTTGCGGCCTCGGCCCTCGCCCGTGCCTCCTCCGAGACGGCGCGCGCCTGCTCCAGTTCGGCAATCAGCGCATCCTTCTCCGCCCGGTAGCCCAGCATGGCGAGCACGGTGAAGTGCAGGCTCTTGACCAGATAGACGAGACAGATGTGGATGCCCACCGCCACGGCGGCCAGTGCATAGAGGAACGGATCGTCGGTGAGCAGGAAGCGCAGGACAAGCGACGCGGTGAGCGGGATGGTGCCGGCATAGATCACCGGGATCACGGTCAGCGCGAAGATCATGCGAATCGCGACCACCACCAGGATCAGCGCGAAGAGGAAGAAGAACGCCTCCCTGTTGCCGGCGTCGAGATCGACAAAGGCGACCGCCGCCCAGGTCATGCCGTAGAAGAACTCCGCGGCCGTGAGATGCCGCCGCCACAGCGCCACGTTCGCATCGCGCGGCTCGAGCGAGACGAAACGCCGGCACAACATTAGCAGGATGCCCTTCGAGATGAAGATCACGGCGAGCCAGAGCATGAGAGGACGCGGCTCCGACCAGGACATCAGCGCCACCGCCACCACGATGGCGAGGATCGGCACCGAAAGCGCCGCCAGCAGTTCGTTGGACGCGAACATGCGCAGCAGCTTGTAGTCGAGATCGGGCGCGGCGGCGGAACGCGCAAGCAGCCGGTCCCGCGCTTCCCGCAACTGCGCGACGGTATCTTGATCCGCGGTTTCGGAGCGCGCCCCTGAAGATGCTGATGTCATGGTCTACTCGTCACTTTTGAACAATATTGGCCGCAACTGTGGTGTGTGCGTCGTTGTATGCATAATTCACTCAAAAACCGCATACGGAAATAAGGCGTCGCCCGGTAAACCGCGGCGCTGATATGGAGTATTGCAACTATTCCCTAATTTCGCGTTTACTGCTGTGACGTTTTTGCGCAATTCTGCTTTGCCCTTCGGGGTTTACGCGCAGAAATGCTAATCGGGCGCAAAGCAGTGCGGCTCGGGTGAAGGCATGAGGCGATGACGGCGGTTTCCTTGACGATTGCGGGCTGCGGCGATGCGTTCGGTTCTGGCGGACGGCACCAGAGTAGCTATCTTGTTCGGCAGGGCGACACGGTGTTTCTCCTCGATTGCGGCGCAACGGTGCTGCAGGCCCTGAAAGCCGCCGGCATCGGCACGACCGATTTCAACACCGTCTTCATCAGCCATCTGCACGGCGACCATTTCGGCGGCCTGCCGTTCCTGCTGATCGATGCGATCTACATTTCGAAACGCATGGCCCCGCTCACCATCGCCGGGCCGCCGGGGATGGAGGCCCGTTTCTGGACCCTGTGCGAGGCCATGTATCCGACCGTGGGGCAAGCCAGGCGCGCTTTCGAGCTGCGCTTCGTCGAGTTGCCCGTCAACGGTTCGGCAAAGGTTGACGACATCCCGGTTGAAACGTTCGAGATGAACCATTTCTCCGGCGCGCCGTCGCTGGCGCTTCGGTTCGGTCTTGGCAACAAGGTGTTCGCTTTCACCGGCGACACGGGCTGGAGCGATGCCGTGATCCGTGCCGGGCGGGACGCCGATCTCTATCTCATGGAATGCTATCAGTACGATCTGAGGCTGGAGATGCACCTTGATTATCTGACGATCGACGGCCGCTTCGAGAATATCGGCGCGCGCCGGATCATGCTCACCCATATGCATGAGGCGATGCTCGCCCGCCGCGCGGAGGTGGATGCGACACGCTACCTGCTGGCAGAGGACGGAGCGGCTATCACATTCTGACAGGCACGGCGGACTGCGCCGGGGGCAGGCAGTCATGAGCGAAGACCTTGCCAGGCTCGCAGCCGAAATCGCGGCGTGCCGCATCTGCGTCGAAAGCCCACGCGGCCGGCCGCTGCCGCATGAGCCAAGGCCGGTTTTCCGGATCAGCGCCACCGCCAGATTGTGCATCTGCGGCCAGGCGCCGGGCATTCGGGTGCATCGCTCAGGCATTCCCTTTACCGATCCGTCGGGGGTGAGGTTGCGCGCCTGGATGGGCGTGAGCGAGGACGAGTTCTACGACGTCACGCGCGTCGCAATCGTGCCGATGGGCTTCTGCTTCCCCGGCCATGACGCCAAAGGTGGGGATTTGCCGCCACGCAAGGAGTGCGCGGAAGCATGGCGGGCCAGAATTTTCAACAGCTTGCCGCAATTCCGCCTTGTGCTGTTAGTTGGTTTATATTCGCAAGTCTGGCATTTGGGCCAGCCAAGGTCCGAGAGTGCAACCAGTCGCATCAAGCGGTGGCGAGACAAAGAACTGATGAAAAACGGCATGCGTTTCTTCCCGCTTCCTCATCCCTCCTGGCGCAACAGCGGCTGGCTCAAGCGCAATCCCTGGTTTGAAACCGAGTTGTTACCCGAATTGCGGTCAGAAGTTCGAGGCGTTCTGGCCCAATCCTAATTTGCGTGCATGTTTGCAATATCGCCCCGACCGTGTTGAAATGAAATTCCGAGGACCCGCCGGTCTGCAAACCGATGTGCTAAAACGTGGACGCAATCGACATTAAAATTCTTGATCTGTTGCAAACGGATTGTACGCTGCCGATCGCGGAAATCGGCAAGGCGGTTGGTCTTTCCACCACGCCATGCTGGCGGCGCATCCAGAAGCTTGAGCAGGACGGGGTCATCGAGAAGCGCGTCGCTCTCATCAATCCCAAATCGGTCGGGGCTGACGTCACGGTTTTCGTCGCGGTGAAGGCACCCAAGCACAGCCTGCAATGGCAGGAGCAATTCAAGGCCGCGATCAAGGCGTTTCCCGAAATCGTCGAAGCCTACCGCATGAGCGGCCAAGCGGATTACATGCTGAGGGTGTGCGTGCCGGACATCGCGCGATACGACGAGTTCTACAAGGCGCTGATTTCCAGGATCGCGCTGGAGGAGGTTACGTCCAGCTTTGCAATCGAGCACATCAAATACACAACGGCGCTTCCCCTGAAATATCTGCGCTGAGTGGGCCTGACATCTTAAGCAATCCTAACGACGTTCGGGCTGTTCATGGATAAATCGAGGCGAGCGTCGAGTTCGAGCATGTCGCGGGCCGTGCGCCAATAGACAGCCATCTGCCTGCAAAAATCGCCGGGCTTTTGGCACAAGAGCCGCTCCGACAGCAGCGTGGTGCGAGCGCGCAGCATGTGTTGATGCGCTTCGCAGAAGTGCAGGAACGCATCGCGCGGCGCCTTCGCTGCGATCGCTTCCGCCTCGGCGGCAACGTGACGTTTCAGGACGGCGACGTCGTGATCCTCGCCAAGCAGCTGGGCGAGATCGTGCGCAAGTTCGATGCGCGCGCGCATCGCCTCCGGCCATATGCGGCGCAAAAGCTGCATGTGACGCCAGTGCCTTTGCACGGCCTTGCGGCAATCGTGGAAATCCTCCTCGTCGTTCGTCGTCACGGCACGGTTGAGCCTTTCGCGGCAATCCGCATAAACGCGCCGCAAGCCGGGTTCAAAACACGCGAAATCCGTGATGTCGAGGCGCGCGGATTTGAAGTCCGTGGCCAGCCGTTCCAGCGCCTTGGCCTGGCTGCGCAGCAGTTTCGGGCTGATGCCGGCGGTTGCCTGAAGCCGCTCATGCAGGCTTGCCTTGAGCGCCGGGAACACGACTGCGCATGCGCGGGCCGGCGCCGCCGCTTCCAGTTTCGCAACGGTTTCGATCATCACCTGGTTGTCGCGCGCGTCGCCGAAAGCCGCCGCAATGGCGCGGATCTGGTCCTCCAGCCGCCTGAACGTGGATTTGCGCATGACTGGCCGCACCAGGTGCAAAAGCGCGCGGAACCGCTTGAACGCCTTGCGGGATTGATGGAGTTGCGTCGGAGCAAAGCTTTTGGACCGAAGCTCCTTCAATGCAAGGTTGATTTGCTCAAGCCCTATCCTGCGAAAGCTTTCATCAAGCGGGTCCGTGAGCGGAAGGGAGTATGCCATGAGTTTTCCAAATCCGGGATGGTGCGGCGACGTGCACGGTTGTCACAGAACATGATGCAATTTTGTCATATAATATTGCGTTAACCGGTAGCGACAAGGGCGAGTTGTCCACCCTCAGGCAATTGGCGATTTTGCTGCGGCTCGCGGTTCATGGTGCGGCGCAAGACAGCCGGTTGCGGGACGATCGTTCCGCCGCTATGGTGCGTAATCATACGTAGTTATATTGGGG
>Ga0129299_1001709_pt1 | contig 14661 bp, 10 predicted proteins | sample ConPoolayeCmetaG_FD_94477 | JGI IMG/M metagenome (GOLD analysis project Ga0129299, IMG submission 94477) | Hot spring microbial mat communities from California, USA to study Microbial Dark Matter (Phase II) - Cone Pool mat layer C metaG ... | reverse complement strand
CAGGAGTTCATCTGGGACAAGATCATCTACGCCAACCCCATCAAGGACCGCGCGACGCTGGAGGAGCTGGACCCCTACCGGCCGCTGGTCACCTATGACAACCTCGAAGAGATCCGCAAGATCCGCCGGCACGCCCCGCACGCCGGGCTGGCCCTGCGGATCCGGGTGCCCAACACCGGTTCGATGGTCGAGCTGTCCAGCAAGTTCGGCTGCGCGCCGGGCGAGGCCGCGGACCTGATCGCCGCGGCCTTCGATGCCGGGCTGACCGTCGAGGGGCTGTGCTTCCACGTCGGCAGCCAGTGCACCAACTTCGACAACTACGTGCAGGCCCTGAGCACTTCCGCCCAGGTGCTGGAGGAGTCGGAAACCCGCGGCCACCGGCTGCGGCTGCTGGACATCGGCGGCGGGTTTCCGGCTCCCTACGACGGCAGTGTGAAGCGCTTCCGCGAGCTGGCCCGGATTCTCAACGCCGAGTTCCGCCGGCTGTTCCCGGCGGACCTGGAGATCATCGCCGAACCCGGGCGTTTCATGGTCGCCACCGCCGCCTGGCTGGTGGCCGAGGTCATCGGCAAGGCCGATCGCGACGGCAAGCGGTGCTACTACCTCAACGACGGCATCTACCACACCTATTCGGGCGTGCTGTTCGACCACTGCCATTACCCCGTCCGGGCGATGCGCAAAGGCCCCCAGCAGCTTTCGGCCGTGTTCGGGCCGACCTGCGACGCCCTGGACACCATCAGCCAGGCCGAGCCGCTGCCGGATCTGCGGCTGGGCGACCTGGTCTACAGCGCCAACATCGGCGCCTACACCCATGCCTCGGCGACCTGGTTCAACGGCTTCCCGCCGGCCAGAGTCGTGCATGTGAACCTGTGAGGCCCGGCGGAAACGCTCAGAAACCGGGCGACGGACCATGCCGGGGCGCAGTTCCGGCAGCACCGGCGACCTGTTCCGGCGTTTTTCGCGGGTTGGGGTTCGGAATCGGCCGGCACCGGGACGTGCGTCGCCCGCCGGGACGGCCGGTGAAGCCCGGCTCCCCGGCCGCGTGGTCCGCCGCGGCAGGTGATCGCCGATCAGCGCGGGGGACGCTTTTTCTTCTTCTGCCCGCCGGATGCATAGGGGTTGGCGCTGTGCCGGGACATCCAGGCGAGGTTGGACAGCCTGTTGTTCATCGGATTGCCGTCCAGGTGCACGGCGCGGTGGCCGTCGGGGCAGGGACCGACGAACGCGGTCAGCACCAGCCAGGCGACGGACGGCTCGTAGGTCCGGCCGTCGCGCTTGATGCGGACATACCGCCCTCCCTTGTGCAGGCGGGTCTTCCGGGGGCGCAGGCCGTGGGCACCCTGCCGGAGAATGGTGCCGTCGGCGCGGGCAAACAGATCCGGAAAGCCGGGAATGGGGCGGGCGTTGGCAGTCATTTCTCGGCATCCACGGGAATCCCACGTCGCCGGACCCGGCTGCGTCGCCGGAGGCCGACCGGCGCCGTGGCGCCCCGATACCATCCTAAACGCCTCGTCCGGGCCGGTCCAGCCGGACGGGGGTCGTTTTCCTCCAGACGGCTTCCGGCCGGGCGGAGGTCGTCGCGCGCTCCGGTTCGTGATAGGATGCCGGCGCCCCGGCCCTTCTCTGCGGGCCGGGGCCTGCCGGACAGCGACCGGGGCGCACCGGTGCCGGCGGCGCAGGAGCGGCGGATTCATGCAGGAGCGGCCGGGTCGTTTACGGGAGTGAGCCTCATGTACCAATCCGATCGACGAAAAAGCGCGTCTCGCCCGACGCGTCGCGGTTTTCTCAAGAAAGCCGCGGCGGGGGCAGCGGTCCTCGGCCTGGCCGACGGCGTCCATGCCGCCGGCAGCGACATCATCCGGGTGGGCATGATCGGCTGCGGCGGCCGGGGCACCGATGCCGCCGCGCAGGCGCTGACGGCCGGCCGCGACGTGCGGCTGGTGGCGATGTGCGATGTCTTCCGCGACCGGATCGAGAACGCCCGGCGACGCCTGGTGGGGCAGTTCCCCGGGCAGGTCGCGGTGGACGACGACCACTGCTTCACCGGCCTGGACGGCTATCGCCACGCGATCGCCTCCAGCGACGTCGTGCTGATCGCCTGCGCGTCGAAGTTCCATCCGATGTACACCGAGGAGGCGGTGCGGGCCGGCCGTCACGTGTTCGTGGAGAAGCCTCACGGCATCGATCCGGCCGGGGTGCGGAGGATGAAGGCCGCCTGCGACCTGGCGGCTGCGAAGAAGCTCAGCGTGGTCTCCGGTCTGCACAGCCGGTTCGACGCCGGCTATCGCGAGACCATCCGGCGGGTGCACGACGGAGCGATCGGGGACATCGTGGCCATCCAGTGCCTCTTCCTGCGGGCGCCGTACGCGGTGGTGCTGCCGGACCCCGCATGGAGCGAGATGGAGTACCAGTTCCGCAACTGGTACCACTTCTGCTGGCTGTCCGGCGACGACGTGAGCCAGTCGCTGGTCCACAACCTCGACCGGGCGTCCTGGGCCCTGCGCGAGGAGCAGCCGGTCTGGGCGTTCGGGCTGGCCGGCCGGTCGGCGTCCTTCGGCCGGCCGTTCGGCGACATGTTCGACCACCACACGGTGGTCTACGAGTACGCCGGAGGACGGCGGCTGTATGCGATGTGCCGCACCCAGGTGGACTGCTACCACAACTACAGCGACGTGATCATGGGCACGCGGGGCATCTGCCACCTGTTCGATATGCGCATCGAAGGGGAGAACCCCTGGAAGTATGAGGGCCAGGTGCCCGACCCCCGCGAGGCCGAGCAGCGGGCCCTGATCGAGGCGGTCCGCGAAGGCCGGCCGATCCACAGCGGCTACCATATGTGCGACAGCACCATGATCGCCGTCCTCGGCCAGATCGCCTGCTACAGCGGCAAGTACACCACGCTGAAGGAGTGCTGGGAGTCGGATTTCGGCTTCGGGCCCGCGCCGGAGGAGGTGAGCCTGGACATGGCTCCGCCCGTCCGGCCCGACGAGAGCGGCAACTACCCGCTGCCGCGGCCGGGCATCACCGGGCTGCCGCTCAGACCGCCGCCGGCGACGGCGACGGCCTGAGCCCGCCGCCGGCCCGGCGCCCGGCGCGTCCGGCTGCCAGGTCCTCGCCGCCGGCGCGAGGGTACGGAAGCGGTTTACGGGCGGGGCGCGATCGGATAGGTTGGCACGGCACGTGGAAGGCGCCTGCGGTGCGGCCGCGGGGCCGGCAGCGGTCGCCTGAGGGGCAGGTGCGGTCAGGCCATGTCCAGCGAATGGGAACTCCAGCGTCACACCGGGCGGTGCGCGGCCACGGGCCGGCCGTTCCGGGAAGGCGAGTCGTATTACACGGTTCTTTTCGAGGAGCCCGGGGGGTTCCGCAGGCTCGACTTCGCCGAGGAGGCCTGGAACGGCCCGCCGGAGGGCTGCTTCTGCTGCTGGAAGGCCCGGGTGCCGGTCAAGGACCGCCCGCGGGCGGCGGAGGCCGTGGACTCCGCGACGCTGGTCCATCTGTTCGTGTCGCTGGAGGACGAGGTTTCCGAGGCCCGGCAGGAGTTCCGCTTCGTGCTGGGGCTGCTGCTGATGCGCAAGCGGCTGGTACGGTTCGAGGGTGCTCAGACCGAGGGCGACCGGGAATGGTGGAGTCTCCGCCTGGTCGCCGACGGCAGCATTCACCGGGTACTCAACCCGCAGCTGACGCCGGAGCGGACCGCGGAACTGAATCGCCAGCTCACGGCCCTGCTGAGCGGCGAACCCGAGCCGCCGGCCCGGGCGGATCAGGACCGGGCGGCGATCGCCGGCGGCACGGGTGGGGAGTCCTGACTTGCCGATGCGCGCCAGCGGAACCAACTCGGGCCGCGTCCGTGCGGTCCCGGCGGTGCTCGCGGCCTGCCTGGCGGCCATCGCCGGTTGCGGACGGCCGACCGGCGGCTTCGAGGTGCCCCAGCCGGTCGATGACCGTCCGATGCGCGAGGTCATCGCCCGCGTCAACGCCAACGCGGCCGGAGCCGACTTCACGATCCGCATCGGGGGGGTGCTGGCGACCGGCGAGATGCCCGAGCCGTCGGGAGGGAATCGGCGTTTCGAGGCCCGGGGAGTGGCCCTTTTCCGCAAACCCCGCGACCTCTACCTGCGGCTGCAGCCGACGTGGGGCACGCTGACGGCCGGATCCAACGACGAGGCCTTCTGGGTCTGGGAGCAGTTCCAGGAGTCGCGCTACTACTGGGGCCGGCACGAAGACGTGGACGAGACCGACGATCTGGACATCCCCCTGCGGCCGGACCACCTGGTGGAGGTCCTGGGCCTGGGCGACCTTCCCATCGACACCACCGGCCCCCTGGGCCCGGTGTTCTGGGTCGGCAGCACGCGCTACGCGCTGCTTTTCATGGCCGAGGACGACGCCGGTCAGCGTTACCTGACCAAGAAGATCGCCATTGACCGGTCGCCGCCGTACCTGGTCCGGTCGGTGGTCTACTTCGCTCCCGACGGGCACCCGCTGGTGATCGCCGGGCTCTCGGACTACCGGCCGATCGAAGGGGGAACGGCCCTGGCCCCGCACCGCATCCGCTTCGAATGGCCGGCCCGGCGCAGCCGGGTGGAGCTGACCTTCTCGGGCATGCAGCGTTTCGACAAGCCCGAGGCCCGCCAGCGGTTCGTGGCTCCGCACGCCTCGGGACGCGACCTGGGCGAGATGATCCGCCTGGGAACCCCGCAACCGACCTCGTTTCCCTCCGCCGTGCCCGAAGAGACTTTCCAGGAGCCGCCATGAGGGTGCCGGTGCTGACCATCGTGGTGGCGGCGGTGCTGGGGTACCCGGTGACCGGGGCCCGGGCCCAGGAACCGACGGCCGCCGAGCCCAGGTTCAGCCTGGCGGTCGCCGGCGACGAAACGCGGGTATGGATCGTCGTCGGCCAGGAGGATCCCCAGGCCGGTGCGGTGGTGAACTGGCTGGCCTGGCGCGACGCGACGGGCATGCTCTTCCGGCCGGCGTCCCTGCCGGCTCCGCCCATCGGCGTGGTCCGACGCTGCGCGGCAGCCGACGGTCGGCTGCACGTGTTCTTCGACAACGGCGCACACTTTTCGTACGCCGGCGCGGCCGACAGCCATTCCAACCTCGTCCGGGCCCGGCGCGAGGCCCAGCTGCCCGGCCGCGTGCTGCCGGCGGCCCTGGCCGGCGGCGTGCTGAAGAACCGGGGCATGCTCTTTGCCGTGACGGATCCGGAGACCGCCGAGGCCGTATGGGCCCGCCGCCAGGAAGCCCTTCGGGCGGCGGCCAGCAGGGCGGCCGGGGCCGGATCCTCGGGGGCAGGTCCGGAGCGTCCGGAGGCCGAAGCGGTGGTCGAGCCCCTGCGTCCCGGATCGTTTCACATCGTGACCTATGACGGGCTCTCCTGGGTTCCCGACGGCCCCTGCCCGGGCGTGGCCTCCCAGGCGGCGCGGTTCTGGTTGTGCGTGACCGAGGCAAGGCTTCACCTCCTCTGGCAGTCCGGGCCCGCCGACCCCACGCTGGGTTACGCGGTTCGCACCGAGGGACGCTGGCAGCAGGGCACGCCCGTCCAGCTGCCGGAGGACAGCCGGTTGGTGGACGGATTTGCCGCGGTGATCAATACCCGCCTGGTTGCGGCCGTGCTCTACGAGAAGGCAGGGGCCGGGCCGCGGCGCTGTGCCCTCTGGGAGCGCAGCGGGGCGGCCTCGCCGGGCGAGCCGTGGGTCCGCCTCCCGGATCTCCTGGACGACGGCGGCCACGAGCTGACGCTGGGGGAGGAGGCTGCGATCGGGCGGTTTGCCGACCGCGTGGTGGTGGTTCGCCAGGCCGGCGGCGTCCCGAAGGCGGGCCTGTACGTGCCGGCGGGCGGGGGCGTGCCGGACTCCCCCTTTGCGGCGGTGCCCCTGGAGAAGGACTATCGTGTCCCCGGAGTCGGCGACGGCATGCGCGACCTGCTGGCCACGGTTGCCCTGGGGGCGGTCCTGCTCATGCTCGTCTGGCGGAGACAGGAGGCGGCCGGCCGGCCTGTCGCGCTGCCGGTGGGGCTGGCCGTGGCCGGCCTGGGGCGCAGAACGGCCGCTGCGCTGATCGACATGGCCCCGGCGGCGGTGATCGTCGGCTACCTTTGGAGTGAGCCGCTGGCCGCGTTCTACGACCAGGTCCGCCAGGCCGGCCAGATCGGTCAGACGCCCCGCTGGCCGGTCTCGGTGACCTGGGCCTGGGCGTGGTTTCGGGCCGGTTATGTGGCCTACGCCGTCGCCACGGAGGTGTGGCTGGGGGCTTCGCCGGGCAAGCGGATCCTGGGCATCCGCGTGGCCTCGGAGTCGCTGGAGCCTCCGACACCCGCCCAGACGCTGGTCCGCAACCTCAGCAAGCTGGTTGAACTCGAGCCGCTGCTGAAGTTCTGGCCTTTCCTCCTGGTCGTGCTGTTCACCCGCAACCGCCAGCGGGCCGGCGATCTTCTGGCCCGGACGCTGCTGATCGAGCGGCAGACGACCTTCGCCTCCGGCGGGGGGGACGACCGCTCCGACGGGCGCGACCCTTGAGCCCTCGGCGGTCGCGGTCGCATGATCGGCCGGCCGGGCGCGCGGTCGCATGATCGGCCGGCCGGGCGTCGGCCTGGGAAAGCGCGCGGCGGGCGGGGCCTTGAATGTGCCATGTTGAACCGGTACAATCAAGGCGGGTCAGAGCTTTTCAGTGGTCCAGTCACAGCCGTTCGGCCGGTCACGGGCCGCGAGGCATTCAGCCGGGGCGATTCCGGAAGTCATGCCGGAGGCCGTACGCCGGCAGGGATGCCCGGGTCCGGCGGGTCCGGCGAACAAGCCGTGCCGGAGGTCGACGGATGGCCCCAGATCGACGGATGGAACGGCGCGCCGGTTTCACGCTGATCGAAGTGCTGGTGGTGGCGGCGATCATCGCCCTGCTGGTGGCCATTCTGCTTCCGGCCCTGTCGGCGGCGCGGTCTCAGGCGCGCAGCGCTGCCTGCCTGGCCAACGAGCGCCAGTTCGGCGTGGCGGCCAACGCGTTTGCGGTTCAGACCAAAGGATACATCCCCCGGGGCGGCAATTACCAGACCCTGCACTGGACCCAGCTGGTCGCCCGCATGCTGGGGGACCGCACCAGCTACCGGATGGCCGACGGCCGGCGCAACGTCAACCTCACGCCGGTGGAGCGCATGCCGGTCTTCCACTGTCCCGAGCGGCGCTCGATCCAGCGGGCGCCCTTCCTGGATTACGTGGTCAACGCCCTGGACTCGCAGGGCACCCGGCTGGACGGGCACTGCAGGGTGGATCCGCGCAACGGCGTCTGGCACGAGGTGCAGGGCGCCAGCCGCATCGACCTGTGGGACTTCCCGGCCGAGACCGTGTACGTGCTCGATGCCGCCCCGGAACGCCAGGCCCCGGTTCTGCAGAACGCCCGGGAGCACATCAACGAGCTGCGCGTCGGCACCGGCCTGGGCGCCTACGCGGGGATCGATGCCTACGACGTCTACGCCGCCGGGCAGATGCCGGCCTGGCCCGGCGCCCCGGTCTTCCGGCCGCGGGCGGCGATCGACATGCACCAGGGGCGGTTCAGCCAGGCGGTGTTCGTGGACGGCCACGCCGGCCGGGTACCGGCCTACGCTCCGCGGCCCAGGACGACCGATGACTGGAACGCCCACTACCGGTACTATCTCAAGCTGTTCGGCGTGAACCGCAAGCTGATCGGTCAGATGGACGTCAGCCGGGCGATGGAGCTTCCGGTCAGCCCGATGTCCCCGGATTGCGAGAGCCGCGACCTGACCGACCAGTTCTTCTGAGCCCCCGGCGCCGCCCGGCCGGCGGGCGCGCGGCCGCGGCCGGACCACGGACCCGCGCATGGCCCCGTCACCCGTCGTCAGCATCGTGATCGCGACCTACAACCGCCTGGAGCGGCTGCGGCACTGCGTGGACCGGATCCGGGCAAACGTCTCGCTGCCCCGCGAAATCGTGGTCGTCGGAGGGGCTTCGCCCGACGGCACGGCCGAGTGGGTCCAGGCTCAGCCGGACATCCGCTTCATCCGCGAATACCGCCGCGAAGGGGCCTGCAAGGCCTACAACCGCGGCTTTCGCGAGGCCCGCGGCAGCTATGTGATGTGGCTCAACGACGACTCCTATCCCCTGCCGGGATCGGTCGAGGCGGCGGTGGCGACCCTCCAGCGCCCGGACCTGCCGGACGTGGGCATGGTGGCCTTCTACCACAACTTCGACCGCCTGCGCAACCGCCTGGATTCCGTCGAGCACGAGGGGATCGTCTACAGCGTGTTCAACGTGCGCGGGGTGCCGTACGCCAACTTCGGGCTCCTTCGGCGCGAGCTGCTGGAGCGGCTGGGCTGGCTGGACGAGGGCTACTACTTCTGCGCCTGGGACCCGGATCTCTCGCTCAAGGTGCAGCGCGAGGCCGGACTGCTGGTCGTCGGCTGCCGGCGGGCGCTGGTCTACCACGAGGAACTGATCGACGACCGCAAGAGCGAGGATCTGGCGGTCTGGGACCGGGACAACGCCCGGCTGTTTGCCAAGTGGAATCTCCCGGCCAGGGACAGCTACCCGGACCCCGGGCCGGCCTACCGGCAGCTGCTGCAGGAGCGGGGTCTGACCTGACGCCGCCGGCGGCCCGCTGCGGCAGCCGCTCGAACCGGGGACCCGCGCCCGCCTCCGGCGGCGCCGCCGGCCGGTCCACGGAGGGCGGCTACGGCGCTTCCTGGCCGAACGTCGCGACGGGGGGCTCCAGCTGGCGGCGGATCTCCTCCAGCCGGTAGCCGAACCCGGGCCCCCGGACGCTCGATGAGTCGACGCAGCCCTCCCGGCGACGGTAGAGACCCGGGTGTACGGCCTCCTCGGGCTGCGAGGCCTCGGGGTAGAACTGCATGCCGTTGGTCTCCACGCCCATGATCGTGCCGACGCGGGCGGCCAGCAGCACGTGGGGGATCTGGGCGAGCATGGGGTTGGTGAGGTCCTGGACCATCAGCGTCATTCCGTGGGCTCTGGCCCAGCAGGCGGTCAGGATTGCCCCGGTCTGGGTCTTGCAGGTCTTCAGCGCCACGCCCGTCCAGCCCAGGCTGCGGCCCAGACGCACCAGGTGCCAGTCGTGGGCGCTTTCGTCCATGAACAGCGGTTTGCGGGCCGAAACCGGGTGCACGTCGATGCGGTGGGCCTCCAGGTCGTAGGGGAAAGGCTGCTCGACGTACAGGATCATGCCGTACAGGCGGGGGTGCTCGACCATCAGCCGGTCGAGGATGTCATTGACGTAGCCCGGATCGGTGACCGTGCAGTTGAAGTCGCTGCTCAGCCAGTCCACGCCGTGGGCCATGGCGATGGTGCCGACATCGACCAGCCGGCGGTAGTCCCAGCCGGTGTCATTGCCCCGCAGCTTGACCTTGAGGCACTTCAGGCCGTCGCGGCGGATCCAGTCCGCCAGCAGCACGGGGTGGCCGTCGTCGGGCTCGGCGCCGGTGAGCTCCGAGGCGTCCAGGAGGTCCAGCCCGCCGACCAGGTGCCACGCCCGGAGCCTGCGCGGCGGATCGCCGGCCAGATAGTCCCGCGGGAATCGCCCCCTGAAACTCACCGCCGCGCCCTCGGCCGGCCGCAGGAAGTCGTCCAGCGAACGGTTCAGAAACTCCGGGCCATAGGTGTCATAGACGCCCACCCCGTGGAGCCGGCCGAAGGCGTCGTGCAGGGCGATGTCGAACGGCGAGCAGCACACCAGCCCCGCCAGCCAGGGCATGGGCCCGCCGGCCATGCGGCAGCGGTTGAGCTCATCGATCAGGCCGCCCAGCCGCTGCTGCTGGAAGTCGTGCCCGACCTCCATCGGGTGCCCGAAGACGTCGAAGTCCACCCACGCCCGCGCGAGCATGCGGCAGAACTCCTTGAGGGCCTCGTGCCGCTGCTCGTAAGGCAGGTTCCCCGGCCAGACCCACTGCACGCTCAGCGGCGTCTCGCCCCAGCCGCAGGCCATGCGCCCGCACCGGTCGCGCACCGTCATCTTGACCCGGGCGCAGGTCACGTGGGTCAGCGTCTCGGGTCCGAACTTCAGCGGCACCCGCGTCTGGACCGGCAGGAAATGCAGGGCGGCGCCGATCGGCCGGACGTCGGTGGGTCTGCTCATCGCCGTTCCCGTGTCTTCCGGCCCCCCCGGGTCAGGCCGGGTCTTCCCGCATCTTCCCGCCGGTGTGGGGAGCGAAGCAGATCACCACCAGCCCCACCAGGTACACGCTGGCCGTGACCATCACGCCCTTGCGGTAGTCGCCGTGGAACGCGGCCACCAGCGAGCCGGTGCCCAGCACCCCCAGTCCGGCGAGGATCCGGCCGATGTTGAAGGAGAAGCCCTGCCCGGAGGCCCGGATCCGCGTGGGATACAGCTCCGGCAGGAACTTGGGCAGCCAGCCGAAGAAGGCGGTCACGAAGAAGGCCGCGACCATGGCCATCGCCACCAGCCGCACGTCGAAGGTGTCGTTGAAGCCGAACACCGCCAGCACCGTGATCCAGGCCATCAGGCAGAGCAGCACGTACGACCGGCGGTTGCCCAGCAGGCCGGCCAGCACGCCGCCCATGAATCCGCCGGCGATCTGCCCGATCGACTGCCACTGGCTGATGATCGCCTTGCCGGTGGTGGCGTAGGGCGTGTTCTCGCTGATCTGGTCCACGTAGGTCGGCAGCCACAGGAAGGCCCCCCAGGTACCCAGCAGGCCGACGGTCGACAGCAGGCTGCCGACGATGGTGGCCCTTCGGAACTGCGGCGAGAAGAGCTCGCCGATGGAGACCTTCTCGCGCTTCTGCCGGGAGAGCCGCCATTTCGTCGGCTCGGGCACGAAGACGATGAACGGCAGGCTGCTCATCCCGATGATGAAGCCCATGCCGATGACCCAGCGCCAGCTGAAGTCCAGGGTAAGCATGTAGCGGGAGTAGGTGCCGGCGATGAGATAGCCCACGTTGGCCGCGGCGCCGATCGATCCGGCCAGCACCGCCCGGTAGCGATCCGGCCAGGTCTCGACCACCAGGGCGACGCACAGCGGCCAGGTGCCGCCCAGCCCCAGGGCTCCCAGGAAGCGTGCCGCCAGCAGGTGGCCATAGTGGGTGCTGAAGGCCGACAGACCGGTGAACGCGGAGTAGGTGACCACGGCCAGCACAAGGCACCGCACCCGTCCGTACCGGTCGCCCAGCCATCCGAAAAGCACGCCCCCGGCGGCGGCGCCCCAGAGCCACATGGCCAGCGACCAGCTGAACATCGGCCCGACGTGCCGGTCGATGTCCCTGGTAAGCTGCCTGTGCCGGGCGCTGAGCTCTTCGTGCCCGGCCGCCGCAGACTGGAGCTGCTCGATCCGGGCGGCGACCTCGGCACGCTGATCGGCCAGCGGACGGACCTCGGGCATGATGTCGCTGAGCGCCTGGCGCGTCATGATGCTGTAGACGCCCTGTTCGACGCCGTCGAAGCCCCAGGCCAGGATGGCCGCCAGCAGCGCCAGCCAGCGCAGGGCGGGCTTGCGCTCGTAGATGTCATCGATGGCCGGCGGGGGTTGGTGGTCGGTCATGGAATCACGTGCTCCGCGGCGATGGTGAAGCGGTCCGCCCGACGTCCGGGCTCCTGGCCTGGCGGGCCCATATGTACCCGAAAGGGACCGGCGGGGAAAGCCGGCCGGGAGCGGAAACGCCGGGCCGACGCAGACCCGGCCGGGGGCTTGACGCGCCTCTGCATCGCCGCCGTCGGTGCAGGCCGCCGCGGAACGTGCCTCCCCGCCTCACGGCATGCAGCCGGGGTTCCAGGCCACGGCCGGGCCGGAGGCGCAGCCGATGTGGATGTCCACGTCCGGGCCGTCCACCCGGCTGTCGCGGTTGAGATCGGCCCGCTCGCAGTCCGGGTCCAGCGAAATACCCGGCGAGGTCCGGCAGGCCTGGATCACGGCGAAATCGGCCTGGTCGACGTCGCCGTCGCCGTCGAAGTCGGGGCTCTTGGCCGGCGGGGGCGACCAGCTGCGGGCCCGGATGACCGGCATGACCTTGTCGATGCGGACCTCGTCGCGTACCGAGCCGCTGAAATCGGTGGAGACCTGCTTCCTGAATCGCTCCGCGCCCAGCAGGCCCGTGACCCGGACGTAGGCGCCGGCGGCCGGCAGACTGCCGGGCCAGTAGACCCGGACTCCGACCGGCGGGGTGAAATCGGCCAGGTTCAGCGGGCTCCAGATGTCCTGAACGGTGAAGGTGTCGCCCGCTCCGCCGCCGTCGTCCAGATCGAAGGACTGGCCGGCGGGGTTTCCCGCATCGGGATGAAGGGCGGTGACCACGCCCCGGGCCTCGACGGTCAGGCCGTCCAGGGCGGTGCCGGCCGGCAGCCCGCCGACGATCACGTAGGTATCCCCGGGCCGCACCCCGTCGCTGTACACCGTCGGGGGATTGAAGCGGATCACGCGGCTGTCGATGCGCAGCGTGTCGGCGGTGTTCGCCGGCGGCAGGGCCCCGGGTGGATTGAGCGCGAAGTCGTAGCCGAAGATGTAGTAATACAGGTCGCCGTGCAGGTCGTTGGCCGGGACGATGACCGTATGGTGTTTCCAGCGGTCGATCGGCCAGTTCCTGGACGCGTCCGTGATGCTCGTTTCGGTCACGGCCGTGATGGTTCCTGTTTCGGCCACTTCCAGAACCTGGGGCGGCCAGTGGCCCAGGAGATTGGCCGCGTAGCTGGCGGCGATCTCGTCCTGGGTGACCGGCAGGGCCGGCGGCAGGGGGGCGCCGCGGCCGCGAAGGACGATGTCGTGGGCCGAGATCTGTTTCTCGCACTCCGGCGACATCATCCCGCCAGTGACGTCCACGATGTCGCCGGGCTGCAGCACGGCCGGTGTGTTGTCCGGGTGGCGCGGCGGCAGCCCGTTGTTGTGCCGCACGCGGATGCCGTCGCTGCCGTCGGGTTCGGCGAGGTAGTAGCCGGCCAGCCCCAGCCGCGGGTCGGTGAACACCGCGGTCACGACCTTGCCGTCGAGCTGCACCGCCCGGCCCTCCGGCAGGGCCCGGGCCTGGGCGATGGTCGGCGTGACGGTGACGGTCTGGTCGGCCGGAACGGGAATGGCGTTCGGTGCCAGGGCGGCGTAGGTGTAGCAGATGTAGTCCAGGGAGACGACCGCGGTCTGCTCGGCGCCGTCCCAGCCGATCTCGCAGTCCGACCACCCGCCCTTGTCGCGGTCGTGCCAGTAGACTTCCGTGCCGTCGGCCCAGCAGCGGTAGATGCTGTTGACCGAGCCCAGCCCCGGCGGCATCTCGACCGAGCACCAGACGGCGTGCCAGGCGGCCTGGCCGGCGGCGGTCTTGAGCAACACGATGCGGTTGTTGCGGATCACGCCGCCGTCGTTCCATTCGCCCTTGGAGTTGTTATCGCCGTAGCGGAAGTCTACCAGCCAGATGTTGCCCGAGGCGTCCTTCTGAAGGCCGAACTCGACGCGGTAGGTGTAGTAGGGGTTGGCGTTGGTCGGAGGGTTGTAGAACGGATTGGGCGTGGTGGTCTCGAACTCGCAGTTGTAGATCCGCTTGATCTTGTAGGGCTGCGTGCCGCCGGGCGTGTAGCTGTCGGCCTTGATGCGGAAGGCCGGCGTGAAGGCGTTGTGTGCCGGATTGAAGTTCTCCATCGCAAACGTGGTGCACGGCCCCCGGTAGAACTCCGGCCGCGAACCCTGCCCCTTCCATCGCAGGTTGCCCTGCGAGGTGGTGTTGTTGTCCACGGTCTTGAGGCACTTGCCGCCTGATCCGTTGTCCACGATCTCCCAGTACAGGCTGGCCGATCCGCCACGTTCCTGGGCGAAGGGGTTGGCTCCCTCGACCGTCGGCGCGCAGGCCGGGTCCACAGTGCCGTCCCAGGCGAAAAACCACTGCTGGCCGAAGGCCGGGGCAGCCCCACCGGCCACCAGAGCCCAAACCGCCATCCGCCGAATCGATCTCCGCATGCCGTTGTCCTCCCGATGACCGCACACCGCCAATCTAGCCGTTCGAGCAGGATGGCAGAAGAGCTTTTTGCGGCTTTATTGCATAAGCAGCATCTCGAGCTTATTAAGCGCGCGGCGATGGATGAAGCCCGCGGCTCTGTACCACGGCCAGGTGCAGCCGCAGTTGCCGCGTCGGCGGTGGTGGGAGGATGCCGGCCGCGTGGCTGGGGGGATCGTCTGACCGCCGGGAGCGCGGCCGGGCCGGCCGGAGGTCAGTCCAGCCCGTCCAGAACCCTGTCCAGATCGTCGCCGCTGAGGTCTGCCGCCCTGGGGTGGACGTGAGGCAGGTTCTCGTCGGTGCCGATGCCCAGGAACGCCATGCCCGCCCGTCGTGCGGCCTCGATCCCGGCAGGAGCATCCTCGACCACCAGGCATGACTCCGGAGGCAGGCGCAACCGGGCGGCGGCGATCAGCAGGATCTGCGGATCGGGCTTGGAGGCGGTGATGTCGTGGCCGTCGACCACGACCTCGAACGACCGGTCCAGGCCGATGCGTTCCAGCGTGCGCCGGGCGTTGCGGCTGGCCGAAGCCAGAGCGGCGCGGACGCCGCGGGCACGCAGGCGTTGAAGGGTCGCCGCCACGCCGGGGAGCAGGTCGCCCGGGCCCAGCGATTCGATCATGCCCCGGTACAGCGCGTTCTTCTCCTCGGCCAGCCGGATCTGCTCGGCCCGGGAGCAGGTTCTGCCGGCCCGCCGGAGGATGATCTGCAGGCT
>Ga0129299_1001707_pt1 | contig 14664 bp, 13 predicted proteins | sample ConPoolayeCmetaG_FD_94477 | JGI IMG/M metagenome (GOLD analysis project Ga0129299, IMG submission 94477) | Hot spring microbial mat communities from California, USA to study Microbial Dark Matter (Phase II) - Cone Pool mat layer C metaG ... | reverse complement strand
TGCAAACGTATGGTACAGCAATTATATCTTTGAAATCGACCCGCACACAGGCGTTGTACGCCGCAGTATCGACTGCTCAGATCTTGCCGCGCAGGCGGGAATGCTCACCGGCGAGAATGTGCTTAACGGCATCGCCTATGACGAGAGCGCCGGCCGGTTCTACATTACCGGCAAAAATTGGCCGCTTATATTCGAAGTATCCATTCCGTAAAATCCACAGCAGGGATTCACCGCCCGCAATTGTTTTGGATTTTGAGCGTTGGATTTCTTTCCGGCGATGGAGGGCCGATTATCCGATTATTCGTGGGCGTACAATTCCCATCCAAGGTACGTTTCGATCGCTTCTCTGACAACACCGGCGCAGTGCGTGCGTACCATAGCGACATGATGCTCGAATCCCTTTTTGCAGATATGTTTCATCAGTCCCTGAAGGTTTTTCACCTTGCAGACCGCAATGCCGCCGTCCATGTCGCAGCGATCATCGGTAAATTCCCCCTCGCCGAGGTATGCCCGCATTTTCCCGTGCAGATCATCGGTGTCCGCGCGTAAAAACGTCATCGGGCCGGCCTTGACCTTGCCTTTGACGCCGCCGAAACAGTTCTCGGGACCCAGGGTCGTGCCCAAAACGCCAAGGTTGGAGATCTCGACAGGGCCGTCAATAAACGATTTCGGATAATTGGAGCAATGCGTGCACACGCACTTCTCGCGGTCTGCGCCGTAGTTGTTGTTCCAGTCGAGAAGCGCGCTCGCGTTGCCGGTGGCAAGCCTGAGGATATACATGGCAAGCACCCCCCCGACGTCGACCTCGCAGGCGCACGGGATTCCCTTCTCTCCAAGCATGCTCATGGTCAGGCAGGCGGCGCAGCCGTAGTTCTGCTGAATCGACGTCCAGCACTGGAACGCGGCGGCATGGATATCGTTTTTCTCAATCCATTCTTCCGCGGCAACCGAGAACTTCGCCTGTTTCAGCACCTTCTCGTCGGCAATGCTCTTAGGAATGCTTCCGTAGGCGCGTATCTCCTTGAGCTTGCGCGTCACCGCGGCCGCATGGTCATCGAGCCTCATCGCCGGGAAAAGAATTTCAGACAAATCAAGCGTCACGACCGTGATACCCGCGGCCTGGAGCAGTTTTTCGCTGTACCGCATGGTCTGGAACGGGGTCGGCCGCGCGCCGATTGCCGCGATACGGGCCGTTCGCAGGCCGCCGACAATCCGGCAGATACGGACAAAGCGGTCGATATCTGCGGCAAACTCCTTGCTCTCAACCGGCTCGGTGTGAAAGGTGGTGTCGGTGAACGGGATGCCGTATTGGTGAAGGTTGTTGCATACCGAGAGCTTGCCGCAGAATGAATCGCGCCGCTGTGAAACATCCACTTTATTTATTTCATCGTCAAACGCGTGCACCAGCACAGGCACCTTGAGATCCGCCATTTTCAGGGCAGTGATGGTGCCGAGTTCATCGCCGAAATTGGGCAGCGTGATAACAATGCCGTTGATTTTTTCGCGGTTTTCCTGCAGAAATTTCGTGTACACGCGTGCGTCTTCAACGGTTTCCACCGCGCCGTTGGGGGTGGCGTCCTGCGGCGGCACGATTACCTTGCACCCCAATTCCTTCATCCGCGCACATATGCTCTTTCGTCCCTCAACCGCAAGCTTCGGATTGAAAATCCCGCGTGTCCCGACTATTAATGCCAGCGTCACGTCCTCTTTCATAACAGGATCCTTGTTAGAAAGGTTGTGGATTGATTTTAACGCGTTGATAATACTGCCTTCGCGTACTGCCTTTTTCGGCAATACCGACGACTACGCCTTTTTAAGATGATTCATTTTTATAATGGAGGGGAACTTATTTCAATCAAGAAATGGTTGCAAATATATCATTCATGTCATGGCGGATGGACATCCCTGCCGTTCATATTCAGTGAGTATAAAGAACCGGCCGGCCTGACTCATGACTATTCCCCTTCACTTCGTTGCAAAATCCACAGCGCCGCATCGTAGAGGTTGGAAAAAATATTCGCACCCGGCGGCAGTTCTTCCACGTGCTTCCTGCCGTGTCCGGTAAGAACGTACAGTCCGGTTGCGCCGGCATTTTCTCCGAATGCAACGTCATGCGGATGGTCGCCGATAGTGTAGGAACGCGCAATGTCGATATTGTAGAGCTCCATTGCCTTCAGAAGAAAATATGGCTTGGGTTTTATGCATTCGCACGCATCGTCCCTCGAATGACTGCAGCAGAAAATCCGCTGAATTTTTATGCCGTGGGACTGCAACACGGACCGTACGTGTTGATTGATATTCTCGGCGCTTTCCCCGCTGATTTTTCCCAGGCCGACCCCTGATTGATTGGTCACGATGAACAAAAGAAATTCTTTTTGCAGCAATTGCAGCGCATCCACGGTAAACGGATATATGAACACGTCTTCAATACGATCGATATAGCCGTTATCCTCGATGAGCGTTCCGTCACGATCGAGGAAAACGGCGCGGCGCGGCTTGAACGTATGCACAATGGTTTCACACTTCATTCGTGAATCTCCCTTACGTACCCCGCAACAGCTTTCTTTCTATGTGTTGCCGTATACTGGGCAAAACTTATCTCATGTCTCCTAAAACCATTAGCACGGACAATCGAGCTCAATAAGCGGCTTGGCTCAACAATAACAATCTTCTCGATCCCCGTTGTGCCGGCAGGCTTTCATGGATTGTTACCTTATGGTTCAATTCGTTTTGATTGAGACGCCCTGGAAAGCCTGTCATTGATGGCTCTTCCCAGCCCCTGTTCCGGAAACTTTTTGGCGATAATAACATCAAGTTTCGACTGATCGAGCCGCCGCAGTGCGGCAAACAGGTTGCAGGCTGCTTCGTTGAGACTGCCATTATGAGACAAAACTTCCACCACATCGAAATCTCGCGTGATATAGTCGGGTTGCGGCGTAAAGGCCAGGAGCCCTTTCCGCAATCCCGGCAGGATACTAGGCGTTGTTGCGATAACAACCGGGGTTGCCGGGGCGTAATGACGCAGTGATCGGCCGGGTGATGCGCTCATCTGTGATGTGGGTTCCGGAACGCATAATTCGCCAATAAGGTTTTCTATTTCTTCCGTCGGCGTTCCTCCGGGACGCAGAAGCATCGGGACTTTCCCGGCAAAGGAGACGATGGTCGATTCTATTCCGACAGAGCACGGTCCACCGTCAAGGATCATGTCAACGCTGCCTGCAAGGTGCTCCCGTACATGCGCGGCGTCGGTGGGGCTTATCCGGCCAAAGAGATTTGCGCTCGGCGCCGCGATTGGAGTCTGTGCCGCCCTTAAAAGCTCGAGTGCAACAGAATGCCGGGGCATTCTGACGCCTACATTGGGCAGGCCGGCGGTCACGATATCCGCAACAGCGGGTCGTTTCGGCACAACGATCGTCAATGGACCCGGCCAGAATTTCCGTATAAGCTTCCATGCCCCGGCCGGTACCGATTCGGCTACCAACTCCAGTTGAGCTACATCGTGAATATGAACTATCAGAGGATCGAAGCGCGGCCGCTTTTTGACTTCAAATACCCTGGCGACCGCCTGTGCATTGAATGCATCGGCGCCGAGCCCATACACCGTTTCCGTGGGAAAGGCGACGATGCCGCCATCACGCAGTATCCGCGCCGCCGATGCGATTTCAGAGGCCGGTGGTTGCGCCCGTATCGACGATTTGTGGAATGTTTCAATCTGTGTCATGTTAAACATCTCGAATCGGTCTATTTATTCCGCCTGAATAAAAGCGTCGTAGAACCCCACAATGTCTTCCCGCTGAGAGCTTTCCATGAATTTGATTGCGGAACGGGGGTGCTGGTTCAGTTGTCCGGTAATCATGTATGGGATGTCATATCCCCACTGCATTGTGCTGCGCAATGGCCTGATATGATCTTGAATGCACTTCAGTATCGGCCTGACCTTGAATTTGGGATTATGCAGGAAGCCAAGGATCAATTCCAAGGGACAGTTCCCCGCGCCGCGCCCAAGGCCGTCTATCGTTGCGTCTATTCTGTTGGCGCCGGCAATAATCGCCTCGATTGTATTGGCATATGCAAGCTGCTGGTTGTTGTGGGCATGTATCCCAATCTGCTTTCCCGCTTGATTGCCAATCGCCGCATATTTCTGCGTAAGCGCGCGGATCTGTTCCGAATACAAGGCGCCGAAGCTGTCCACGAGATATATCGCGCAGGCCTCCGTGCGGGCAAAGGTCTCCAGTGCCGCGTCAAGCTCCGCCTCGGCCACCGTGGATACGGCCATGAGATTGACGGTGGTTTCATAGCCTTTGTCCGCGGCGTCTTTGATCATATCAACGGCAGCCGGCACCTGATGGATGTAGCAGGCGACCCGTATGACGTCCAGAACGCTTTCCTGTTTCGGGAGAATGTCTTCATGGTAGTCGGTGCGCTCTGCGTCAGCCATGGCGCATAATTTCACCGGACGGCCGTTTTCCCCGACAATGCTCCGCAGGCTTTCTTCATCACAGTATTTCCATGGGCCGAACTCGGAAGGCGCGTATATTTTTTTTGATCCTTTATAGCCGACTTCCATATAATCAACTCCGGCTTCGGCGCAGGCGGTATAGACCGCCCGTACAACGCCGGTTTCGAAATGGTGGTTGTTGATCAGCCCGCCGTCGCGGATTGTACAGTCAAGCACCGTAATCTCAGGCCTGAAAGACAGCCAGTTTTTATGGTAATCCATGTCTCGTTCCATGAGTTTCATCCCCTTTCATTGCAGAAAAAACATTCACGGTCACCCCTCACGCTCTCATTGACCTCAAAGCATAACACACGAGCCGTCTGTTCACCTGGTTTCAAGTGCTGTTACGCGCGCCTTACACGCCTTCAGCCGCCCGCCTGATAATTATATAATTGCGCCGTTTGGACATCCGGTCACATCACACATCCTCTCTATTCCTTGATGGTCTCCCTTAATTTTAGGTAGCCGTAATGAGCTATAAGCTGATCGAGTACCATCAGTGCCGCGAAATTCTCCGCCACCGGCCATATACGGTTTGTTATCGTAGGGTCGCGGCGGGTGATTGCCGACAATTCCGTCGTTTCCATCGTATACATGTCGATGGTATGCTGTTTCTTGTCGATAGTCGGCGTCGGCTTGACGGCAAGCCTGACCACAATGTCCTGTCCTGTCGCAAGGCCGCCGGTGATTCCGCCGGCATTATTGGAATCGAAGACCACCATGCCATTTTCAGCCCGCATCCGATCGTTGCACTCGTATCCGGTCATGTCTTTCACCCGAAAACCGGCTCCGATCTCAATGCCTTTCACCGCGCCGACGCCCATCATGCGGCCCAATTCGCCGTCGAGCTTGTCAAAGACCGGCTCTCCAAGACCGGCAGGAACGCCGCTGATGACTAATTCGACGACCCCCCCCGCCGTATCTCCTTCATTATATATCTTCGCGCACGCCGCCACCATTTCGTCTGCGGCCTTGATATCGGGACAGGGGACAACCGGGTGAACGCCGTAGCGCTCGATAATCTCTTCCGCGGAAAAACGCCGTGTCTGCCGGCGGATAGCGTCTATTTCCTTCTCGACGTCAGCCAGCACGGCGGCTTTTTGTAAAAACCTCATATCCATGGTGATGCGCTCTTTCACGTATATTTCCTGATAAAAGGGGTCGAGGTCCCGCCGCATCCGCTTGTAGTTTTCCATATAGCCGGGCAGGGCGGCATAGTCGATGGAGCCGCAGCTCACACCGGCAATTTCACGAACATACGCGGTAAGCCGGATGCCGCACATACGAAGAATCTTTTGTGCGACTGAACCCGCGCCGACGATCGGGGCCGTGTACCGTCCGCTGAACAGTCCCGCGCCTATCGCGTCATCCGCCGGCCCATATTTCTGAAACGAGGCATACGAAGCATGGCCCGGCCTGGGCGTACGGTTGGTGTCCTGGTACTGCTTGATGTGAATGTCGTGACGATCCAGATTCGGAATGAGTATCGTCAGCGGCGTGCCGTTGGTAAGGTTCTTGTTGTTCGCGCCCGGAACGGTATCATCGACATTCAATCCGGTAATAATGACCGGTAAATCAGGCTCTTTTCGGGGCGAGGAGAGCTCGTCCGCACCTGGTTTTCTCAGCAGCAGATCGCCATAAATCTCCTCCTCGGTTATCTCCATCCCGGGAGGAACACCCTGAACCGTAGCGGTAAGCGCCTCCTGGTATGATCCGCCGGATACCGTGACCTGAAACAATTTGCCCAGATGACAACCGAACATCACATGCCTCCTTCTTGAATAGGGTATCGCTCCGTATTATGTAGTGCCTGCCGTCATGATTATTGACGCACAATTTGCTTCCGGATCCAGAAAAAACGTGGCGGTCTCAACGGTCTTTCCCAATACATCCGAGCATTTTGATGTGAGTATGCCGCATACGGACCGGAAAGATCCGGTAAGCGATTTGGTAATCAATTCAGCGGAACGCCGATCTTTCGCTGCGTTCCTTTCGGAATCAGAGAGCACGCTCCGAATGGTCACCGTTATCAAACAGCCATGAATGTCAATAAAGATCGAACCCGGATGAAGCCCGAGCTGGGCATTCATGAATTGCAGAATCGTATCGGACAAAAGATTGCTTTTCGTGTCATCTCCGCGGATTGTATCGCGTGATACAGTCGCCTCCGCCGCCCCATTCTTCATTCCGGGCCTATGCATGGACACCGTCCTTTTGAAGGTTATGGATAATTCGTTCTTCCACGGTGTTGAAACTTTCTGCTATGGATGTTTCTCCCGTTATCGTTTCTTGTTAGCGTTGTCCGGCCGGTACGAATTGACGCTGTGCCGGACCTGTATATATCTGCCGCGGCCGGTAGATTTTGCCCGCTGTATCCTCGAATGTTTCTTTCCAGTGCGCTATCCATCCTGGCAACCGGCCGATTGCGAACATGACCGTCAGCATGTTTGTCGGGATGCCGATTGCGCGATAGATGATGCCGGTGTAGAAATCGACGTTTGGATACAGATGTTTTTCTATGAAATAGCCGTCGGAAAGCGCCCGTTCCTCCAATTTTTTCGCAATATCCAGCAGCGGATCGGAGATGACGGTTTCACGAAAGATATCGTCGCAGATCGCTCGGGCTAGACGCGCGCGCGGGTCATACGTTTTGTAGACGGAATGCCCGAATCCCATCAGGCGAAACGGGTCTGTCTTATCCCTGGCCTTTCGAATGTATTTCTCGATATCGCCGTTGTCATTGCGGATGGTCTCCAGCATTTCTATGACGGCCTGGTTGGCCCCGCCATGCAAAGAACCGGACAAAGCACATATGCCGGCCGAAATGGCGGCATAGAGATTGCCTCGCGCGCTCGCGACGCTTCTAACGACCAGCGTCGAACAATTCTGCTCATGGTCTGCGTGCAGAATCAGCAGCTTGTTAAGCGCATCGACAAACAACGGCCGAAGGGAATAACTTCTGACCGGCGTTGAGAACATCATATTGAGGAAGTTCGCGCAGTACGGCAGATCTTCCCGCGGATACACAAATGGCTCGCCCCGCGATTTTTTATATGAATACGCCGCAATCGTCCTCACTTTGGAAATAAGCCGGGCCGCGGTTTCGTCGAAATTCTGGTCCCCGGTCATTATATGGGGATAGAAACTTGCAAGCGTATTCACCATCGCGGAAAGAATGGACATGGGATGAGAGCTCGGCGGCAGTCCGGTGAAGAAATGCTGCATGTCCTCGTGGATCATCGAGTGCTCGTTGAGAAACGCGCTGAACTGTTTTTGTTCGCGCTCATCAGGAAGCTTGCCGTGCACGAGAAGATAGGCTACCTCGATAAACGAGCAGTTTTCAACAAGCGCCTCGATGTCGTAGCCGCGATAGCGCAGAATCCCCCGCTCGCCGTCGATGTACGTAATGTTGCTTTTACAGACGGCGGTATTCGCAAATCCATTATCATACGAAAGCGATCCGGTCGTCTCGCGGAGATTTCCGATGTCAATACCGCTGTGTCCTATGGTCGCCTCAACCACGGGCAACGGTATACACCTGCCGTCGATTGCAATATTCGCCTCTTGTGCCATACCTTTCATCTCCTTTACGTATCCAGGAGGTTAGGAAACCCGGTCGTATGGTTATGGGTGAACGGTGCCGCCCGCTGCAGCTTCGGAACGCATCTCGACGGCACAGCGCAGCATGATGTCAAAAAGATCCTCCAGCTTTTCCGCCTCCACGCAGGAAAACGCAATGCGTATATCGGTGTTGCTTGTCGCAATGACGCCGACGCCGTACTGTTCAAGTAGGCGCAGCCGGAACTTTTCCGCGTCCAGTTCTTTCAGCCTGATGCACATGAAGTATCCCGCATTGAACGGATACGGCTCCCAGAACGGCGTATATTTTTCGCTCGCCAGAATGCGTCTGACTTCGAGCGCCCGCTCGCGAAGGACATCGCGCGCCTTCATGCGCTGGCCTTCGAACTCAGGGCGTTCCATCGCCTTGAGCAGGATTGATTGCGACGGCAGCGGGCAATTCGATATACCGCAGCGAATCGCTCCAGCGCATTTCTTCTCAAGACAGGACAGAATCTCTCCCTGTTTCGACAGGGCTGAAAAGGTTATAAATCCTGTTCTGAAACCCCACGCGAAGTCTTCCTTGGTTGCTCCGTCAAGCTTGACCGCGGTCAGCCGCGGATGGCTTCCCGCCAGAAAGCCGAATACCGACTCCCGGCAGCACGCGCTGTCGTAGAAAAGCCCGAAATAGGAGTCATCGCATACCGCCACGACATCGCACGACGTTGCCGCCTCCTGGAGAATGACGCTGATTGTCTGAGCCTCGCTCGCGGTCGGCGCATAGCCGGTCGGGTTATTCGGAAAATTCAATATGACGATAATTTTGCCGCGCCGCGCTTCTTCAAGCACCGTCTGCCTGAAACTGCACATATCAAGCCCGCCATAAGAATTCAGCAGCGTGTATCGGGCGATGCGCGCGCCGTAGCGGACCGTGTATATCAGCAGATAATTTCCCCAGACTTTATCAGGGAGAATGACCGTGTCGCCGCGATTCACAAACAGATCGCCTGCAAGACTCAGGCCGTGCGTTATGCCGCTGGTGACAACCGGCATGCTCAATGGTTTGTTGTTCAGGGAGGGGTTTTCTAAAAGCATTTTTTCCCGCCATTTCCGCCTGAGCGAATCAAGGCCGAACGATGGCGCGTATGGAAAAATTTCATCAGGTTCAACGCCTTTGAAGAAATCAAATACACTGTCCAGGTAGAGAGGCTTTCCCTTGCATTTAGCGATCCCTATAGTTGCATTATGCCGATGCGCCTTCTGCTTTGCCTCGGCGGTTTGTGTCAGTATCCCTTTGGGATAATACAGAGACTTCCCGAATTCCGAGAGCGAATCAAACAGTTGCGGGTTGCCCTGTTCGATCTGTGTGTTGAGTTCTTGCGCTAATGTGTTAATCATCACAGCTCCTATTTTTAAATGCGCATAAAAAAAGCCGCCCGAACCACGTCCCGTGTGGTGGTTCGAACGGCCTCTTGCGAAACCCACGGTCACACCGTCATTTTCGCAAGCTACCGGTAATATTTCCAACTATCGGACGTTTTGTCTGAGTTTATGCTTTCGGCATGCCCGAAAGCCGCTTAATCATTGCGGAATTCAGGTTTGCCTTCAAGCGTAAACACAATAATTCTTTCGCCGGTCGCCGTACTGATGTCCGTATGCAGAGATTTGACCTTAAAGCCCAGCGTATCGATTATTATCGTTTCAAGAAGCACGCGGGCCTTTTCCAGAAGCTCCTGCCGTACTTCTTTAATAAGCTTGCGGCCGGTTATCGAATCCTCGACCTTCACCAACTGCTTCTCCGCCGGCGTGAGCACGCCCCGCAGGCGGATAAAGACGATGTCTTCAAAAATAAATACTTTCGCCTCTTCGGGGCCGCGCCCCATGTATTCCCGCTCGAACTTGACGATGGCCTGCGATATTTCAGCCTCGGCCTCGCCGCGCGATTTTGTCTGCATAGCGTGTTCCTTCCGGCATGGTGCGCAGGTATTACTCGTGTGGGTGCGGCCAGCGGTGAAAAGATTCCATGATTTTATGCATGAAACCTCGCAGGACTTCATGGGAATCATCTTTTTTCAACTGTTCGATAAGCGTTGTGTTGTAGCGCCCGCTTCCGAACCGTTCATCTCCCACGATTCTGCGCAGAAAACCGGCGTTTGTCGCGACGTTCTTGATGGAGAATTCCTCAAGCGCACCCTTCATTCTCTCGACCGCCGCATGTCGTGTGTCCGCATGAACGATAAGCTTTGCAAGAAGCGAATCGTAATAATGCGGCACTTCATATCCGCTGTAGAGATGCGTGTCGATACGGACACCCGGCCCCCCCGGCAGGCACAGCCCGTGCACCTTTCCGGGCGACGGCATGAAATTATGTTCAGGATCTTCCGCATTGATCCTGCATTCGATGGCATGACCGTTTATTTTTATATGCCGTTGTTTTATCTCCAACCGCAGGCCGGATGCTATTCGTATTTGTTCCTTCACCAGGTCAATTCCGGTTACGACCTCCGTCACCGGATGCTCAACCTGAATGCGGGTATTCATCTCTATAAAATAATACCTGTGGTCATCGGTAAGAAGGAATTCGATGGTTCCGGCCCCGCGGTAGTTCACGGCGTGGGCCGCCCTGACGGCGGCAGCGCCCATTTTTTTCCGCAAATGAGGATCAAGGGCCGGCGACGGCGATTCCTCGACAAGTTTTTGATGGCGTCTTTGCACGGAGCACTCCCGCTCGCCCAGATGCAGCGTCGTGCCGAAATTGTCGGCCAGTATCTGGAATTCGATATGCCGCGCATTTGGGAGAAAGTGCTCCAGATACACCTCATCCGAACCAAACGCCGCTTTTGCTTCGGCCCGGGAGGATTGCAGCGACGCCATAAGCTCGTCATGCGAGCCGACAATCCTCATTCCTTTTCCCCCCCCGCCAGCGGCCGGTTTTATCAGCAGCGGATATCCGATTCGTGTTGCGAGCCGGACAACATCATCGTTCAAACCGACGGGTTTTGTCGTTCCCTTGGGAACCGGTATTCCTGCTTTGCTCATAGTCTCCCGCGCAACAGCCTTATCGCCCATTTTCCTGAGCGCATCAGGCGAAGGGCCGATGAATACAATGCCGGATGCAAGGCATAATTCTGCAAATTCAGCATTTTCCGAAAGAAAACCATAGCCTGGATGTATCGCCTCAGCGCCGCACTTTTTTGCTGTTGCAACGATCTCACCGTGCCGCAAATACGATTCGGAGCTTGCCGCTTTTCCGATGCAATACGCTTCATCCGCCAGTCGAACATGCAGGCATTTCCTGTCGATTTCCGAATACACCGCCGCTGTTTTAATACCCATCTCCCGGCATGCGCGGATAATCCGGACGGCGATTTCGCCCCTATTTGCTATTAATATTTTGCTGAACATGGCAATTCTTTTTGGATAGGAGATAAAAAAAGCCGCTTGATACGCCTCCTACGGCCTGTCAAGCAGCGTGAGCCCCCTGTCCCCGATTCCTTCCGGCAGGAATCATGGACAGGCTTCTCGATTCCTGTAATATATATTAGCGGATCGGCGTGATGGCACGCCGTAGGCGCCGCCGAATGCGGACATAAAAAAATCAGCGGCGAGTGCCGTGGCGCTACCGCGTGTTTATGCGCACCGCGGCGCACGCGGCGCCGAAACCGTTGTCGATATTGACTACCGTGAGACCCGCGGCGCACGAATTGAGCATGGCAAACAGCGGCACCATGCCGTCCAGGTGCGCGCCGTAGCCCACGCTGGTGGGCACGCCGATCACAGGACAGCGCACAAGGCCGGCCACCACCGACGGCAGCGCGCCCTCCATGCCCGCGACCACGATAATCACCGATGCCGTAAGGAGCTCTTCGCGGTGCGCAAAGAGGCGGTGTATGCCCGCCACGCCGACATCCTGAAGCGTCGAGCATGGATGGCCAAGGACGTCAACCGTGCAGCGCGCCTCCTCCACAACCGACGCGTCGGCGGTGCCGGCCGAAACGATGAGAATCGTTCCCTTCACGTCCTCTTTCATTGTCCATGCCGCGGATTTTTTCCAGAAACATCGTCCGGTCCGGTTGACTTCGATATCGCCGAATTGACGCTCGACCGCGCCGATAATCTCTTCCGATGCGCGGGTGCCGAACACGGTCTCGCCGTGTTTGATCTGTTCGCCTGCGATGGCGGTGACCTGGGCGGCGCTCTTGCCCTGGCAGAATATGATTTCAGGATATCCGGTGCGCAGCGGCCGGTGATGATCGACCTTGGCGAACCCCAGGTCATGAAACGGCATATCCGAGAGCCGCTTCATCGCCTCTTCTACATCAATAGTGCGCTCGAAAAGCGCCTGCAGCAACTCAGAGAGCGTCCGTTGTTCCATGCTCACCTCCGGATACGGTAAAATATTCATCAAGGAGCCGTTCAAACTCAAGCGTGGAGCGCGCCGAGAAAATTTTCTGCCGTGTCCGTGCGGCGCCAGGAAGACCTTTGATATACCATCCAAGATGTTTTTTCATCTCTTTTGACGCCCGCTGTTCGCCGTACATCTCCCGATAGCGCGCCAGGTGTGTCAGCGCGGCCGCGCGCTTCATCGACGGCGTTACCGCTGCCTGGGGCTCACCCGCCAGGCGCCGCTTGATCTGGGAAAAAATCCACGGATTGCCAAGCGCCCCCCTGCCGACCATGATCGCATCGCATCCCGTTTCCTTCAGCATCGCCTCCGCCGCCGCAGCGTCGCATACATCGCCGTTGCCGATGACCGGGATGGCGACCGCTTGCTTGACAAGAGCGATACGTTCCCATCGGGCACGACCGCCAAACCCCATGGTTTTTGAGCGTGCATGGACCGTTATGGCGGCGGCGCCGCACTCCTGGGCGATACGGGCGTATTGGACATCCACCCACTCGCCCTCGCGCCATCCCGACCTGATCTTGACCGTCACCGGTGTCGACACCGCTTTAACCATGGCCGAGAGGATGTCCGTAAACAGGCGGGCGTCCCTGAGAAGCGCCGCGCCCGCGTTTCTGCCGGCTACCTTGGGCACCGGACAGCCGCTGTTAAGATCGATGAAATCCGGACGGGAGAATTCTTCGGCATACCGTGCGGCGTCAGCAAGCCTTTCGGGGTCGGCGCCGAAAAGCTGAATGCCCAGCGGCCGTTCCTCATCCCCGAAGCGCAGAAGCGCCGTGGTGTTTTTCGCCCGCCGCACGGCGCCTTCCGCGCTCACCATCTCCGAGACCACGATATCGGCGCCCGCCTGCCTGCAAAGAAGGCGAAACACCGGTTCGGTTATACCCGCCATGGGGGCAAGAATTAATTTTCTATTGAAATTCATGAGGTTGATTATCATTGAAAATAGTTCGTGATACCGGCGCCGCCGAAGCCCGTTATGGAGGAAAGCCGCATGAGAATGCTCAAGGAGATATCGTTTGAAACCACGCCGCTCATGTTCGCCGCCTGGCCGGGCATGGGCAACGTAGGGTTGATTTGCATGGATTATATCAGGAGAAAACTCGAAGCTGAACTGTTCGCGGAAATCGATATGAGCCCGTTTTTCACTCCGGATTCCATTATCGTGCACAACGGCCTTGCCCAGCTTCCCGATATACCGTCAAGCCTGTTCCACTACCGCAAGAATCCTGATCTCATCATTTTTGAAAGCAATGCCCAGGTAGGGGGGCGGGACGGAATCGCGATAATTAAAATCATTCTCGATATCGCACGGCAGTTTCGCGTGCCGCGTATCTTCACCGCCGCGGCGTTCGCCCAGCCGATGAGCCACGCCGACGCGTCGCAGGTGCTGTGCGCCTGCAACAACGATAACCTTCTCAACGTGCTCAAGCAGCACGGCGTGGTGCCGATGCCCGACGGGTATATCGCGGGGCTGAACGGTCTGCTTTTGGGCGTCGCGGCATCGAGCAGTATCGATGCCGCCTGTTTTCTCGGCACTATCCCCTCGTATGCCAGCAATCTTTCCTATCCGAAGGCATCGCTGGAGATAGTGAAGACCATGGCGAAGCTCTTGAATATCGAGCCCGATCTGGCAGAATTGGAGCAGGGCGTGGCCGAGATCGACCGCCAGCTCTCCGCGATTGAAGATCGTATCCGCGAGTATTTCCCGTCGGTCACGGAAAAGGAGCCCCAGGCAATTGATGTCGAGGTGAACGACGAGGAGGTGCCGAAATATATCATGGACAAGATCGAGCGGCTGTTCGACAAGGTCAGGCGCGACAGGACAAAAGCGCAGGAACTTAAAGACGAGCTGGTCCGCTGGAACCTCTACGATCTCTACGAACACCGGTTCCTCGATCTGTTCCGCGATCATCCCGAAAACCGTTCGCGTGACAGGTAACACCGCGGCGTCTGCGCACTCCATACCATGAAAGAGCATACCTATGCATGAAAAAGATTACGACGGCTTTTTTGACGATCAGGAAAATGAAGCGGGCGAAGAGAAGGCGCTGATGGCGCTTGTGGATGCATTCGGGGGTAAGCCGCCGGAGCATGTCGAGGTGGGCAGCCGGGTCAAGGGGACCGTGCTTCGTGTGGGCGCAGACCATGTTTTTGTCGATATCGGAGGGAAAAACGAGGCGATGATGGCGAAGGGGGAATG
>Ga0129299_1001706_pt1 | contig 14669 bp, 8 predicted proteins | sample ConPoolayeCmetaG_FD_94477 | JGI IMG/M metagenome (GOLD analysis project Ga0129299, IMG submission 94477) | Hot spring microbial mat communities from California, USA to study Microbial Dark Matter (Phase II) - Cone Pool mat layer C metaG ... | reverse complement strand
GGTACGGGGCCCCGGCTGGTCGTCGGCGACACCGTCCACGATTTCGAAATGGCGCGCGTCATCGGCGCCGATTGCGCGCTGCTTCCGTGCGGGCACAATTCGCTCCGACGGCTGGCGGCCTGCGGCGCGACGCTGCGGGCTTCGCTGGACGAGCTTTGACGCCGGCTCTCGGTTTGACGCCGCGGACGCGGCGTGTTAGCTTGCAGAGGTTCCAACATGCCGGGAATTCATCATGGAGCATGAAGTGCTGGTCTTTTGCGGCGAGGAAGGTCCGGAGCGACAGCCCGAGACCTTCCGGTTCTGCCCGCTCGGCGTGCAGTTCTATTCGCGGGCGCAGTTGCCCGAGTATCGGCAGATTCGAATGAGCCTGGGCGGTTCGCCCGGCGCGCCGATCGCCGAGGGGACGCAGTGCGAGGGCGTCGTGGTGCACTGCCAGTACGATCCGGAGCGCCGGCTCTACCGGAACTGGATTCTCTTCATTGACCTGCCGGAAGAGGTGCGCCGCCAATTCCAGTGCCTGGCCCGCCAGAGCGGCACGCTATGTCCTCACTGCATGAACTTCTAGAGCGGGCGGTTCTGCTGGACGCCTCCGACGTCCACCTGACCCCGGACCGCCCGCCGGTCTTCCGGGTCCATGGCGGCCTGGAGGACAGCGGGATGCCGCCGACGCCGGCGGGCGAGTTGATGGCGGTGCTGCAGGAAATCATTCCGGCCCACCAGCGCAAGCGTTTCGACAGCGAGCACGAGGCGGATTTTTCGCTGATCGAGCCCGGCGTCGGCCGCTTTCGCGTCAACCTGTTCCTCGCCGGCGGCCTGCCCAACATCGCGTTGCGCCACGTCAAGGAGCTGGTGCCCTCGTTCGAAGATCTGCACCTGCCGCCGATCCTGAGGAAAATCGCGCAGGCGCAGCGGGGCATCGTGCTGGCGTGCGGCGCGTCCGGCTGCGGGAAGTCCACGACGCTCGCCGCGATGATTGACCACCTCAACCACACGGAACGGCTGCGCATCGTGACGATCGAGGACCCGGTCGAATATCTTTTCCAGGACTATCTCTCGGTCATTTCGCAGCGCGAGGTGGGGCTGGACACGGCCTCCTACCACAGCGCGCTGACGCACCTGATGCGGCAGGATCCGGACGTCATCATGATCGGCGAGATCCGTGACAGCGAGAGCATTCGCGCGGCGCTGCGCGCCGCCGAGACGGGCCACCTGGTGTTTTCCACGCTGCATTGCGGCACGGCCGCCCAGGCGCCCCAGCGCATCCTGGACATGTTCGATTCCGCCGAGCGCGAGCCGATGCGTCTGGCGCTGGCGGACAATCTGCACGCCGCCTTCTGCCAGCGGCTGATCCCGTCCTCGGACGGCGGCGTGCGGCCGGCCGTGGAAATCCTCGTCAATACGCCGATCGTCCGAAACCTGATGATCAAGAACGTGCTGGAGAAGCTGCCTGCCGCGATCGAAACGGGGGGCGAGGACGGCATGCAGACCTTCAACCAGGCGATCTATCACCTGATCCGCCGCGGCGAGATCAGCGAGACCGAAGGCATGCGCCACGCCGACAATCCGGAAACCCTCCGGATGAACCTGCGGGGCATCTTCCTCGACGAGGCGCGCCGCATTCTATCCGTCTGAACGGCGCGCCGCGGCGCTCAACCACGGCCTTCCGCCTTGAGTCGCGCGGCGATTTCGGCTTCCGCCTCGATCCAGTTCTCGCGGGGATCGCTGTTGAAGCCCTTGCGAAGCGCGATGTAGTACGCCGCTTCCGCGATCATGCGGTGCCGTTCCTCGGGGCTGACCGGCGCGGCCGCCCGGGCGGGCTCCGTTTTCGGCGCGGGAGCGGCCGGCGCAGGCGCTGCCGGCGCGGGGGCGGCCGTAGCGGCGGTTTTTCGCCGGACGCTTTTGGGCGCGGCGGACGGATCTGCGGAAATTTTTTTGGCTTTGGCCATGGCACCTTCTCCCGGACGGTGCGGGCGCCGGCATCGCCGAGTCGCGTCCAGCCGCCGTCCTTTTATTTTTTTTGCGTCAAATGAGCCGTCATTATACAAGCATTGCCGCGCGCGTCAAACGGAGATCGCCCTCGTGAACGAAAATCTAACCATCGAACGTCGGTTGGCGGAATGGTTGAGCGCCGGTTTCCGCGCGGCGTTTCCCGACGCGCCGGCCGCGCGCGCGGGCGTGGCGGTGACCGCGACCGCGCAGGAAGGCTTCGGCGATTACCAGTGCAACGCGGCCATGGCGCTGGCGCGTCCCCTGCGGCGCCCGCCCGCGGACATCGCGCGCGCGGCGCTCGCCGCCGCTCCCGAGGAGCCTGCCGTCGCGCGGCGGGAGATCGCCGGACCGGGCTTCATCAACCTTACCCTGGATGACGCCTGGCTGGCGGCCCGCGCGGCCGACCTGGGGGCGGATCCCCGGCTCGGCGCGCCCGAGCTCGGCGCGGGCCGCACGGTCATCTTCGACTATTCCAGTCCGAACGTCGCCAAGCCGATGCACATCGGGCACATCCGCTCGACGGTCATCGGCAACGCGCTCGACCGCCTGCACCGGTTTCTCGGATACCGCGTCGTCAGCGACAACCACCTCGGCGACTGGGGCACGCAGTTCGGGCTGCTGATCCTGGGCTTCCGCCGATTCGCCGACCCGGCCGCCTACGAGGCCGCCCCGATCGAGGAGCTCGAGCGCATCTACGTGCGGAGCTACGAGCAGTCCCGGACCGATCCGGCGTGGATCGAGGCGGCCCGCGCGGAGCTCGTCAAACTGCAGCGCGGCGACCCGGAAAACCGCGCGCTGTGGCAGTCGTTCGTCGAGCACAGTCTGCGGGAGTTCGAGCGGATTTACCGCCGTCTGGGGGTCCGCTTCGATTTGACGCGCGGCGAAAGCTGGTACAACGACCGGCTGCCGGACGTCGTGGCGCGGCTGCGCGAGCGGGGCCTGGCCCGCGAGAGCGACGGCGCCTGGTGCGTGTTCTCCGACGGCGCGCTTCCGCCGGCCGAGGATCCGCTGCTCAAGCAGGAGGGCGGCGAGTGGAAGCCGGCGCCGTGCATCGTGCAGAAGAGCGATGGGGCGTTCAACTACGCGACGACGGACCTCGCGACGATCCTCAGCCGCGAGGAGGAGTTCGCGCCGGACGCCATCGTGTATGTCACCGACGAGCGCCAGCAGCTCCATTTCCGCCAGGTGTTTCACATCGCCCGCGCGCTGGGCGCGCGGGCGCGGCTCGAACACGTCTGGTTCGGCCTGATGCGCCTGCCGGAGGGCACGTTCTCGACGCGGCAGGGCAACGTGATCAAGTTGGAGCGCCTGCTCGACGAGGCGGAAGCGCGCGCGCTGGCGATCGTGCGCGACAGCGCCCCGGATATGCCGCCGGACCGGCAGCGCGAGGTCGCGCGCTGCGTCGGCATCGGCGCGGTCAAATACGCGGACCTCAGCCAGAACCCGCAGAGCCTCGTCACCTTCGCCTGGGACAAGGCGCTGGCCCTGGACGGCAACTCGGCGCCGTATCTCCAGTACGCCTATGCGCGGATCGCCAGCGTGCGGGAGAAGTACGCCGCGCAGTTTCCCGGCGGCGAACCGGATCGGTTCCCGTTGCGCTTCGCCGAGCCGGTCGAACGGCGGCTGGCGTTGCAGGCGCTGCGCTTCCCGGACGCCGTCAGCCGCGCCGCGGCGCTGTACAAACCGAATCTTCTGGCCGATTACCTGTACGAAACGGCGCAGCTCTACAGCCGGTTCTATCAGACCGCGCCGATCCTGAAGGCCGAAACAGGGCTCCGCGAAAGCCGCGTGCGGCTCTGCGGCATCACCGCCCGCGTGCTGCGCCAGGGGCTGGAACTGCTCGGCATCGAGACCCCGGACCGCATCTGAGCGGGCGCCTCAGGCCTTCGCCGCCGGTCCGCCGGCCGCCGGCGGCGCGGCCAGCAACTCGGCGACGACCTTCAGCAGTTCCTGAAAACGGAACGGCTTGGCCAGAATGCAATCGGCGCCCATCTGCTTCGCCGAGCGCAGGATGTCCACGTTGCCCATCGCGCCGCCGCCGGAGATGGCGATGACGCGGAAGGCGGACGACTCGCGGCGCAGCGTGCGGATGACCTCCAGCCCGTCCATTTCCGGCATGAAGATGTCCGTGATGACCAGGTCCGCGGCCTTCTCCCGGAAGATCCGGATGCCCTCCGCGCCGCTCGCGGCGACCACGACGTCATGGCCGGTGGGCGCCAGTATGCGGCACACCAGGCGGCTCAATTCCTCGCTGTCCTCAATGACCAGTATGCGCGCCATGTTCCTTTTCCTTTCGACAGTCCCGGCGCGGGCGCGTCAGCGCCGCGCGCAGGTCCTGCGCTCTCACCGGTTTGCTCAAATAATCGTCCATGCCCGCCGCCAGATACCGTTCGCGGTCCCCCCGCATGGCATGCGCCGTCATCGCGACGATCCAGGGCTGCCGGTCCGCCGGCCATTCGCGGCGGATGCGGCGGGTCGTTTCCTCGCCGTCGAGCACGGGCATCTGCACGTCCATCAGGATGACTTCATAAGCCCTTTCGCGGAGTTTCCGCAACGCTTCTTCGCCGTTCTCCGCGGTGTCCGCGGGGACCCCGAGCCGCTCCAGCATGCGAACCGCCACCCGGCTGTTGACCGGATTGTCCTCCACCACCAGCGCGCGTTCCGGCAGGGCGGCCGCCGCGGGGACGGCGCGCGGGCCGCAGCGCTGCGCCAGCGCCATTTCGACCACCGAACGCAGGTCTTCCTCCCGCACCGGCGGCGTCAGCCACGCGAACAACGCGGGGTCTTGAACCGCGTTGGGCCAGGCGGCGCCCGGTTCGGCGGCGCCAATGACCAGCAGGGCGGGAAGGTCCGACGATCGCTGCCGGCCGACGAGTTCGGCCAGCGGGGCGACCTCGACGCCCGGCGCGCCGGCATCGAGAATGACCAGGTCGCAGGGATCCGCAGAACGCAAGCGGCCGATCGCGTCCGCGGGCGCCAGCACCGCGGTTTCGGCGAACCCCCAGGCGCGCAGCCACGCGCCGATGCGTTCCGACGTGCTTCCGGGAGCGCCCACGATCAGCGCCCGGCGGGCGTCCCGCGGCCCCGTCCGTTCGTCCGCGGAAATCTCGGCCGGTTCGGCCTCCAGCATCGCGGTGAAATGGAACGACGAGCCCCGGCCCGGCTCGCTCTCCACCCGGATTGCTCCGCCCATCAATTCGACCAGCTTGCGGCTGATCGCCAGACCGAGGCCGGTGCCGCCGTACCGCCGCGTCGTCGAGGCGTCGAGCTGGCTGAACGACTGGAAAAGCTTTCCCATTCGATTCGGCGGAATGCCGATGCCCGTGTCCTGCACCGTCACCCGCAGCGCGCAGCGCCGTCCGCCGAGATGCAAAACGGAAACCTTGACCGATATCGAGCCCCGCTCGGTGAACTTGACGGCGTTGCTGAGCAGGTTGCCGAGCACCTGCCTCAGCCGGATGATGTCGCCGACCAGGCGCGGCGGCGTTCCTTCCCGGACCTCCGTGATCAACTGCAGTCCCTTGCGCTCCGCGGCCACCCGCACCATGCCGAGGGTGGTTTCCAGCCATTCGGCGACATCGAACGGCCGCCGCTCGAGTTCCATCCGTCCGGCTTCGATCTTGGTGAGGTCGAGAATGTCGTTGATGATCGCCAGCAGCATCTCGCCGCTCGACCGGATGGTTTCGACATAATCGCGCTGGGCGGGCGTGAGATCGGTGCCCATGAGCAGTTCGGTCATGCCGATGATGGCGTTCATCGGGGTGCGAATTTCGTGGCTCATGTGGGCCAGAAACTCGTTCTTCGCGCGGATCGCCGCGTCCGCCGCGGGCGCCGCCGTTTCCGGGGCCGTCGCGGAGGCGGCAGGCGCCTCGCCGGGCATCGCGGACGAAGGATCGGTAGAATCGTTCATCGGTCTGTTGCGGGGCTGGCCGGGGCCGACCCGCCCGTCGAATCCGGGAGCGCCGTCCGGCTGAACCGTATTTTCCAGCAACGCGGCGGCGCCGACAAATCCTTTTTTGTTTGAAGCGCCGCCGGCGAACGCAAACACTGCACGAATGGAAGACGCCCGATCAGCCCCGCCGTCCGGGAAGGCCTCCGCCGGCGGCGCCGCGCCGCGGTGGGACGGCGAGCTGGACGAGAGCCGTCTGGCGCGCCGGCTCTACAGCCAGGACGCCTCGCTCTACCAGGAAACGCCCCGCGGCGTCGCGCGGCCCCGCGACGCCGACGACCTGGAGCGGCTCGCGCGGTTCGCGGCCGCGCGCGGTCTTCCGCTGATCCCCCGCGCCGGCGGCACCAGCCTCGCCGGCCAGTGCGTCGGCGACGGCCTCGTCGTGGACGTCACCCGCCACATGAACCGCATTCTCGCCCTCGATCCCGAGGGGCGCCGCGCCGTCGTCGAACCCGGCGTCGTGCAGGACGACCTCAACGACGCCGCGGCGCCGCACGGCCTGCTGTTCGCGCCGGACACCTCCACCTCGCGCCAGGCGGCGATCGGCGGCATGATCGGCAACAACTCCTGCGGCGCCTATTCCGTCCTGCACGGAACCACCCGCGATCACGTGCTCGAACTGGACGCGGTGCTGGCCGACGGGTCGCGCGTCCGGTTCGGACCGATGTCCGATGCCGAGTTCGAAGCCCGGCAGCGGCTCGACACCGCCGAGGGCCGCATCTATCGCGCAATCGCGGAGATTGTCGGTCCGAACCGCGCCGTGATCGAACGCGAGTTTCCAAAACCGGCGGTGCGCCGCCGCAACATGGGCTATGCGCTCGACGCCCTGGCCGCCCAGCGGCCCTGGACGCCCGCCGGACCGCCGCTCAACCTGGTCCCGCTGATCTGCGGCTCGGAGGGCACGCTGTGTCTCGTCGCCGGCGCGACCGTGCGGCTGATTTCGCGCCCGCGCTGCCGCGCCATGCTGTGCGCCCATTTCGAGGACGTGGACGCCGCGGCGCGCGCGACGCGCGTCATCCTCGAACACGCGCCCGCCGCGGTCGAGTTGATGGACGGCGCGCTGCTGGAGGCCACCCGCCGCAACCGGGCGCAGGCGCGCAACCGCTTCTGGGTGCGGGGCACGCCCGGCGCCGTGCTCGCGATCGAGCTGCACGACGAGGATCCGGACGCGCTGGCGCGCCGCGGGACGGCGCTGGCGGAGCGATTGGAACGGGAGCGCCGCGGCTACGCCTGGCCCTGGATCGCGGAGAACGACATCGCGCGCGTCTGGGCGCTGCGCAAGGCGGGCCTCGGCCTGCTGCAGGGGGTTCCCGGCGACGCGAAACCCGTCACGGCCATCGAGGACACCGCGGTCGCGGCGGAGGATCTGGCCGACTACCTGCGCGACATCCGCGAGCTCATGCGGCGCCGCGGTTGCGACTGCGTGTATTACGGCCACGCGTCGGTCGGCGTCATCCACTTGCGGCCGATGTTGAACCTGAAGGACCCCCGCGATTTCGAGACCTTCCGGCGCCTGCTCGAAGAAACCGCGGACCTCGTGAAGCGCTACCGCGGCAGCCTGTCCGGGGAGCACGGCGACGGCCGCCTGCGCAGCGCGTGCCTGCCGCGGATGTTTTCGCCGGCGGCGCTCGCGCTGATGGAACGGATCAAGGACGCCTTCGATCCCGACGGGCGGCTCAACCCCGGCAAGATCGTGCGCGCGGTTTCGCCCTTTGCGTCGTTGCGCGCCGGGCCCGGCGCCGCGGCGCGCGAACCGGCGACCGCCTTCGATTGGTCGCGCACGCTGGGCTTCGCGCGCGCGGTCGAGGCGTGCAACGGCGCGGGATTCTGCCGCCAGAGCCCCGGGCGCGGCGGCATGTGCCCGACCTACATGGCGACGCGCGAGGAAGCCGATTCGACCCGCGGCCGCGCCAACGTGCTGCGCCAGTTGATCGCCGGATCCGCGCCGGAGCGCGCGTGGCGCGACCCCGATCTATGGGCTGTGCTCGACCGCTGCCTGTCGTGCAAGGCCTGCGCGACGGAATGCCCGTCGAGCGTGGACCTCGCGCGCATGAAGGCGGAGGCGCTGCATCAGCGCATGCGGGAATGCGGCGCGCCGCCGCGCTCGCGCGTGTTCGGCCATTATGCCCGCCTCGCCCGGCTGGCGCGAATGGCGCCGCGGCTGGCGACGGCCCTGGCGAACTGGCCGCCCGTCAAGCGCGCGCTGGGCATCGCGCCCGAGCGGCGGTTGCCGCCGTTTGCGCGGCAATCGTTCTCGGCGTGGTTTCGAGGACATGCGCCGGGGCCGCGCGCGGGGGCGCGCGGCGCGGCGGCGCTGTTCGTGGACGAATTCGTCGAGTATTCGGAGCCCGAGGTCGGGATCGCCGCGGTCGAGGTGATGGAGGCCGCCGGCTGGCGCGTCGAGGCGGTCCGCGGTCTGGATTCCGCCCGCGCCCTGATCTCGAAGGGTTTTCTGGATGCGGCGCGCCGGCGGATGGAGTCCGCCTTGGCGCGGCTGGCGCCGCTCGCGCGGCGGGGCCTCGCGATCGTCGGATTGGAACCGTCCGCGGCGCTCGGATTCCGCGACGAGGCGCCGGACCTCGTGTCCGCGAAACACCGCGACGCCGCGCGCGCCGTGCGCGAAGCGGTGCGGTTGTTTCCCGAGTGGATCGCGGAACAGCGCGAGGCGGGCGCGCTCGCGTCCGACGGGTTCGGTCCGCTCGCGGAGGGCGCCGCGATGCTCGTCCACGGCCATTGCCACCAGAAGGCGCTGGGCGCGCCCGGCGCGCTGCGCGACGCGCTCTCGTTGATCCCGCAGCTCTCGCTGATCGAATTGCCGACCGCGTGTTGCGGCATGGCGGGGGCCTTCGGCTACGAGCGCGAACACTATGCCCTTTCCATGCAGGTCGGCGAAACGCTGCTCTTCCCCGCGATCCGCCGGCAGCCGCAGGCGCTCCTGTGCGCCGACGGCTTCAGTTGCCGCCACCAGATCCTGGACGGCACCGGACGCCGCGCCCGCCACAGCGCCGAGTGGTTGCGCGCGGCCCTTCGAACAAGACAGGAATGTCGGCCTCCGGCGGGCCCGCTCGACAAATCTGTCGGATGAAGCCGTTTATCGGCTTGGCCAGCTTCTTCGACGGCAATAAGATGCCGTTTTCGCGCCAGTTTGGCATGGAAGACGCTGGATAGGTCTGTTTGCATGAAGCATCGCTCGGAGATCGCGGAGGAAGGTTGCTCGCATCCCCGCCATTACTGCGGGATCTTCGGCGTTTTCGGCGTGCCGGACGCCGCCCGGGTGATTTACCGCGGGTTGTTCTCGCTGCAGCACCGCGGACAGGAGGGGGCGGGCATCCTGGTGAGCGACGGCGTCCGCATCCGCTCGCTGCGGGGCGCCGGACTGGTCAGCGAGGTCGTTGGCCGGCAAGCGTCCACCTTCGCCGAACTGAAGGGCGCGGCGGGCATCGGGCACGTGCGGTATTCGACCACCGGCGCCTCCGAGCTGCGGAACGTGCAGCCCATTTCGGTCGAGTGCGCCGACGGCATCTGGGCGATCGCGCACAACGGCAATCTGACCAACGCAGCCGCCCTGCGCCGGTCCTATCAGGACCAGGGTTCGATCTTCCAGACCAGCACCGACAGCGAAATCCTGCTGCACATGATCGCGCACCCGCGGTATCGGCACAAGCCGCGGCGGATCGAGGAGGCGCTGGCCGAACTCGAAGGGGCCTTCGCCTTCCTGTTGATGAACCGCGATCAGCTGATCGCCGTGCGCGACCGCTACGGGTTCCGGCCGCTCTCGGTCGGACGGCTGGGCGGGGGCTACGTCTTCGCCAGCGAGACCTGCGCGCTCGACCTGGTCGGCGCGGAGTACGTCCGCGACGTATTGCCCGGCGAAACCATAACGGTGGACGCGCGCGGGTTCCGCAGCGACACGTTTTGCGCGCCGGTGAGCGGGCCGCTCGGCCAGTGCATCTTCGAGCACGTCTATTTTGCCCGCCCCGACAGCGACCTGTTCGGCCAGAGCGTTCACGGGGTCCGCGTCCGGCTCGGCGAGCGCCTGGCCGCGGAACAGCCCGTCGCGGCGGACGTCGTCGTCGCGATCCCCGACAGCGGCATGGCGGCGGCGCTGGGGTATTCCCGCCGCAGCGGCATCCCGCTGGACTACGGCTTCATCCGCAACCATTACGTCGGCCGGACGTTCATCATGCCCACGGCCGAGGGCCGCGCGCAGGGGGTGGACCTGAAGCTGGCCGTCGTGCCCAGCGTCGTCGCGGGCCGCCGCGTGGTCGTCGTGGACGACTCGCTGATCCGCGGCACGACCTCCCGCCGCCGTATCCGCACGCTGCGCGAGGCCGGCGCGACCGAGGTCCACGTGCGCATCTCCTCGCCGCCCGTGCGCTGGCCGTGCTTCTTCGGCATAGACTTCCCGTCGCGCAAGGAACTCGTCGCCACCGAGCGCGAGGTCGAGGACATCCGCCGGTTCATCGAGGCCGACTCGCTGGGGTATCTCAGCGGCGAAGGGCTGCTCTCGGCCGTGGACCACCCCTCCGATTTCTGCGCCGGCTGCTTCCTCGGCCGCTACCCGGTGGACGTGGGCCCGGAACTGGACAAGCTGGCGCTGGAGGCGCAACGGTGAACCCCGCGCTATCCCGGCCGGCGCGCGCCGCGCTCTTCCAAGCCTTGGAAGAGGGCGGGGCGTTTTCTTCCAAGGCTTGGAAAATCGCCGCGGCGCGGCTTCGCGCATCGGCCGTCGTGCCTCCCGCCGATCCCATGACCCCATGACCCGCACCGCCAAAGACCTGTACGAGCCCGCCTTCGAGCACGATTCCTGCGGCGTCGGCCTCGTCTGCCACCTCCGCGGCGAGGCGTCGCACGACGTCGTGCACAAGGCGCTCGAAATCCTCGTCAACCTCTCCCATCGCGGCGCCTGCGGGTGCGACGAAAAGACCGGCGACGGCGCGGGCATCCTGCTGCAGATGCCGGACCGCTTCCTGCGCAAGGCGGTCGCGGGGATCTCGCTGAAGCTGCCGCCGCCGGGCGAGTACGCGGCCGGCCTCGTCTTTCTGCCGCGCCGCCGCGAGGACCGCGAGCGCGCGATGGACTGGTTCGAGGCCGCGCTGAAGGAAAACGGCCTCGAACCGCTCGGCTGGCGCGAGGTTCCCACCGACAACCGCGTGCTCGGCCGCATCGCGCTCGCCGTCGAGCCGGTGCTGCGGCAGATTTTCGTCGGCCGCGGCCCGGGCATCGCCGATACCGAGACCTTCGAGCGCCGGCTCTACATCGCGCGCAAGGTTATCGAGCGGGCCGTGCGCGAATCCGACCTCGCCGAGCGGCGGTTCTTCTATGTGTGCAGCCTGTCCTCGCGCACGCTCGTGTACAAGGGCCTCATGCTCGCCGACCAGATCGAGACCTTCCTGCCCGACCTGCGCGACCCGGACTTCGCCAGCGGCATGGCCATCGTCCACCAGCGCTACAGCACCAACACGTTCCCGACCTGGGACCTGGCGCAGCCGTTCCGCTACCTGTGCCACAACGGCGAGATCAACACGCTGCGCGGCAACGTGAACTGGATGCGCGCGCGGGAGGCGGTTTTCGCCTCGCCGAAATTCGGGGCGGACCTGGCGAAGATTCTGCCCGTCTGCACGCCCGGCGCCAGCGACACCGCGATCCTCGACAACGCGATCGAACTGCTCGTCCACACCGGCCGCTCGCTGCCGCACGCGATCATGATGGCCATCCCCGAGGCCTGGCAGCGGCACGAGGAGATGGACGAGGACAAGAAGGCCTTCTACGAGTACCACGCCTGCCTGATGGAGGCGTGGGACGGCCCCGCCTCGATCCCGTTCACCGACGGGCAATGCGTCGGCGCCGTGCTCGACCGCAACGGATTGCGCCCGTCGCGGTACACGATCACCCGCGACGGCTACGTCGTGATGGCCTCCGAAACCGGCGCCCTGGAGATTCCCCCGGAGAATGTCCTTCTCCGCGGGCGGCTTCAGCCGGGCCGGATGTTCCTGGTGGACATGCGGCAGGGGCGGGTGGTCGAGGACGAGGAGATCAAGCGGGAGATGGCGCGCCGCCGGCCCTACCGCGCCTGGCTCCGGGAGCGGCTGGTGCCGTTCCACCGCCTGCCTCCGCCCCGCCGCCCGCCGCCGGAACCCGACGCGCCGCTGCCTACGCTGCTCAACGAGTTCGGCTACACCGACGAGGACCTGCGCATCCTCCTGGCCCCCATGGCCGAAAAGGGCGAGGAACCCGTCGGCTCGATGGGCGTGGACGTGCCGCTGGCCGTGCTCTCCGACCGCCCGCAGCTCGTCTATAACTACTTCAAGCAGCTCTTCGCGCAGGTCACCAATCCGCCGCTCGACGCCATCCGCGAGGAACTCGTCACTTCGCTGGTGACGCACCTGGGCCCCGAGCGCAACCTGTTCGAGGAGACGCGCGACCACTGCCACCTGCTGCGCCTCGAGCAGCCGATCCTGACCGACGACGACCTCGAGCGCATCCGCGAGATCGAGGAGGGCGAGATGTCCACCGCGACGCTCTCCGCGCACTTCGATCCCGACGGCGGCGGCGCCGCGCTGGGGGCGGCGCTCGACGACCTGTGCGCGCGCGCCGAACGCGCCGTGGTCGCGGAGGCGCGGAATATCGTCATCCTGTCCGACCGCGGCGTTGCGCGCGACCGGGCGCCGATCCCGATGCTGCTGGCCTGCGGCGCCGTGCACCACCACCTGATCCGGCGCGGCCTGCGCACGCGCTGCGGACTCGTGATCGAGAGCGGCGAACCGCGCGAGGTGCACCACTTCGCCGTGCTCTTCGGCTACGGGGCCAGCGCGATCAATCCGTACCTGGCGCTCCGCGCCCTGCCCCTGCTGCGGGAGCGGGCGTTGATCGCCGTGGACCCGTTGCTCGCGCAGAAACACTATCTGAAGGCCGTCGGCAAGGGGGTCCTCAAGACGATGTCCAAGATGGGCATCTCGACGCTCCAGAGCTACCGCGGCGCGCAGCAGTTCGAGGCCGTCGGACTCGACGAGAGCGTCGTGGAGCGATTCTTCGCCGGGACGGCCAGCCGCGTCGGCGGCTGCGGCCTCGACGAGCTCGCCGAAGAGGTCGCGCGTCGGCACCGCCGCGCCTGGCCGGCGCAGGAAATCCCTTCGACCCCGGAACTGGACCCCGGCGGCGTCTATCAGTGGCGCCGCACCGGCGAGCGCCACATCCTCCAGCCGCTGGCGATCGCCAAGCTGCAGGAGGCGACCCGGCTGGGCAATCCGCGCGCGTTCGAGGAGTTCTGCCGGCTGGTGGACGACCAGAACCGCGATTTGCTGACGCTGCGCGGCCTGCTCCGGTTCCGGGAGGACCCCGCGCGCGCCGTGCCGCTCGACGAGGTCGAGCCGTGGACCGAAATCGTCAAGCGCTTCAAGACCGGCGCCATGTCCTACGGCTCCATCAGCCAGGAGGCGCACGAGACGCTCGCGATCGCGATGAACCGCCTCGGCGGCAAGAGCAACTCCGGCGAGGGCGGCGAGGATCCCGCCCGCTTCGAGCCCCTGCCCAACGGCGACTCCCGGCGCAGCGCCATCAAACAGGTCGCCTCCGGGCGGTTCGGCGTGACGATCCACTACCTGGTCAACGCCGTCGAACTGCAGATCAAGATGGCGCAGGGCGCCAAGCCGGGCGAGGGCGGCCAGCTCCCCGCCGAGAAGGTCTATCCGTGGATCGCGAAGACGCGCTATTCCACGCCGTACGTCCAGCTCATCTCCCCGCCGCCGCACCACGACATCTATTCGATCGAGGACCTCGCGCAGCTCATCCACGACCTCAAGAACGCCAATCCGGCCGCGCGCGTGACCGTGAAGCTCGTCTCGGAGGTCGGGGTCGGCACCGTCGCGGCCGGCGTCGCCAAGGGCAAGGCCGACGTCGTGCTGATCAGCGGCTACGACGGCGGCACCGGCGCTTCGCCGGAGAGTTCGCTCAAGCACGCGGGATTGCCCTGGGAGCTCGGTCTTTCCGAGACGCACCAGACCCTCGTCCGCAACGACCTGCGCAGCCGGATCGTCGTGGAGTGCGACGGCAAGCTGCTGACCGGCCGCGACGTGGCGATCGCGTGCCTGCTGGGGGCCGAGGAGTTCGGTTTTTCGACCGCTCCGCTGATTACGCTCGGCTGCGTCATGATGCGCGTCTGCCACCTGAACACGTGCCCGGTCGGCGTCGCCACGCAGGACCCGGAGCTGCGGAAGAAGTTCGCCGGCAAACCCGAGTACGTCGTCGCCTTCTTTCGCTACGTTGCCGAGGATTTGCGCCGCTGGATGGCGCGGCTGGGATATCGGACCGTGGACGAAATGGTCGGCCAGTCGCACCGGCTCGAGGCGAGGCCGGCGATCGAGCACTGGAAGGCCAAGGGGCTGGACCTCTCGCGGGTGCTGGAGTTCCCGGAGGCCCCGCCCGAGGTCGGCCGCCGCTGCACGCAGCGGCAGGACCACCGGCTCGACGCCGCGCTGGACCGGGAATTGATCGAGAAGGCCTGGCCGGCCCTGGAAAACGGCGAGCGGGTTTCGTTCGGGCAGCGCATCCGCAACGTCCACCGCACGGTCGGCACGATGCTCAGCGGCGAGATCGCGCGGCGGTTCGGCGCGGCCGGGTTGCCGGAAGATACGATCGTCATCCGCGCGCGCGGTTCGGCCGGCCAGAGCTTCTGCGCGTTCGGCGCGCCGGGATTGACGATTCACGTCGAAGGCGACGCGAACGACTATTT
>Ga0129299_1001705_pt1 | contig 14671 bp, 10 predicted proteins | sample ConPoolayeCmetaG_FD_94477 | JGI IMG/M metagenome (GOLD analysis project Ga0129299, IMG submission 94477) | Hot spring microbial mat communities from California, USA to study Microbial Dark Matter (Phase II) - Cone Pool mat layer C metaG ... | reverse complement strand
CTACTGCTATGGGTCCGCCCTCGGCGGCTTCGGGGGAGACGTGTCCAATCATGGCTCCTCTGGTGGAACCAGAGAAACGTCCATCAGTTATTAATGCCACTTTGTCCCCCAGCCCCATTCCGTTTATTATGGAAGCTATCTGGTGCATTTCACGCATTCCCGGCCCACCCTTCGGTCCCTCATACCTGATAATTATGACATCGCCGGCCACTATTTGGCCACCTAATAGGGCTTCTATAGCCTCCTCCATGGAGTCAAAGACCTTTGCGGGGCCCCTGTGAACCAGCATTTCTTTAACCACCGCTACATGTTTACACACGGATCCGTTTGGGGCTAGATTTCCTTTAAGGACAGCAAGCCCTCCCTCCGAGTGAACTGGGTTGTCAAATGGTCTTATGACCTCCGGCCTCAATGTTCTCGCATCACTAATGTTTTCTCTAACTGTTTTTCCAGTCACCGTAATACAGTCAAGATTGAGAATTCCGCTCAGCTCCTTCATAACTGCGGGTATTCCTCCCGCCTCATCTAAATCTTTAAGGTTGTAGGGACCCGATGGCAGAAGGTTGCAAATGTGGCGTGTTAACGAGTTCAACTCATCCATCCTCTCTAGGCTAATGTTTAGCTTTGCCTCCCGCGCTATGGCTGGAATGTGTAGAGTAGCATTGAGAGAGCCTCCCAGAGCCAAGTCCACTATAATAGCGTTTTCAAATGCTTGCTGCGTCATTATATCCCTGGGAAGCAATCCTTCTTCCAAAAGTTTGACTGCTCTTTTTCCAGTCTCTTGGGCTATGCGGATCTTTTTGGCATCCACAGCATGGGCCGTGGCGCAGCCGGGAAGCGACATTCCCAAAGCTTCAGTTACTGCGGCCATGGTGTTTGCGGTTCCCAGCATGGCACAGGAACCTGGACCCGGGCAGGCTAATCCCTCAATTATGTTCAACTCCTCCTCGCTTAACTCACCCAACTTAAATTTGCCCATAAACTCCCGCATCTCCACTGTGGTAATCTTCCTACCCCTATATGAGCCGGGAAGCATGGGGCCGCCCGTTACCACGATGGAGGGAATATTCAGCCTGGCCGCGGCCATTAAGTGTCCCGGAACAGTTTTATCACAGGAGGGAATAAGTACCATGGAGTCAAACATGTGGGCCTCTACCATAACTTCAATGCTATCCGCAATAATATCTCTACTGGGGAGAGGGTACCTCATACCGATAGTTCCCTGACATAAACCGTCACAAATAGCTATGGTGTCAAACTCAAAGGGTGTGCCTCCTGCAGAAATAATCCCCGCCTTAACCGCTCTACTAATAGATCTGAGATGTATGTGACCCGGAACAATCTCATTCCAGGAGTTAACCACCGCCACCCAAGGCCTCTCAATAGCCTCATCGTCTAAACCCAAAGATTTAAGCAGCGCCCTCTGAGTACACCTCTGAAATCCCCTCTTAATAAGGTCGCTCCGCAAACTCTGCTTCATACAAATTCACATCCATAAATGATTCCATTCCACATCTCATCAAAACTTTTCACACCATTCTCACATAAAAATTAGCAGCTGGAAAAGTAAGTAATGATACAACAGTTTAAAACCAGATTATAAAAAGGAAAATAAAAATTTGGGAGAACGGATTCAAACCCTACTAGACTACGTGCTCTAACACTAACTCTGATAAATCATAAAGTTTTAGTTTAGAATCCAATCTCTTAATAGCCAGATCCAAATTTGTTCTACAGAGGGGACAGGTTGTAATTATTGCATCTGCTCCGGTTTCCTCGGCTTCCCTTATACGTTTTTCAGCTATCTCCACGGAGTTTTCTGGAAATGCAGTAAAGTATCCTCCCCCGCCACCACAACACTGTGAATCTTCCCTACTATGCTCCATCTCTACCAGCTCCAATCCAGGTATGGATTTGATTACTTCTCGGGGTGCATCGTATATTCCAGCATGTCTCCCCAAGTGGCAGGGATCATGGTAGGTCACCTTCATGGGAGATTTTTTCTTAAGTTTGAGCTTGCCTTTCTTAATCAGTTCCTGTAGAAGCTCTGAGAAGTGCATTAGTTTAAAGTCGAAATTTTCCACGAGCATAGGATAGGCGTTTTTAAAGGTAGAATAGCACCCAGCGCAGGCGGTGACTATCTGCTTCGCCCCAGTTTTTCTGAATATTTCCAAGTTTTCCCTGGCTATTTCTGCAGAGAGTTTAATTTCCCCATCCCAGTAGGGGTGCATACCACAGCAGCCCTCATCAGGAGTTATTGTGAATTGGTATCCCGCCTTTCTGAGCAGTTCCACAATGGCCCTGCCCGTTTCTCCAAATCGGTAAGCTGTAACACAGCCAAAATAGAGCAGAGTATCCGCAGTTTTTGGAACCTTAACCTCTAACCAGTTAAAACGTTTCTCCTGAGGCTCCTTGTAGGGATTCTTATACTCCTTTATTCTCCTGTCCATTTTTTTCTCCTCTGGAAGAGGACCCAGACCCTGTTCTGTGAATTCTCTTCTCGCAACTTTGAGAATGTCAAATGGACGAACCTCTGCGTCGCATTGCTGGTTGCAAATCTGACAGGTTGTGCAGGAGAAAATTCTCTCCGCAACCTGTGGTGTGGGCTTAATCCATCCCTTAACCACATTCCTGAGTAGTTGCATCTTTCCCCTCGGCGTCACCGACTCCCACTTAACCTGTTGGTAAACTGGACACCTAATTCTACAAAAGGCACAAATATTACACATAGCAAGCTGTGTTCGAAAATCATTCAGAGTCTTCTTCTCCGCAGCCTTTAATTTTTCCCAATCTTCCATTGCTTTCCTTTTCTCTTCATCCGTCGACATTACTTCACACCAGCCATATAAACAAATTCATCTTTTGGTATTTCGGTTAATCCCATAACCATGGGGTTCAGAATGTTGTGTGGGTCAAAAACCTTCTTAATTCCCCGCATCAGGGTAAGGGTGTCACGGTGCTCCAACTCAATAAACGCAGCCTTTGATACACCCGTCCCATGCTCCGCCGACAGAGTTCCACCATGCTTCTTGATAATAATGTCTGCAGCTTCACTTGCAAACTTCACAGCCATCTCTCTCTGCGCAGGATCCTCCACATTTATGGCGCTACCTAGGTGAACATTTCCATCGGCGATGTGTCCAAAGGCCACCATAAGTCTCCCATACTTGGCAGCCAACGCTTTAACCTCCTTAATAGCCTCTGGCACGTGAGATATGGGTACCGCAAAGTCTTGAATACTGTTTATCGCAATGTTTTCTCCCCTCAGTTTCGCTAACAAGTTTGCCAAGGAATGTCTAAGTTTCCAAAGCTCCTCTGTTCTCTTAGGATCTGTGGCGTATATAATTTGCTTCACACCTATTTTTTCACAAACCTTTCTAACTGTCTCCGCCTCCTCCTTGACAACCTCTTGGTTGCTTCCATCAACTTCAATGAATAATACTGCGCCAGCCGGCGGGAGTCTGTCCTGCTCCTTAAGGGCAGAATTCAGAACCATTATACATACGTCGTCCAGAATCTCCATCGCTGAGGGCAGAATGCCCGTATTAATAATTTCCGTGGCCGCATCCAACCCCTGCTCATACTTTTCGAAAACCGGCACTATCATGGCGGTATACTTTGGTGCAGGTGTTATCTTCAATATTATTTCTGTGAATATTCCCAAGCTTCCCTCAGAACCCACCAGAAGCTTAGTCAGGTTATAGCCCGAGGAGCTTTTCCAGACCCGCCCTCCGGTCCTAATGATTTTGCCTCCTGGCAGAACAACCTCCAACCCGAGAACATGGTCTACTGTGGCTCCATACTTTACCGCTCTAATTCCGCTGGCGTTGTTTCCCACCATTCCTCCCACAGTGCAGGCAATCGCTGAGCCTGGGTCTGGGGGGAAGCAGTAGCCGTACTTTCTAAGTTCCTTGTTTAGCTCTCCGTAGATTACTCCTGGTTGAACCACTGCTACTCTATCTTTCAGGTTGATTTCCAAGATTTTATCCATTTTAACGAAATCTATGAGAATTGCGTTATTGTATGCTAAGGATTGTCCCGCGTAACTCGTTCCCGCACCTCTGGGAGTAACTGGTATCCGGTTTTCATCTGCAAATTTGAGAATTTCTGCAACTTCTTCCTTGCTTTCCGGTCTCACCACCGCCACTGGTATGGCTCTCAGAAACGAAGCATCCGAAGCATAGGCCACCAGCTCAACTGGATCTATGGTCACGTCGTCTTCACCCACAATCGCCGCAAGGGCTTCATAAATCTCCTTTTGATCCATCAATAATTCACCCAAAAAATTGTCTGTTTTACAAAGATTCACTATGATTATATCCTTTACTCCTAACAAAGCATTAAACCTAACGTTTTGAACTCTAGCCACATTTTTCGATATAGAATTAACCAACCCACCTAGGCTCTTCCTTTCCCTAGATTATTTTGCTCCTGGCATGTAAACGTATTCGTCCTCTGGGATTTCGGTTAGTCCCATCACCATGGGGTTCATTATGTTGTTAGGGTCAAATACTCTTTTAATTCCACGCATAAGCTCAATTGTTTCTCCGTGCTCAAGCATTACAAGATGAGATTTAGCCTGTCCGAGGCCGTGTTCCGCTGTTAAGGTACCCCCATATTTCTTTATTATAGCTTCTGCTGCTTGTCTCGAAAACTTGGTAGCAGCTTCCCTCTCCTTAGGATCCTCCACATTAATTGCCGAACCAAAATGTACATTTCCATCCCCAATATGTCCCAACGCTGCCATAAGTCTTTTTTCCTTGGCTGCCAAAGCTTTTATTTCCCTTACTGCTTCCGGTACCTGAGATATGGGCACCGCGAAGTCCATAATGCTGCTTATGGCCATTTTTTCCCCTCTTATTTTAGCAAGCAAGTTTGCCAAAGTATGTCTTAGATTCCAGAGTTCCTCTGTCCTCTTAGGATCTGTGGATTGTATTACTTGCTGGGCTCCAAGTTTCTCGCAAATACTCTTAATTATATTTGATTCGTCTATTATTGCCTTTTGGTTGTTTCCATCAACCTCAATGAATAAAAGCGCTTCGGCCTGGGGAAGTTTTTCTTCCAGAAAGGAGTTCATAACCATGATGCAAAGGTCGTCCAGAATTTCCATTGCCGAGGGCATGATTCCCGCATTTGTGATTTCTGTGGCTGCCTCCAAACTTTGATCAAATTTTTCGAAAACCGGAACTATCAGCGCAACGTACTTTGGTATAGGCGTTATCTTCAGTATGATTTCGGTGAAAACTCCCAGGGTTCCCTCAGAACCCACCAGAAGCCTAGTCAGGTTATAGCCCGAGGAGCTTTTCCAGACCCGCCCCCCGGTCCTAATGATTTTGCCTCCTGGCAGAACAACCTCCAACCCGAGAACATGGTCTACTGTGGCTCCATACTTTAATGCTCTCACTCCGCTGGCGTTGTTTCCCACCATTCCTCCCACAGTGCAGGCAATCGCTGAGCCTGGGTCTGGGGGGAAGCAGTAGCCATACTTTCTAAGTTCCTTGTTTAGCTCTCCATAGATTACTCCAGGTTGAACCACCGCAATCCTATCTTTGAGGCTGATCTCCAAGATTTTGTCCATTTTGACCATGTCCATTAGAATTCCATTTTTGTAGGCAAGGGATTGCCCTGCAGTACTCGTTCCCGCGCCTCTGGGAGTAACTGGTATCCGGTTTTCATCTGCAAATTTGAGGATTTCTGCAACTTCCTCCTTGTTTTCCGGTCTCACCACCGCCACTGGCACTGCTTTTAATTGCGATGCGTCCGAAGAATAGGCCAAAAGCTCAACGGGATCTATTGTAACATCTTCTTCACCCACAATGGATGCAAGGACTTTGAAAATCTCGTTCTGATCCATTAACTGCCTCACCTCTCATCCCTTTAAGGTAAAATTGAGTTATCAGCGTACTCCTCTTGTGGCCTTTTCTGCATCTATGCCCCTTAGTCTTGAACTTGCTTTTAGGTTTAATGGCGGAAATGCTGCGGGGTCTATTTTTACGTCTATTACTGCTGGTTTTCCACAGTCCAATGCGCTTTTCACAGTATCGGCAATCTCGCCTGGTTTCTCCACAGTCCAACCACATGCCCCGAAGTTCTCGGCTACTCTGGCAAAATCTGGGTTAGTGTAATCGTTGCCAAAATCTGTTCCGAAGTTTACCTTTTGAAACATTTTGGGCGCAGCGTAACAGTTGTTATTCATAATAATTGTTACCACGTTGAAGCCACATCTCACAGCGGTTTCTAAGTCCATGATGGTCATCATAAAGTCTCCGTCCCCCACCAGACAAACCACCGGTTCTTCGGGTTTAGCGGCCTTTGCACCTATCGCAGCGGGGAACGCGAAACCCATAGCTCCCAGATTAACCGAGCCAATGAAGGTTCTGGGGTAAATTGTCTTTGTATAAGCAGTTATGAATAAGCGATGAAGCCCAGCTCCAGAGACAATTATGGACTTTTTGGGAATAGTTTTTTGTACGTCCCGAAGTAAACGCTGAGGTTTCACAGGCACACTTTCTGAATTTATATCTGCTCCCCAGATAGCGTTCCACTCCTCCTTCTTCTTTTTTATCTCTTCTGCCCTTGAGGATGACTTTTTCACCGCTCCCCTAGAATCGAGGATTTTTATCATTTCCAAAAGCACTGTTTTCGCGTCTCCCACAATGCCATAGTCACAGTGATAATTTTGACCTATCGATGCTGGATCAATATTGATTTGGATGATATCCCCCTTTATTGGGGTTGTAAAGTTGTAGGTGGTCAGGGAAGAAATAGTACATCCCACTGCAAGGACGACATCAGCCTCTTCCAGAGCGTCGTCAGCCACACTGATTCCTCCACACCAGCCGCTTACACCCAACGCCAAGGGGTGATCCTCTGGGAAGCATCCTCTACCATTCTGGGTTGTTGTTACAGGTATCTGAAGCATTTCCGATATGGTTTTAAGCTCCTCTGAAGCATTAGACCATATTACTCCTCCCCCAGCCAAAATGACTGGTTTTTCAGCTTCTATCAATCTATCCGTTGCTTCCTCAATGATTGAGGGAGAAACTATTTGTGAATCAACTCTAATTTTAAAGTCTGGCTCCACCTCACCTTCCTCATTGTATATGTCCTCAGGCATCTCCACCATAACCGGGCCCGGTCTACCCGCTCTCGCCAAGTAAAAAGCATTATTGATAATCCTCGGAATGTCACTTACACGCCCAATGCGTTGACAGGACTTGGTATAAGGCTTAAGAACCGCAAACTGGTTAGCCTCACCGAAGATTTCACGTCCAATAAGTTTCCTCTCCACTTGGCCTGCGAGTAGAACGACTGGGGAGGAATCCCTATAGGCGTCGACTATACTAAGCACACCGTTTAACGTTCCAGGGCCAGAATGCATCTGGCAAACGCCGACCCTTCCACTGGCACGAGCGTAACCATCAGCCATACTACCTGCGCACCGTTCATGACGTGCAACCACATATTTTATGCGATTCTCAGTGCTCAGCGCAGATAAAAATCCAGCAACGGAAGTGCCGCAAATCCCGAATACATATTCCACATCATTTTCTACAAGTGCATCTACAATTGCCCTATTTCCCTTTACAGTAACCATAAATTTGAGCCTCCTGATCTTAAACTTGTTATACACATTATAATATAAAAAGAATTATGCCAACTCCCTAAAAATAAAATCTCCTATCCCCTCTAATCGTTTATATAGATAATTTAAAAATAATATTCGCTCCCTAGGAAACACCACAAATCCCTCTTTTTATCCTAATCTATAGGAAGACTAATATGTTTGATGATCAAAATTGAATTAAATCCTTTCTGGAGGAAATATTTATGGACAAATTCCCTTGGTGGAACGAAACTCAAAAGAAGCTTGCGGATGAGGTAGAAGCCTTCGCAGACCAATACTACCCAGACGCCGAAGAAGCCGCTTGGAGGAAACAAACTCCCTGGAAAGTTATAAACGCCGTAAAAGAAAAAGGATGGTTCGGAGCACTAATCCCCAAAAAGTATGGGGGACTGCGGGAGGAATTAGCAATAACAGGTGCCTGCATAATAAACGAGGGAATATCAAGACTGGGAGTAGTAGGAACAATATATGGAGGATCCCAGTTCGGGGGAGTCCACCAGATTGAAACCTTTGGAACCGATGAGCAGCGTGAGAAATGGTTACCCGCAATGGCAACCGGCGAAAAAATAGGCGCAATATGCATAACTGAACCACCGGTAGGTTCAGATGCAGCTGCGGTGGCGACAGAGGCTAAGCTGGAGGGAGATTATTATATAATCAATGGTAAGAAAAGATTCACCACAGGTCTGGGAATCGCAGATATATACATGTTATATGCTAGAACCAGCCAAGACCCCAAAGACAGAGCGGCAAACAGACATCTAACCGCATTCATTGTCGAAAAAGGTATGAAAGGATTCACGGTGGAAAAGATAAACGAACTATGTGGAGGAGACGGATTACTTAACGGGTATCTCAACCTAGACGAGGTAAAGGTACCAGTAGGAAACCGCTTAGCTGGAGAAGGAGACGGCTGGACGATTATGATGTCAGGCTTAAATGTGGAGAGAACCATAGCTTCATCCCAACTACTAGGCCAAATGAAGGAATCAATAAGATTTGCTCACTTCCACTCACAAAGAAGAGTCCAATTCGACCAGCCCACAATGCTGGCCCAAACCAACCAGTTCAAGATAGCGGACATGATAATGCGCCTCAAAACCTGCAGACTACTCGTCTACTACGCGGCACACCTCCTAGACATTGGAGGAGGGGGCCCCTACGGACCAGTAATAGAGGCCACAGCAGCAAAACTTATGACATCTGAATCCTACGTGTGGACCTCAGCCAACGCCATGCAAGTAATGGGTGGAGATGGTTGGACACGCTTTTATCCAGTTGAAGCAGCATATAGAGCCTCTAAAGTAACTGAGATTGCCGCCGGGACTAGTGAAGTTATGCGTATGATTCTCTACCGTTTTGGCACAAGGCTTATGGAAAATGAGATAAAGCCTCCACGGAGAGTTATTCATCCGGAACTCAAGGTTCCCATCGACCACTTCGACAAGGTTCCCGACTCAGAAAAAATGAAAATAACTGAGGAAAACGTACTCCAGGTACTTGCCGAGAACTACCGCGTAAACCCTGGGTTGTACATGTCTCGCGAAGACCTTTTAATGTATTTGAAGGGAACAGAGGAAGAACTCGACGAAGTTCTTATGGAGCTTGAGGAAAAGAAGCTCGCGGTCCTAAGCAGAGACCGGAGAGGGGTCATTAAACTGGCGAATGCCACCTACGCTGGCCTTAAGAAAGCCCACCCGCTAGAATATTATCAGTACTATCCCAAGTGGGTAAATATGGACGAGCTATTCTAAAAACCCACACCTTCCCCTCTTTTTTGTTTGGAATATCTATATATTTGTAAAAGATGGAGACGTGAACGATTGCGCCTCAAGTATAACCATCGCTTCTGAAAAATGCCGAGGCACTTACCAAAATGAGAGATAAATAGAGCTGATGTTAGTCTCAGTTCTTTATTTATTCTTCGTCTAGTTGTGAATAATTTTCTACCATAAAATTGGGAGCTTTACCTTGTTTGGCTACTTTTTATATGGTTTCTGGATGCATCATTCTTTCCATCAGGCTCTTATCTATCTGTTTCAACTCCTCCTCTTTCTCCAATAATTTTCTAATCTTTTCATCCATGATTCTTTTTCGTTCCATTGCCAGTCTTTTCTCCTCTTCTTCCCTTTCTTTTTGTCTCGTGACGTTGATAAAATCGTCAATCCTTAAAATGGCGTTGGCAGTTTCGCTTGCGGCTTTAAATGCATGCTGTTTGACTTTGTACGCCTCCACCAATCCTCTCTCCACCACATCTTCAACTTCCCTTTTTACCGTGTTGACTCCCAGGTTTGTATAACCCTTAGCGTGTCTGGATCTTAACTCCACCAAAACATTAATCGGTTCTAGCCCAGCATTGGTTGCGAGGGTTTTCGGAATAGCTTCCATGGCAGACGCAAAGGCTTCTATTGCCAGCTGTTCCCTTCCCTTAAATATTCTTGAAAAGTCTCTTAACTTTCCAGCAACCTCCATTTCTATGGCTCCGCCACCCGCGATGATTTTTCCGTACTCAATTGTAACAGCCACAGCTTTAAGGCTGGCTTTAATAATCCTCTCTAATTCCTCTACTGTATGCTCTGTTCCCCCTCGGATTAGGATTGAGGTTGCCTTCGGGTTTTTGCAGTGATCAATAAAAAGCATCTCGTCACCTGAGATTTTTCTAAACTCCACCAAACCAGCTTCGCCTAGGTCTTTTTCGTTTAACTCGTTTATGTTTGACACGATTTTGGCCCCCGTGGCCTTCTCCAATCTTGCCATATCTTTCTCTCCAGTCATGTCCAGAGCCATTATTCCCTCCTCGGCAAAGAAGCTGATTATCGATTCACTAATACGCTTACGGCAGAATAAAACCCGTGCGCCAACACGTTTAACGTTCTCCACAATTCTCTTGTTAACTTCCTTCTCCTTATCAATGAATTCTTTCAGTTGCTCCGGTGTTTTAATTAAATACTCTTTCCTCCAATCCATGCTTTTTCGTGTGAAGGGTTCAAGTGAGCTGTTAAGCAGAGCAATTTTGGCATTCTCAACCTTACAAGGCATTCTTGGATGAGGTCTTCCTTTATATATGATTAATCCATTTATTAGTTCCGAATCGTTCAGGCTTCCTCCGCCTTTTTTAGTGAAGTCAACATTATCTACATTTACAACTATTTTGCCCAAATTCTCCTCCGCAACACGTTTAGCAGCAATAACAACTATGTCAGCAAGACGGTTCTGCAAATCTGTAGATATTCTGCTTCCCATAACCATTCGCGCAACATTTTTCAATACTTCATCGTCTTCGATGGACACTGGTTTCGACAGGCGTTCTAAAATCTCCAAAGTCTTCCTAGTAGCCTCTTCGTATCCCCTAATTATAACTGTGGGATGAATATTTTGATCCAGCAACTTACCTGCTTCCTTGAGCAGTTCAGCTGCAAGAATTACTACGGTCTTCGTTCCATCACCAGCAATGGTATACTGTGTCTTCGCAACATCTATGAGAATTCTAGCTATAGGGTGTGTAACATTTAATTTCTCCAATGTTGTCTTTCCCTCACTTGTAATCACCACATCCCCCGTAGCGGTCACCAGCATTTTGTTCATTCCCTTAGGTCCCAGCATCGTTTTCAGAATTTCGGAAATCACGGTCGCAACCATAATGCTTGTTCTTCTAGCCTCCTCATGTCTAACACGATCCCTAGACAAAATCGACGCTGGACGGGTAGTTAGTGTTGCGGCCAGTTTCACCACCTCATTTAGGCAACTAAAAATCCAGCCTAAGAACAGTCCAGAACTAGATTAAAATACCTAACTAATAAAAATGGCACATACTTATTTATCTTCTCATCAGTTTAACCCGCCAGCATATTAAAGCATTTTCGCACTAAAATAGAGAGATCACTATTTCCGCTATGATGACCTTCCACGTTAAAAGCTAGGCTAATAACTTTAACCCACAAATAAGCTTCTAACCTTTTTATAAAAAGGTCACCTTATAAACAATGAATGAGCATATGGAACAGATTGAAGGATTTAATGCTAATTGATATCACAAAATAAATGTCAACATTTAAATTCTCTTAACATCCATCTTAATACTAGCTGGACTGAGCGGCTTGTGAATAGCTCGCAATACAAAATTGTTAACTCAAAAGATTATGGGAGGCTGAAATGTTGAGTAAGGAGATTAAAGTAGTTGCTATGATTGGTGCTGGATGGATGGGAAAACAGATTTCTGCTTGGGTTGCAACCAAGGGTTATGCTGTACGCATTTATGATGTTAGCCCCGAGGCCCTCAAGGCTGCAAAGGAATTTGTGACCCAGACAGTTGAACTCACCTTCATGTCGCCGGAAGACAAAGGAAAGCTGAAAGGAATTCTTGAGAAAATCACTTATCACGATAAACTCGCTGAATCAGTGAGAGATGCGGACCTAATAATAGAGGCAGTGCCCGAGGATTTAGAGTTGAAGAAGAAAGTTTTCGCAGAGATAGATAGGTTAGCCCCACCCCACGCAATCATTGCCACTAACAGTTCCTCAATTCCAGTTTCAAAAATAGAGGGTGCGGTTAAGCGAAAAGATAAGGTGCTGAACATCCACTTCTACGCCCCCATATACCAGAGACCCATGGTGGACATCATGAGGGGAACCAAAACTAGTGACGAAACATTCGAGATGGGTAAGGCTTGGATTGAAAGCATAGACTGTGTTCCTCTAGTGGTTAAGAAGGAGTGCCTGGGCTTTGTGTTCAATAGAGTGTGGCGGGCAGTGAAAAAGGAGTGCCTGAAAATCTGGGCTGGAGGATATGCAGACTTCAGGGATGTTGACCGAGCATGGAGAATATTCACAGGCATGAACATGGGACCATTCGCATTAATGGACGCAGTAGGTCTGGATGTGGTCTACGATATTGAAATGTCCTACTATAATGAGAGCGGCAACCCCGACGACAAACCACCAAAAGCTCTAAAAGACATGATCGATAGGGGAGAGCTGGGATTGAAGTCTGGCAAGGGCTTCTATGACTGGAAGGGCCCTCTCGACTTCACATCTCCAGAGTTTATCAAGCCCAAGAAGAAATAATATTACAACGCTACTTTGAGGACGTTGGGAAGTGAAATCCATCCTCTCCCCCTCTTTAAAAACATTAAAATGGAAAAGTGGAAATAAATGAATTTGTCTGGGCTTCTAGGCTCCCCTCCTTTTATGGATTGGTCAGGGAAAGATGTGTTATGGATGTGAAAAATATTAGGAAGGCTCTAGTTGTTGGTGCCGGTGTAATGGGGCACTCTATTGCACAGGTTTTTGCCCAAGCTGGAATTGAGGTTAGCCTTGTAGATTTAAATGAAAAGATTCTGGAACGCGCCACTAACCTAATAAAGTCCAATCTAGGTATCCTGGCGGAGTTTAAACGTGTACCCAGAAACAAGATTTCCACCATTCTTAAACACATTCACCCCACAACCAGCCTAGCTGACGGGGCTCAGGGAGCAGACTTTGCAATTGAAGTGGTATCCGAAGTCGCCGAGGTAAAGAAAAAGGTATTCGCTCAACTCGATGAACTGTGCTCGGAAGACATCGTTTTGGCCAGCAACACCTCAGGGTTAGATATATTCAGCATTGCAGAGATCAAAAAACCCGAAAGACTGATCATAACCCACTGGTTTGCCCCGCCACACATAATCCCCCTAGTTGAGGTGGTTCCCGGGCCAAAGACATCCAAGGACGTGGTCACATTTGCCAAGGATTTAATGGAGAGGCTAGGTAAAAGGCCAATATAGACTTTCTCTTAAAGAAATTCCTTTATATATGTTTGTCGTAATTATTGTTGTGATGTTTGTTGTGTGTTGGTGGTGGTTGAGTGGCTAGACCCAGGTTGAAGCTTGAAAGGAACGTGGACTTGGAGGAGCTGCGTGTGTTGATAGACCGTGCTCTGAAGACTGGGGACCGGGCGTGGTTGAGACGCCTTGAGGGACTGCAGCTCTTTGCGGCTGGTCTGAGGATCGAGGATGTCGCCGAGCATCTTGGTGTAGAGGTGAGAACCGTGAGGAACTGGATAAACCTCTGGAATGAGGGTGGATTTGAGGCCCTTAAGCCTGAGAAATCGCCCGGCAGGCCGTCTAAACTCTCTGATGAGGAGTGGAAGAGATTGGAGAAGGATCTGGAGAAGAGTCCCCGGGAGTTCGGCTATGACTACGATCTTTGGAACACGAAGCTGGTTATGATTCACATAAGCATGGGTTACGGGGTTAAGTACGAGTACAAGTACATGTACCGTTTGCTCAGAAAAAGGGGGGCTTCAGGCTTCGTAAGCCTCGCCCGAGGGACGTGAGGAGGGATGAAGCTGAGGTCGAGTTCTACTGGAGCAGGGTTCTCCCCTCAGCCCTAAGAAAGATTGCAAAGCTTCTAAAAAAGGGGCGGAAGGTTGCCCTAATCTTTGTGGATGAGTCCATATTTGAGTTAACCTACAGGCTGAGCAGGGTCTGGACAAGGAGCAGGAGAGTCTTCTACGAGTACCGATGGGATAAGAGAGAAAAGGTTGTAGCGTTTGGAGGTGTTGACCTTGAGGGGCGAATCACACTGAGAACCTACGAGAGGGCGAACAACACCAATTTTCTAAACTGGCTCAGCTACGTTGCTTGGAGGTACAGGAGCCACCACGTGGTCTACGTGTTTCTCGACAACGCCGGCTACCACAGCCTAATCAGAACTCCGGGGCGGTTTTCTGCGCCGAAGTTCAGGCTTGTCTACATTCCCCGCTACGCACCTGAGTGCGACTTCGCAGAGGAAATCTGGAAAGTAATAAAACGTGAGCTGGGCTACATCTACTTCAAAAGCGGGAAAGAGCTGGCTGAAACAATAACCAAGTTCGACGGACAGGTGAGACCAAACATCCTCCAAAAAGTCAGAAACATGCTCGAAGCCATATCAAAAGGAAAAAATTAAAGAGAAAGTCTATAGTGGTTGCCACCCCGGGCTGTAATAGAACGTGGGTGACATTAACATTTTTATCTCTCCGAGCATTCTTTTAAAATTGACCAGATTGCCTACTTTGTTGGGAAT
>Ga0129299_1001704_pt1 | contig 14675 bp, 10 predicted proteins | sample ConPoolayeCmetaG_FD_94477 | JGI IMG/M metagenome (GOLD analysis project Ga0129299, IMG submission 94477) | Hot spring microbial mat communities from California, USA to study Microbial Dark Matter (Phase II) - Cone Pool mat layer C metaG ... | reverse complement strand
GGGCAACACGCTCATCGCCGAAGCGGGGGTGACACTCCAGGCCATCCAGGAGGCCGCCGACGCGGCAAACCGGCTGTTCCCTTTGAGCCTTGCAAGCGAAGGCAGCTGCCAGATCGGGGGCAATCTTGCAACCAATGCCGGGGGCATGCAGGTGCTCGCCTATGGCAATGCGCGCGATCTCACGCTCGGGCTCGAAGTGGTGCTGCCGGGCGGGGAGATCTGGAACGGGCTCAAACGCTTGCGCAAGGACAACACGGGCTACGACCTGAAGAACCTCTTCATCGGCTCGGAAGGCACGCTCGGCATCATCACCGCCGCCAGCCTGCGGCTGTTTCCCAAGCCGAAATACCTGGCCACCCTGTTCGCCGGCTGCGCCGATCTCGATGCGGTTGCCGGCTTCTATGCGCTCAGCCTTGAAGCGGCAGGACCGGGCCTGACGCTGTTCGAGGTGATCCCCCGTATCGGGCTCGATTTCGTGCTGAAGCACTTGCCCGGCAGCCGCGATCCACTTTCGCGCGGACATGCCTGGTATGTGCTGGCGGAACTCTCGACCTTCGCGCAGGACGAGGCGGGACCGGGGGTGGCGCAGAGTGTGCTCGAGGCGGGGCTCGATCGCAGGCTTATCGAGGACGCGGTTCTTGCCGCTTCGCTCGCCCAGGCGCAGGAGCTAAGACGCCTCAGGGAAAGCCTCTCGGAAGTGCAGAAGCACGAGGGCGGCAGCATCAAGCACGATGTCTCGGTGCCCGTCGAAAGCGTGCCGGCCTTCATCGAGGAGGCGAGCCGGGCGGTGTGCGCTCTGGTGCCCGGCGCGAGGCCGGTGCCGTTCGGCCATTTCGGCGACGGCAACATCCATTTCAATGTGAGCCAGCCGGTGGATGCGGACAAGACCGCTTTTCTCGCCCGCTGGGATGAGGTTTCGGACTGCGTCCACGCCATCGTGCTGGCGCATGGCGGCTCGATCAGCGCCGAGCACGGCATCGGCCGCATGAAGCGCGGTATGCTGGCGCAGGTCAAGCCGCGCGTCGAGCTGGAGATGATGGCCCGCATCAAGGCCGCGCTCGATCCGCACGGCATCATGAACCCGGGCAAGCTCATCTGAACACGGTGAGCCTAGGGATTCGGAATGATCTCGTCGAAGAGACGCGCAACCGTTTCCTGCCGTTCGGCCAGTTCCGCCTCAAGGCGGCTGAAATCGGGCGCATGGGCGGCGCGCGCCAGCCTGATCTTCAAGCCGTCGGACACCTTCGCATCGAACGGTCCTTCGACGCACAGCCTGATGATCTGGGTGAGCGCGCCATAGAGCGAGGCCGCCGCGAGGAGATCGCTTGCCGCCGCCGTATCGAGATGGCCGGCATCGCGCAGCGCCGCCAGGGCTTCGGCGGTGTTCGTTCTGAGAACCTGCGGTGATCTCTCCCCATGCACGAGCTGCAGATATTGAGCGATGAATTCGAGGTCGATCAGCCCGCCGCGCACGAGTTTCAGATCCCAGCGGTCGCGGGGAGCCTTGTGCTCGGCGATCCTTGCGCGCATGTCGCGCACATCCTTTGCAACCTGGAGGGGATCGCGCGGTTTCATCAGCGCCTGGCGTACGACGGCGGCGATCTTCTCCGCCAGCTCCGGGGGGCCGCTGACGACCCGCGCCCGGGTGAGGGCCATGTGCTCCCAGGTCCAGGCGCTGGACATCTGATAGGTGGAAAAGCTGGCAAGACTCGTCGCCACGGGGCCGGCATTGCCGGACGGGCGCAGCCGCATGTCCACTTCGTAGAGCCGTCCCTCGGCGGTTGCGGCCGAGAGCGCGCTGATCAGCCGTTGCGTGAAGCGCGCATAATACTGCGAGGGAGCAAGCGGCTTCACGCCGGTCGAGGCTATGGTGCCCTCGGGGTAATCATAGACCAGGATAAGATCGAGATCGGAGGCCGCGGTCATCTCCCGGCCGCCGAGCTTGCCCATGCCGATCATGGCGGCGGCGGCGCCGGGGATTTCGCCATGGGCGCGCCGCATCGCCCGCTCGACCTGCATATGCAGCGCCGCGATCATGCCCTGCGCCAGGGCGGCATAAGCTTCGCCCGCGCGTGCGGCGTCGATGGCGCCGGTCAGTAGGCTCACGCCGATGATGAAAGCGTGCTCCTGGCCCACAACCCGCGCGCGGTTCAGGGCCTCCTCATAATCCTCGATGCCCCCGATTTCCCTGCGCAGATGGGCGATCAGATCGCTGCTGTTTGGAAACGCTTCGAATATGCCCGGGTCCAGCATGGCCTCGAGCAGCCTGCGCCGGCTGGAGAGGATACGCGCCAGGCGCGGCGCGGAGCCCATGATGTCGGCGACCAGCTGCATCAGATCCGGGTTGGTCTTCAGAAGCGAGAACAACTGCAACCCCGCCGGCAACTCGGACAGGAACACGTCGAACCGCGTCAGCGCCTCGTTTGGGTTGGAGGTGGCGGCGAGCGCCTCCAGCAGCCGCGGCGTGATCTCGGTCAGCCGTTCGCGCGCCTTGGCGCTGCGCATCGCCGGATAGCGGCCATAGTGCCAGCCGCGCACCGTGGCGATGACGGCGGACGGATGTTCGAACCCCATGCGTTGTAGGGTCTCAAGCGTTGCCGGGTCATCGGTGGTGCCGGTGAAGACGAGGCTGCCGGGGTTCAGGTTCGAGGTCAGTTCGGGCACGGTTTCGAACAGCCGGGCATAGTGGGTTTCGACCCGTCGCATGGTGCGGGCCAGGTCGGAAGCGAACCCGTCGCGGTCCTCATAGCCGCTGAACCGCGCCACCCGCAGCAGCCCGGCGTCGTCGGCCGGAAGGGTGTGGACCTGCTCGTCGTTGAGCATCTGCAAGCGGTGTTCGATGGCGCGCAGGAACCGATAGCAGTCGGAAAGCTCCGCGGCCGCCTGGCCCGTGATCCAGCCCTTTTCGGCCAGCCTGCGCAGGCCCTCGAGCGTGCCGCGGACGCGCAGATCGGGTTGGCGCCCGCCGGCGATCAGCTGTTGGGTCTGCACGAAGAACTCGATCTCACGGATGCCGCCGCGCCCGAGCTTCAGATTGTGCCCGGCAACGGCGATGTCGCGGTGCCCTTTGTGAGCGTGGATTTGCCGCTTCATGGCGTGAATGTCGGCGATGGCGGCGTAGTCGAGATACTTGCGCCACACATAGGGCGTGAGGCCCTTCAGGAAGGCCTCGCCCGCGGCGATGTCACCCGCAACGGCACGCGCCTTGATGAAGGCGGCGCGCTCCCAGTTCTGCCCGGCGCTTTCGTAGTAGTGGTAGGCGGCATTGACGGAAATCGCCACCTGGGTCGATCCCGGATCAGGCCTGAGGCGCAGATCGGTGCGATAGACATAGCCATCGGCGGTGCGCTCCTGCAGCAGCTTCACCAGATCCTTCGTGATGCGGATGAAGAACGGCACCGGCTCGACCCCGGGCTTCAAGCGCGCGCGCTCCGGATCGAAAAACACAACGAGATCCACATCACTCGAATAATTCAACTCGAAGGCGCCATATTTGCCCATGCCGAGCAAGATGTATCCGCTTGCGCGCGCGCCATCGGTAAGCGCGGCATCGAACTGGCCCGCACGCGCGGCTTGCCGGAACAGGAAATCGACCGCCGCGGATATGAATGCATCGGCACTCACCGAGAGCGCCTGTGTGACCTCCTCGCACGTCCAGCGGCCGCCGAGATCGCACAGGGCGATAAGCAGCGCCACGCGCCGTCTGGCGATGCGCAGCAGCGCCATGGCGCGGGCGAAGTCGGCACATGCGTCCAACTCGCGCCGCACATCGGCGCAAAGCGTGTCAAGGATGGTTCGGGGGTGCCCCATGGCAAAGGCTCCCACGACTTCCGGCTCTTTCAGGCAGAGGTCGCTCAGAAACGGCGAGCAGCCGAAAATGCCGCCGAGCAAGGCGCGTAGATCCGAATCCTGCCGCAAATGCTCAGCCAGCAGTGCGAGACGGTCGTTCTTCGCGGTCAGTTCGGAGAACAAGGCCAGCCTGGTGGCAGAGAGACTGGCGTCAAACGGGATGGGCAAACGCGCGTTCGCGTTAGAGCCGGTCGGAGGCGCTGCGGCAGGGATGTATAGATCGTTTTCCGGCTGTTGCATCACTCCGCCGCCAATCGTTCCTGCCAGCGTTCCGTTTCTCCCCGGGGAAGCGTCATGACAACCTTCAAGCCCGGGCGATTGTCCTCAAGTTTCAGCGTCCCGCCATGAAGGCGGGCAACGGCAGCAACCAGGCTCAGGCCGAGCCCGCTGCCCGCTTGGGAGCGGCTCGTCTCCAGCCGCACGAAGCGCTTGAGCACTCGGTCGCGATCCTCCTCGGCAATGCCCGGCCCGCGATCCGCGATGCTCAACTCGATCACCGGTCCACTCTCGGCAGCGGCGATGGTGAGGCCCGCCCCCGATCCGCCGGCCTGTTCGCCGCTTGCGTATTTGATCGCGTTGTCGATGAGATTGGCAACCGCCTGGGCGATGAGACGCGGCTCGCCGCACATTGGCAGCGGGCCAAAATCGTCGATGCGCATGGTCAGGCCGTGCTCCTCCGCCAACGGCTCGTAGAGCTCGACGGCCTCGCGAACGACATCGCCCAGGTTGAAGGTTTCAAAACTTGTGCTATGGGCGCCTGCCTCGAGCCGGGCGATGTTGAGAAGCGCATCGAAGGTGCGGATGAGGCCGTCCGCCTCCTCGATCGTGTCCTGCAGCGCCTCGCGGTAAGCGGCTTCGCCCTGCTCCTGGCGCAGCGCGGCTTCAGCACGGTTGCGCAGACGGTTGAGCGGCGTCTTGAGATCATGGGCGATATTGTCGGAGACCTCGCGGAGCCCCGTCATCAGCGCCTCGATGCGGTCGAAGAGGGCATTGAGATGCGCCGCGAGCCGGTCCAGTTCGTCCCCCGATCCGGTAAGCGGAATGCGCCCGCCGAGCCCACCCGAGACAATCGCATCGCTCGCCTGCGTCACCGCGTCGATGCGCGCGAGCAGCCGGCGGCCGAGCATGAGCCCGCCGCCGACCCCGGCAATGGCGACCGCCAGCAGGCTCCACAGCGCCACATGCCGCAGCAACGCCTCGAATTCGCGCCGTTCCTGGATGTCCTTGCCGACGATGAGACGGTAGCCCCCCTCGAGCCGGAACACATTTGCGATCGCAAGCCGCATCTCGTCGCCCGTGGGCGACGGACGCCGATAAGCGAACTGGACGCGGCCGATCACGTTCCACAACTCGGGCGTCACCGCGCGCAGATTGCCCGCTTCATAACGGCCGCTCGCGTCGGTCACGAGATAGAGGCTGTTGCCGGGCGTAAGGCTGCGTTCGGCAACCGTGCGCGTGAGGCTGCCGAGGCCGCCCTGGCGATATTGCTCGGCCAGGCCCTTCAGTTCGGCGTCGATGGCATCGTCGATGTTGCGGGAGATGAAACTCTGGGCCTGCCAGTGGATATAGACGACCGAGCCGAGAATGGTGAGGCCGAAGACCAGAACGTAAACGACCGAAAGACGGAACGCCGATGTCTTGACGAGTTTATTGCGCACTTGTGCCGATCATGTAGCCAGCGCCCCGCACGGTATGCAGCAACGTCTTATCATAGTTCTTGTCGATTTTCGACCGCAGCCGCGAGATATGGACGTCGATCACGTTGGTCTGCGGGTCGAAGTGGTAATCCCAGACATTTTCCAGAAGCATGGTGCGCGTCACGACCTGCCCGGCATTCTTCATGAGATATTCGAGCAGACGATACTCCCGAGGCTGCAGCGCGATCGGCTGGCCGCCACGCATGACCTTGTGCGACAGCCGGTCGAGCACCAGGTCCTCGACAACATAGCGTGCAGCAGACTCCTCGGGCGAGGCGCGCCGGACCAAGGCCTCGATGCGCGCCAGCAACTCGGAATAGGCGAAGGGCTTGGCCAGATAATCGTCGCCGCCGGCGCGCAGGCCCTGCACCCGATCATCGACGGCGCCAAGGGCGCTCAACACAAGCGCGGGCGTCCTGCAGCCCTCCGCGCGCAGCTCGCGGATGAGCGACAGGCCGTCGCGTTTCGGCAACATGCGGTCGATGATCATGACGTCGTAATGAGCGCTGCGTGCCGCCGCAAGGCCGGTATCGCCATCCTCGGCAATCTCGGCGGAATGTCCGCTCTCCTTCAGCGCTTTGGCAAGATAGGATGCCGTTTTTTGATCGTCTTCGATGATGAGAACACGCATCTTCAGTCCGCTAACACGTCCATGCCATCTGAATTGGAACGAAACGCCGGCGCACGTCAACATGCGCCGGCGTGATTTTGCAGTCCTTGAGGAAACTACGCAGACTAGCGCCTACCGCCCTCGCGCGCCCCATCAGTAAGTTTCAGGGCCACGAAACGGGTCTGACGCCGCGACTGCACTTGTAGGAAGATCGAGCTTTTGCCTTTTTCGCGGGCTTCGCGGATCTGATCGACCACATCCTCGGGCGTTGCGACAGGCACACCGCCGGCTTCGACAATGACATCGCCCTGGCGAAGGCCTTTCTCGGCTGCTTCGGAGCCTGGATCCACCTGCACGATTGCGACCCCTTTGTCACCTGCACCCTGGACTTCTGAAGCAGGCGAGAGCGAAAGACCGAGATCGCGCAGTTCCTTGCCGTCGCTCTGGCGCGGGTCGAGCGCGGCAAGCTGATCCTGGCTTGGGAAGGTGCCGAGCTTCAGCGTCACCTGCTTCCGCTCGCCCTTGCGGTGGATCAGCAGTCTGGCTTCGCTGTCCGGGCGCAGCGATGCGATGGTGCGGGCCAGATCGCGCGAGTCCTCGATCTTCTTGCTGTTGACCTCGATGATGACGTCGCCGACCTTGATGTCGGAGGCCGCGGCGGGGCCCTTGTCGAGGATATTGGTCACGAGCGCGCCCTTCGCCTCCTTCATGTCGAGGCCCTCGGCGATCTCCGCAGTGACGTTCTGGATGCTGACGCCCAACCAGCCGCGGCTGACCTTCCTATCCGTGCGCAGCTGCTCCACAACCTCGCGCGCCAGATCGGCGGGGATGGCGAATGCGATGCCCACATTACCGCCGCTCGGGCTGAAGATCGCCGTGTTGACGCCCACGACTTCACCATTGAGATTGACGGAGGGGCCGCCCGAATTGCCGCGGTTCACCGCCGCGTCGATCTGCATATAATCATACGGGCCCGAGCCGATGTCGCGGCTCATGGCGGAAACGATGCCTGCCGTAACCGTCCCGCCGAGACCGAATGGGTTACCGACGGCAAGGACCCAGTCGCCCACGCGCGGCGTTTTGTCAGCGAATTTCAGATAATGCTTGAATTTTTTTTCACCCTTGATCTTCAACAGTGCGAGGTCTGTGCGCGGATCGGTGCCGACGAGTTCCACTTCGTATTTTTCATCATTGTCGAAGATGACGGTGATTTCTTCGGCCTTGTCGATGACATGGTTGTTGGTCACGATCAATCCGTCTTCGGAAATCAGGAAGCCTGACCCTTGCGCGCGCACGGGACGGTTTTCCTCACCCGGTGCGCCGGGTCCGCGCCGGCGAAACTGTTCGAAAAACTCGCGGAACGGATGCCCGGGCGGCAAGTCCTCGAAATTGAAGAAATCCTGGCCGCGCCCGCCGAAGCCGCGCATCAGCGACCCGTTCTTCGTGTAGACACTGACCACCGCGGGGCGCACTTTCTCGGCCAGATCCGCAAAGCTTACAGGCGCGCGTGCGAAATCCTGCGCGATGGCGGGTTTTGCACGGAAGAGCGTTTCTGCCGTGGGGCCGAACACTACGGCGCCGGCGAGGGCGGCCGTGAACAGAGCTGCGCCAAGGGCAAATGCGCGTTTGTGTGGAGATCTTGCCAGGCGGGACGCGTGCTCTGGCTTGTGTGCTTCGCTCATCAAGTCACCTCAATTCGATTTGGCGATTACTGGATGCTCTGGATATAATGCCGTGTGGCTTACCTGACCGTTGCATGGGTATTAATTTTTTGTAATCTTGGGCCAACGGTCGGATTATGCGAGGGGCAATATTGACTGCGAATGATCATCGTTTGAAGAGAACCTCCAGGCGTTCGTGCCGACCGAAGCATCCTCTCATCAGCAATTTTGCCCTTGTCCTTATGCTGGCCGTACCGACGGCTGCCATCGCAGGTCCAGCGAAAATGTCGTCTGGCCACGGCGCTCCGCTTGTCGATCGTGTTGCGATCTTCGGCCAGGACGACCGGCGGGACCTCCCCGACAATCTCAGCGGCCTGGAAGGCAAGATCGGCATGATCTTCGAGCCGGTGAGCCAGACGCTTTGCACAGCTTTCTGCGTAGCGCCCGATGTGGTTGCTACCGCAGCGCACTGCCTGTTCCAGCCAAAAGGCGGGCGTTTGCCTGAAATTTCCTCGCTCAACTTCAAGCTCGATTACGGCAAGGTTTCGCTTTCATCAAGCATTTCAGGCAGCAGAGCCGGGCTTGAAAAGAACTACATCGCCGTCGGCACGACGCAATTCAATCAGGAACCGCCACTGTCCGCCCCGATGGACTGGGCCTTGGCCAAGCTCGAACGGCCCGTTTGCCGCTTCGGGGTGATCCGGGTGGAAGCCCGGCCGATAGAAATTCTCGCGCAGGCAGCAACCGATTCGAAGATTTTCCAGGTCGCATACCACTGGGATTATAAACAGTGGAAACTCGCTTATTCTGGCCGCTGCAGAATCAGCAAGAATTTCAAGAATTTGGAATGGAGGGCTATCCAGCAGCACTTCGCCGAGTCCGATGAGCTCGTGCTTCACGACTGCGACACGGGCGGGGCATCATCGGGCTCGCCGCTGCTCATGGAAACGGAAGCGGGACCGGTGGCGGTCGCGGTCAATGTCGGCACTTACACGAGAACCCGGCTGTTCATCCGCCAGGGGCGGGTCATCAGGCGTATGAAGCCCGATGTCATTGCCAATACGGCCGTCAATGTTCGGGCTTTCGCGCACATCATTCCCGAGCTTGAGAAAAGCAAGCTTCTGGCATCGAAAGAGGACATCCAGCGATTGCAGGTGGAGTTACAGGCGAGGGGACTTTATCGCGACAAGATCGACGGCGATCTTGGCCGGAAGACGCGGCAGGCCATCAGGGCTTTCGAAATCGCCAGCGGACATCCTGCAACCGGGCTGGCAACGCAAAAGCTGCTTGATTTACTATCGAGGGATCGGGTTTTGCCGGGGATTGATTATAGCACAATGCCCGAGCAAAAACCTTGATGTCACTGTTTATAAGCGTCGATCTGTTTCAAGAATATGATCCAGATCTTTACGTTCGGCCGCACTGAGCGGCGGCGGGCTTGAGTATGGTTGCTCTCCCTGCTGCTGTAACCGCCAATAGAAGAAAAAGCCCGGAATTAGAAAAAGCAGAGGCGTGAGCCATAGCAAAAGCGTGTTTGTCGAAAGCGGAGGCTTAAGCAGCACGAAGGTTCCGTAGCGATCGACTATGAACTTGAGCACCTGCTCGTCACTGTCGCCGGCCTGGAGCCTTTGCCGGACAATGGTGCGAAGATCGCGCGCCAATTCGGCGTCCGAGTCGTCAATGGACTGGTTTTGACAAACGAGGCAGCGCAGCCCCGCCGAGATGTTTCGCGCCCTGGCTTCAAGGGCGGGGTCGGACAGCATCTCGCCCGGCTCGAGAGCGCGAGCCCGTTCCGGCGTGAAGGAAGCGGCGAGCACCACAAATGCGCAAAGGCCGGCCGCTATGGCTTTTGCAAGCAGGGATGTCATGGCGCCGCACTCGGCTGACTTGCAAGTGTCGCCTTGGCGCGTCGCGGCGCGCCGACCCGCAGGCGCCTGTCCGACAGCGATACCAGGCCGCCGAGCGCCATGATGACGGTGCCGAGCCATATGAGACGGACGAGCGGGTGGAAATAGGCGCGCACCGCATGGCCGCCGCCCTCGACCTTGTCGCCCAAGGCGACATAAACGTCCCCGAGCCAGGTTGCGTGAATGCCCACTTCCGAGGTCTGGGTGCGCGGCCTGTCGTAAACCCGCTTCGAGGAGACAACGTCAGCAAGCGAACGGCCGTCCCGAGCGATGGTGAAGGTGCCGGCCAGCTCTTCGAAATTCGGACCGCGCGCCGGCTCGACGCCGTTGAAGCGAACCGAATAGCCGGCGATCTCGAAGCTCTCCCCAGGCTTGAGTGCGACAATCTTCTCGCTGGGCCAGGCGCTGGTGCCGACGATGCCGAGAACGCATACGCCAAGACCGAGATGGGCGAGCGCCGTTCCATAGGCCGATCGCGGCAAGCCGCCGAGCCGCGCCATGCTCTCGCGCCAGCGTCCGCTGAACAGCCGAGCACGCTCGGAGATGTCTGCCAGGGCGCCAAGGATGAGCCAGACGCCGAGCCCAAAGCCGATGGCGGCGAGCCAAGGCCCGTTACCCTGCAAGGCAAACGTCGCAATGGCGGCGAGCACAGCCAGAGCCGCAGCAACGAGCAGCCGCTGCCCCGCCGCAGCCAGATCGCCGCGTTTCCAGGCGACGAGCGGCCCGAACGGGATCGCCGCCATCAGCGGAATCATAAGCGGTATGAAGGTTGCGTTGAAGTAGGGCGCGCCGACGGAGATTTTCTCGCCCGTCACGGCCTCCAGGGCGAGGGGATAAAGCGTGCCAACGAAAACCACACCGCACGCCGCCGTCAGCAGCAAATTGTTGAGGACGAGACCGCCCTCGCGCGAAATCGGAGCGAAATGCCCGCCGGGCCTAATGAGAGGCGCGCGCCACGCATAGAGCACAAGCGCTCCGCCGATGAACACCGCCATGATCGCAAGGATGAACACGCCGCGTGAGGGATCGACGGCAAAGGCGTGAACGGAGGTCAGAACGCCCGAACGCACGAGAAAAGTGCCGACCAGGCTGAGGCCGAATGTCAGGATGGCAAGTAGGATCGTCCAGATCTTCAGCGTGTCGCGCTTTTCCATGACGAGCGCCGAATGCAGTAGAGCCGTTCCGACCAGCCAGGGCATGAACGAAGCGTTCTCGACCGGGTCCCAGAACCACCAGCCGCCCCAACCGAGCTCGTAATAGGCCCACCATGAGCCCATGGCGATGCCGAGCGTGAGGAAGATCCAGGCGGCCAGGGTCCAGGGCCGCACCCAGCGAGCCCAGGCGGCATCGACCCTGCCCTCGATCAGCGCGGCGACCGCAAAGGAGAAGGCCATCGAGAAGCCCACATAGCCGGCATAGAGAAACGGCGGGTGGAAGGCGAGGGCCGGGTCCTGCAGGATGGGATTGAGGCCCTGGCCTTCATAAGGCGCTGGATCCAACCGTTCAAATGGGTTGGAGGTTGCAATAATGAAAACGATAAAGGCAAATGAGATTGCGCCCTGAACCGCCAAAACATTAGCCTTCAGACGGGCGGGCAGATTGGCGCCGAAAGTTGCGACCGCCGCACCAAACAGCGTCAGGATCAGGACCCAAAGCACCATCGAGCCTTCATGGTTGCCCCAGGTTCCCGAAATCTTGTAGATGAGCGGCTTGGCGGAATGGGAGTTCTGATAGACGTTGATGACCGAGAAATCGGAGACGACGAATGCCCACACCAGCGCGCCAAATGAAAAAAGCACCAGCAGAAATTGCGTTTGCGCGGCGGGCACGGCCATCGCCATGAGCCGAGCGTCGCCCCGCTGCGCACCGAGCAGCGGCAGCGTAATCTGCACGATTGCCACGGCGAGCGCCATGATAAGAGCGAAATGGCCGAGTTCGACGATCATGTTTCTTGCCTCGCTTATTGCGTTTTCACGCTTCCGGATGCGGGACCACCTTCCCCATCCTTCCACACACCCTGTTTCTTGAGGGCTTCGGCAACTTCTGGCGGCATGTAGTTTTCGTCGTGCTTGGCGAGCACGGTATCGGCCTGGAAGATGCCGCTTCCCTCAAGCACGCCTTCAGCCACCACGCCCTGACCTTCGCGGAACAGATCGGGCAAAAGGCCCTTGTAATGCACCGTGACCGTCGATTTGGTGTCGGTCACGGCGAAGACGATCAGGGCGTTGGCCTCTCGCCTCACGCTGCCGTCCTGCACAAGCCCGCCAATGCGTATGCGTTTGCCGGGAGGCGGGGATTGCTCGACGATGTCCGTCGGACTGCGAAAGAAAACCATCGAGTCCTGCAGTGCGTTGAGCGTCAGGCCCACGGCGCCGCCCAAAATGGCAAGCCCGCCGAAAATAACTGCCAGCCGCTTTTGCTTCCTCGTCATTCTCATTTCCGATGTCATCAGCAGAAATTCGGTTCGCTGTGAATGCGTTCAGGTCCGTGCGCGCCTAGGACCTCAACCCCAATTCGGCGGCAAAGTCATTCAGCTGTTTCAGAGCGGCCTCGTTGCCGGCGTTGGCTGCGCGCGCTTTTTGTAGGGTTGTGGCTGCTTCTTCTTGCCTGCCCAGAACCGAATATGCACGCATCAGTTTGAGCCATTCGCTGAGATCGCCACCGCTCTTGTCGAGCCTAGCAGCAAGCCTTGCCACCATTCCCTCGATCATGGCGGCCTGTTCGGCTGACATCGGAGCAGCGGGTGCGGCGTCCTTCGCGATCCTTGCATCAAGCTGCGCGATCTTTTCCTCAACACCGCGGCGCCAATCCTCGCGCAGGTTTAACGTCAGCAGATGCGCATAGCCTGCTCTTGCTGCCTGCACTTCGCCTGCCTCTTCCTGAGCCGCAGAAAGCCAGAAGCGTGCCATCACAAGATCGGGCTTAGAGGCTAGCGCCTTTTCAAAAGCCAGCCTTGCTCCGGGTGTTACGACACCATTGTTTGCAAGCGTTGCAGCCTCGCCATAACCCGACAGGCGTTCGGGTGTTTCCCCGAGCAGCAGGATGGCTTTGCGATACGCCTCCTGCGCGTCAGCGAAGCGTTGCTGGCGCATATAGACAGGCGCTATGACATTCCAGCCGTTGCCGTCGTCGGGAAATTGGCGCAGCCGCGCTTCGACACGGGCAACCATTGCCTCGATGTTCGTGGGGTCGAGGGGAGCATTAAGGCGTGCTTGCAAAGGCTGGGCGGGCAAATTGGGCGAACCGACGAGAAGGTAAATGGTCAGGCTAGTCGCCGTTACGATCAGACCTACAACCGCGAAAATGTGTTTGGGATCAAGAAAAGCGGTTTGCCGAGGGGTTGCGGCCACCCGACTGTTGGCATGTTTGAGGATCTTGCGAGATATCTCGAGCGTTGCAGCTTGTGCATCATCCCGCGAAATGAGACCGCGAGCCTGTTCGGCTTCAATTTCCCGGAGTTGGCTTTTATACAGCTCAAGTTCTGGATCATTGGCGGCGAGCAAAGCGCCATTTCCGCGCAGCCAAGGTATGAGCAGTGCATAAATCACTGCTGCGGTGACAAGGGCAAATACGATCCACAAAATCGTCATGCCAACAATTTATGCGCTATGTTTTTTTTTGAAAGTAAAAAACGATGATGAAAAACGCCGCAGTCACGCCCGCACATGCGGCCATCACCCGAAAACGCGATTAGGTTTGATGACCGGCGGTTGGTCTTGCCTTGCAACCGCCGCTCTCTGCGTGAGCCTACACCTGTTTCCAGGTGCCATCGCTCTGGCGGCACGCCCGCCCGCGCATCGTCTCAGGACGCCCGTCGATATAAATTGTGTGGGCATATTCGCGGCACGTCTGGTCGCGATAGGTGAAACGGCGGCCGGGAGTTATCGAGCCATAACGGTTGCGCTTGGGGCTGCGCCACCGCGTCGGCTGATCGTCCGGACCATATTCGAGAGCGCTGTACTCGGCCTCCATGGCCATGCGACGCTCTTCCTCGTCAAGCGAACGGCCGATCTCGCTGCCGATGATGCCGCCCGCGATGATACCCACAACCGTCGCCACCGCCTTGCCTTTGCCGGAGCCGAACTGGTTGCCGATGATACCGCCGGATACCGCACCGATGAGGGTGCCCGATTCCTGACGGGTCATTCCGCCAGGGCCACAACTCACCGTAAAAAGAGACGCGGCCGCGACGACCGCAACAACCTTCAAATTCATCATCATCCCCGTGGATTGCGCTGTTTCAAATTCGCTTACAACGCTTGAACTCCAATTCCGATCTTTCTGCGCAATCCGGCGATTTTACGGCCAAGCATCAACTTGCCGGCAATTTTAGCACGGCGCGCAAGCCACCAAGCTCGGACTGCTCGAGATAGAACTTGCCCTCGTAAAGCTCGGCGAGATCGGTGACGATGGAAAGACCAAGACCGCTTCCCGGCTGTTTCTCGTCGAACCGCCGCCCGCGTTTGATCACGGCGGCGCGCGCTTCCGCCGAGAGGCCCTGGCCGTCATCCTCAACGGCAAGTATGAGCGTGCGCCCGGTCTTGCCGCGTGAAGGCTCAAGTTTTACTGAAATCTCGATGGTATTGGCCGCCCACTTGCACGCATTATCGAGCAGGTTTCCTGCCATTTCCTCGAAATCCTGCTTCTCTCCCTGGAATTTGACATCGTCTGGACAGTCGAGCCGGATCGAAAGTGCGCGCTCCTTATAGATTTTTTCCAGCGCGCCGATGAGGGCGCAAAGAGCCGGCCTGACGGCGGTGACATGCCCTACCACTCCAACGCGGGCAGCAATGCGCGCGCGGTTCAGGTGATGATCGATCTGCTGACGCATCATTGCGGCTTGCTCGTAGACTTTGCGCGCGAACTCGCTGTTTTCAGCGCTGGCCTCGTTCATGATCACGCTCAGCGGCGTTTTAAGCGCATGGGCCAGGTTGCCGACATGGGTGCGGGC
>Ga0129299_1001702_pt1 | contig 14681 bp, 9 predicted proteins | sample ConPoolayeCmetaG_FD_94477 | JGI IMG/M metagenome (GOLD analysis project Ga0129299, IMG submission 94477) | Hot spring microbial mat communities from California, USA to study Microbial Dark Matter (Phase II) - Cone Pool mat layer C metaG ... | reverse complement strand
GGCCTGCGCCAAGCCTCCGTCTTCGGCATCCTCGCCTGCGGCATGACGCTGGTGATCATCACGGGCGGCATCGACCTCTCGGTGGGAAGCGTGCTGGCCTTGGTGGCGGTCTGTTTCTCGCTCGCCGTCATCCATTGGAGCTGGCCGCCGTGGCTGGCCATTTTGGTGTGTCTGGGTATCGGCGCTGCCTGCGGCGCTGCCTCCGGCAGCCTCACCGCACTGCTGCGCATCCAGCCGTTTATCGCCACGTTGGCCATGATGGTCTTCGCCCGCGGTCTGGCCAAATGGGCCTGCGGCGGCATGAAAGTCTCCACTGCCATCAAGAACCCGGACGGCTCCTATCGCTACGTCGATGTGCCGTCGATATTTCGGGCGATCGACTCGCGAATCCTCGGGGACAACATCGCCATGGTCAGCGTGATCTTTTTGATTTGCGCGCTGGCGAGCTGGCTCTTGTTGGCACGGCACCGCTGGGGCAGGGAGCTGTACGCCATCGGCGGCAACGAGGAGGCCGCACGCCTCTCCGGCGTAAATGTGACTTTCTCGAAGATTCTGGCTTATTCGGCATCCGGCGTGCTGGCCGCCGTGGCCGGAATCTGCCAGGCTGCACAGGAACAACAGGGCGATTCGGAGGCGGGAAACGGCTACGAACTGACGGCCATCGCCATGGTGGTCATCGGCGGCACCAGCCTGATGGGAGGTCGCGGTGGCATGGGCCTGACCCTCATCGGCGTGCTAACCATCGGCTATTTGGAAAAAATCCTCAGTATCAATGCCGTGCCCGAGGCTGGCCGGCTCATGCTCACAGGGCTTATCATTGTGGTGGCGGTACTCACACAGCGCCGCCGGCGGTAGAATAGGGCAGACCGGCCAAAGGGTGTTTCGCTTCTCGATCAGTTTCGAGCAGAACCATGCAGCATTCACGCTTCCCCTCCTCTGGTACGCTCTTGGTGGTGGCGCTTGTTGGGTTTTCCTGCCTTCTCGGGTGTCAGCCGTGCCAGTGCGGCCGGCCAGCGCAACAGGGCCAAAAGCCTTCGCGCGCAGAGGGCGCGCAAGGGCCAGCCAGCGCAGAGAGGGTCTACACCATAGGCATGAGCCAGTGCAACCTCGGCGAGCCGTGGCGAGTGCAGATGAACGCCGACATCAAGGCTGCTGCGGATAAGCACCCCAATGTTCGCGTCATCTTTCAGGATGCCCAGAATGATACCCTCAAGCAGCGATCCCACGTCGAGGAGTTCGTCAGCGCCAAGGTCGATCTGATCATCATCAGCCCCAAGGAGGCTGCCCCGCTGACCGAGCCGGTGGCGAAGGCGTATCAGGCGGGCATTCCGGTGATTGTGCTGGATCGGGCAGTGCTGGGCGACCAATACACCTGTTTCATCGGGGCGGACAACAAGCGGATCGGCCGCGCTGCCGGCCAATGGCTGGTCAAGCGCCTGGGCGGCAAGGGCAATGTGGTCGAACTGAAGGGCCTCATGACTTCCACGCCCGGGCAGGACCGCCACTTTGGATTCCGCGAGGCCATTGCGGGAAGCGGCCTGAAAGTGGTGTTCGAGGCCGACATGAAGTGGCTGAAGCCCAATGCGCAGAAGGAAATGGAGTCGGCGTTGTCGCGGCCGGACAGGATCGACGCCGTCTATGCCCACAACGACCCCGCCGCCCATGGCGCCTACTTGGCTGCCCAGGCAGCGGGCCGCCACCGCGAGATGATCTTCGTGGGGATCGACGCCTTGCCCCAGGAAGGCGTGGCCTGGGTAAAACAAGGGGTGCTTCAAGCGACCTTCCAGTATCCCACCGGCGGCGCCGAAGCCATTGACGTGGCATTGCAGATCCTTTCGGGCAAGCAGGTGCCCAAGAAGATAGTGCTAGGCTCCCGCGTGTTCACCGCAGAAAACGTGGATAAAGGCGGTGAGCCCTTACAGTAGCCGGACCAATCCAATTGACCTGTGGAGATTCGTCTACACCGGAGTACCACAACCATGAAGCGAACGCAGGTAGTAGTCGTGGCGGCCGCCGTGTGCCTGCTTGGCGCCGGCATCTGCCGAGCAGAGGAGCTGGTGCTAGCCGACCAAGGCCAATCGGCTTACCGCATTGTGCTGGCTGACGACGCTTCGCCGTCGACACGTTACGGCGCCGAGGAACTCCAGCGATTCTTGCAAGAGATGACCGGGGTCCGGTTGCCCATCGTCTCCGATCGCGAGCCGTTGGGCCAGCGGGAGATCATCCTGGGCGAAAACGCGCATCTGCGCAGCCTCGGCACGCAGGTCGATTTGAAGCAGTTGGGCCACGAGGGCTACGTGATCCGCACGGTCGGCCAGCACCTGGTCATTGCCGGCGGCGCGCTGCGAGGCAACTTGTATGGCGTTTACGGACTGCTGGAGGACCATCTCGGCTGCCGCTGGTTCGCGCCCGACGTCAGCCGCATCCCCCAACACAGGCGCCTTGTCCTGAAGCCCGTCAACGAGAAAAAAATCCCCGTGCTAGAGTACCGGGAGCCGTTCACTTTCGACTGCTTCGACGGCGATTGGTGCGCCCGCAACCGCGTCAACTCCAGCAGCGGGCGCCTGGAGAGAAGGCACGGGGGCAAGATCATGTTCGGCCCGGGCTTCTTCTGCCACACGTTCGCCACGCTGGTCCCGCCGGCCAAATACTTCCGCGACCACCCGGAATACTTCTCCTTGGTCAAAGGCAAGCGCCAGGACGGCTATGCACAGCTCTGCTGCACCAATGAAGATGTCATCCGGCTGTGTACGGACGGGATTCTGAAGGCTATGCGCGCCCATCCCGAAGCCTTTGTGTTCTCCGTTTCCCAGAACGATACCGACAAGCACTGCGAATGCGACAAATGCCAGGCTCTGGCCCGGCAGGAGGATTCGCAGATGGCGCCGGTTCTGCATTTGGTGAATCGAGTGGCCGAGGCGGCGGAAAAGGAGTTCCCCGACAAGGCTGTGGAGACCCTGGCCTACCAGTGGACTCGCCGGCCGCCGAAGAACATGCGTCCGCGGCCAAATGTGATCATCCGGCTTTGCTCGATCGAGTGCTGTTTCTCGCATCCGTTGGCGAGCTGCGACTCGCCGGCGAATCGGGCGTTTTGCCGCGATCTGGAAGGCTGGGCGAAAGTGTGCAATCGGCTGTGGATCTGGGACTATGTGACCGATTTTTCGCACTATTTGCTGCCGTTTCCCAACCAGCGCGTACGCAACGACAACATCCGGCTGTTCATCCGCCACAACGCGAAGGGGATCTTCGAGCAGGACACCTACAACACGCCCAACGGCGAGCTGTCGGCCTTGGGCGGCTACATGACGGCCAAGTTTCTCTGGAACCCCGACTACGACGAAGACACGGCCATGAACGAGTTTTTGGAGGCCTACTACGGCCCGGCCGCCCGCACCATCCGCCGCTATATCGACCTCATCCACGACCATGTGGAAAAGAAGAACATCCACGTGGTGATCTGGGCTCCGCCGAGTAGCCCCCACCTGACTGAAGAGCTGCTCTCCCAGGCCGACGCGCTTTGGGAGGAGGCCGAAAAGCTGGCGGCCGAGGATCCTGCCGTGCTCAGGCGGGTGCGCATCGGCCGCATGAGCGTGGACTATGCGATCGTTGAGCGTGCCCGGACCGCTGCCGGCAAGAGAGAAGCCAAAGCCTCGCCCATCGTGGCCATGGCCGTCCGCCGATTCAAACCCTACGTGGACACCCTGGGCTCCAGCGGCGTGACCCGATTGCACGAATGGAGCACCCTGAACGTGTCCGACTACCGCGCCAAACTGGCAGCCGCGCTGGGTCTCGAATTGCGCTAGACTGCGTTTTTCCGCGCGGCCTGGCGGCCGGACGGATAGCGCCTGGCGCAGGCTAAAGTGAGCAATGCGGGATAGACTGCCTCAGGCGTCAGCCTGCCGGGTCGCGCCGGTGCAAGGCGACTGGTTGCGGGCGGTAATGCGGTTCGGGCGGCGTCGTGCGGCCCAGATCCATGTCTTCCCCGAAGTAGCAGCGCCGGGCCTCAGGATTGGCGATCACCTCGGCGGGCGTCCCGTGACAAAGCACCCTCCCGGCGTGGATCACATAGCTGCGGTCGGTGATTTGCAGCGTCTCACGCACCTGGTGGTCCGTCACCAAGATGGCGATTCCCTCGGATCGCAAACGACGGATGATCTCTTGAATGCTGTCGATCGTCACCGGGTCGATTCCGGTAAACGGCTCGTCAAGCAGCATGATTCTGGGATTGGAAACCAACGCGCGGGCGATTTCCAGTCGCCGGCGTTCTCCGCCGGAAAGCGACAGGGCGATGTTTTTGCGCCGCTCGGCGATGTTGAACTGGGCCAAAAGCTCGTCGCACCGCCGCCGCCGCGTCTTGCGGTCCATGCCCAGCAACTCCATCACTCCCAGCAGATTGTCTTCCACGGAAAGCTTACGGAAGACGCTGGACTCTTGGGCCAGGTATCCCATGCCCCCATCGCGAGCGCGGCGGTACATGGGCCAATCGGTCACGTCGACGCCGTCAAGGAAGACCTTGCCGGCGTTGGGCTCGATCATCCCGCAAGTCATGCGGAAGCAGGTAGTCTTGCCAGCACCATTGGGTCCCAGCAAGCCCACGATCTCGCCCGGAAACACCTCAAAGTCAACGCCATCGACCACCCGGCGACCGCCGTAGATCTTGACCAGTCCTTGGACCCTCAATGTCGGTGTGCTCACCGGACAAATCCCATCCGTGCGAAGTTGGGGAAAAACGGAAAAGGAATCCTGATATAGGGCAGCCTGTCCCAGGAGTGCGGCCAATAGATGAACAAAGCCTTGCCGATCAGCAGATCGCGGCGAACATAGTACTCCGAGCCCCAAAGCCGGCTGTCCTTGCTTTCCGCACTGTTGTCGCCCAACACCAGAAACTGGTCAGCCCCTAGCCGGAACTCGACCTCTCGCCGTTTTGTGAAAGCGTCCCAGAGGTTCGGGCTGGACATGAACTCGGCGACCGACTCGTGCGTCAAGAGGCGATAGGGGTACGGATCGGGCTCGCCTTCGCGCGGCGGCACCCGATCAAAGTCGGTAATCAAAAAGTGCGACCCATGAAGATCACGATCGGCAATGTAGTAGGCGTCGCGGAAGATCTTCAGGTGCCGGACCGTCAGTGCGGCACCGCGAGAGGCGATTGCGACGGGCGAGAGGTCGGCCTCCTGCGGCCGCCGGTTTCCCAGTTCGTCATAGGTCGTCGGCGCGTCGAATTGGACCAGACGGTCGTTGACCCACAACAGGAGCTGGTCGTCGACATTGGCCAGAAGAACGCGATACTTGCCCGGGCCGCGCACGGCGGTTTGGGCAGTCGGTCCGAAGCCCTCCTGCCCGCTGATGGAAAGCCTCGCCCTGCCCGTCGCCACGTCGAAACTGCACCTGAACCGGTAGCCGCCTTTGACCAGTTCCAAGACGACCTCGCCCGCCTGGCTTTGCACCTCCAGCACCACCTCGAGTGCCAGATCGCCGACCCAATGTAGGCCGAGGCTTTGCGGGCTGGGGCCATACGGCCGGCCGGGCTCCCCAATTGGCTCGAACGGGAACTCCCACGGTGGGCCAGACACCGCCTGCCGGCCATACGCCGGCATCACTGTGTCGGTGTTATAAGCGACGAAGTCGCTGATCAATTGCGGGCGGATAGCCGCGGCCGGGGGCGGTGCGCCTGGTGCTAATCGCTGCCAGTCGCTGCTTGACGGGACGAAGTGGTGATAGCGGAGCCAGACTTCGCCAGGTGCAGTGCCGTCGGCGCGGTAGACCCGGTGATTGTCGGACGCCGTCCACCCGCTCGGCACCCCCGACGGCCCGTCGGGCAGCCATCGGGCGGGCCAGCCAAGCTCAATCAGTTTCGGCACGTAGTCATTGTCGAAGACCGGTTGAAGCATGGCGCGGACCTTGGCGGGTGGCTTGCGGGCGATGGTTGCGACTTGCTCGCCCTCGCGCCTGACCCACAAGTTGCCATGCCTGATGATGATGGTTTCAAAGGGCAGCCCTACGATCCGCTTGATGTAGTTCGTCGTCGCCCCGCCCGGATAACGAAACACAGCTACCTCCCACCGCTGAGGCTCGACGAAGAAGTATGGAAACTTGGCCACCAAGATCCTGTCCCCGGTGAACGAAGGACATTCCGGCCTCTGGGGATTATTGGAGCCGAAGTCCATGGTATATCGGCACATAGGACATGTGCCGCTGACCACCTGGTTGCCCGACGGCTCCCCTGTCCGGGGATCCATCTCGGCGCTGGCGCTTACCTGGAACGGGTAGCCGCACCTCACGCAGGTGACATCCTTGTGCCGGCCCATCAGCGTGGTCGCCATCGAGCCGGTCGGGATGACGAAGGCCTCCGCCTCAAAAGTCCGAAACAGAAAGGCCAAGACGAAGGCCACGACGATCGACTCGACGATTTCGCGAACGGCTGCCGGCGATGTCCACGACTGGATCAGTCCGCCCGAAGAGCCGGCCTTGCCAGAACAACGCCTACTGGGCTGGTAGCCCGTGGCAAGCGACGACTTCCCCTCGGCACCATCAGAGGACCGATGCAGTTTTCTCTTGCTCATTGCCTAGGGTGCCCAAAATGTTGGTTTTCACAGGCCTACTGTGGACCCCGACCACTAAGGCGGGCCCCATCATAATGTTAGGAGCGTTCCCGCAGAATTCAACGTGGCCGGTGAGTATACCCGGTCTATTGGTAACTGGAAACCTGGGACAGCCGGCTGAATCCTACGCTGGCCAGCAAATAGCACGCGGAGCCCACCTGAAGACCCACCATGAAGCCAGCGGCGCCTTTCCCCCTGTTCGGCGGGAAGAGACGCCCTTGCGCATGCCCATCAAATGGGTTCTCTGGGAAGCTGCCGGGGGTAAGGTGGCCGCTGGCGCGGAGGCAGCGGCTGCCGATAGGTCTCTGCCCACGCCTCGCGCTCCTCGTCAGTGGCATAGTAGCGGAGCCAAATCTCCGGGTCACCGCTGGCGCCGGCGCAGTCCCAGTGCAGGTAGTTGGTCTTGGAGTCGATCTTTTTTTCCCGGGCGGGCAGGATGTCCCGGTAGATCAGGCAGTAAAGCTCGCGATCCGACAGGTGATCGGCAAAATCAAGGACGATCCGCTGCTGGTGAAGCTTGTAGATCACGTCCCAGAGGATTTCATGGAGGTCTTCGTCGCTAAGCGCCGCTGGTCGCGGGGGGCGGAGTTCCGGATCGAACCACTTGTAGATCGGCAGCACCGGGGCCGTTTCCCACGCCAGCATCGAGGCCAGATACTCGTTCTCCACTTTCAAGGGCAAACGCTGGACGTTCACCCGGCTGATCGACTCGTCGTAGAACGGCTCCAGCTCGTCGCGCAGCTCGGCGTTGCGCAGAAGCTGCTCCACTTCGTCCGACTTGGAATGGGAACTATCACCCATCCGATCCAGACCCCATAGACCAATCCGTAATTATCGCTCGTTGCTGACCCCGGCCGTATTCCTTCAATGTACCAACGCCCAAGAGGCGATCAAGCGGATTCCTTTCGTGGAAGCGGGTTTGCTTCGGCCAAGGCGTCGCCAAAAGCGCCATGGCCGGTATTGTCCGCAAAGCACGGACGCCCGGAGCAGCAAGAGCACCAAAAAAACACCAGCGGCTAGCCTCAACCAATTCGGCCTGCATGACCGTAAAAATCACGGCAGCCTCGGCCAGCAGCCGGAGTCTAGGTCGCCGGGCGACTCATGAGCGGCCTTGTGGTGCCCTGTAGCGAGCAGTGCCGGCACACCCTTCGGCCGAAATGCCTGCGCGCCGAGGAGTCCCGCTTGGGGGCGAAGCGCAACCGTTCACACGCCGGGGGCTGGCTCGTTTTTCGCTTTGTTTCTGGCCGCGGCGAAGTCGCTGACAAGGCTCAGGCCGAATGCTAGCCGAATGCTACTTGTGCACGTCGCCCGGCGTACCGCCCTCATCGCCTGAGGCAATCATCCGCAACGCGGCGTCCGGATCGGACGCGATGGCCTTTTCCAGGGCGGCGATTTTCTTCACCCGACGCGCGTGCCGCCCGCCCTCAAACGGCGTGTTCAGCCAAATCTCGACCATCCGGTCGATGAGCCGCTCGCCCAACAGGTCAGCCGACAAGCAGAGCACGTTCAGGTCGTTGTGGCGCCGGCTCATTTCGGCCGTCAGGTCGTCGTGGCACGGGGCGGCGCGCACGCCGGGGACTTTATTGGCCGCGATGCACATGCCTAAACCCGTCCCGCAAACCAGTATTCCCCGGTCTGCCTCGCCCCGAGCGACCTTCTCCGCCACCAGCGCGGCGATGTCCGGATAGTCAACCGGATCGGCCTCATAGCTGCCCACGTCGATGACCTGGTGGCCCCATCGGGTCAGCAATTCTACGAGTCTTGTTCGGATAAGGCAGCCGCGATGATCGGCGCCCACCGCGATTCGCATCTGTCAGAACTCCCAATAGGCAATGCGCGCCCGGAGTGCTTCCTCGATTTGCGCAGCACAGCGCTGATATCGTTCGAGGGGGCCGCCCACGGGATCCGTTATGTCGCCTCCGGAAGCGGAAAGGAGCCAGGTTCGGTCGGCGGCATTGGGCCACTGGGCCGTGATTGCCTGGCGATGGGACTGGGTCATGGTGTAGATGAGGTCCGCGTGGCGGACCAGCGATTCGGTAAGCGGCTGTGTCTGATGGCCACTCAGGTCCACGCCGTGCTCTGCTGCGACCCGGATGGCCTCCGCGCTGGCTTCACCCGGAATGGCCGCGGCCAGCCCAGCCGACGCCACCACGAAGCCTCGGTCCTCCAACTCGGCAATCGTGCAGCCCAGACGCTCGGCCAGCAGCTTGCGGCAGATGGCTTCCGCCATGGGACTGCGACATGTGTTGCCGGTGCATACGAAAAGCACCATCCACCTGACCAACCGCCTGAGAGCCTTCTCCGGGACAACACCGGCGCGGAGCAGCTCGTATTGGTTGTCCCGCACGCGGACCACGGAGGAAGGCAAGCCGAACCGGCTCGGCCCATCGTCCAGCACCAAATCGACGTCCTCACCCAAGGCGTCCAGGACTTCGCGAGCATTTCGGGGATCGGGCTGGCCGTGGCGGTTGGCGCTGGTCAGTACCAGCGGGCCGACCAGCATTCTCAGCACATCCAAGATCAAAGCGTGGCCGGGTACCCGAAGCCCTACCGCGTTTTCCGGCGAGACGGCCTGCTGGACACTGCCAGGAAGGTGCCGGATGAGGCTTTCCGGGTGGGAATCGTCCAGCACGAGGGTGATCGGGCCCGGCCAGCACCGCCGAGCCAAACGTCGCGCCAGGGGGGGCATGTCGGGCACATAGTCCTGCGCTTCCTCGGCACTCTTGATCGCCAGGGTGAGCGGATGCCCCTTCTTGCGCCCCTTGACTTCCATCAGGCGACTGACTGCCGCCGCATCCACCGCCCGGGCGGCCAATCCGTACACCGTTTCCGTCGGAAAGGCGACCAGCCGGCCCTCGCTCACCGCTTGCACGGCTCGATGCACCACGTCGCGCGGGTCTTCAGCCCTACGCACGTCAATGACCGCAGGGGGCATATCTGGTTCATCCCGAAACGACGGTTAGGTCCGATCGACGTAATATTTTACTTTACCGGCCTTTGCGTCCAGGCGTCAAGCGCGGGCTTTCGTTGCCTTTTGCGCGTTGAGATGCGCGACTAATCGATTAAACTTGCCATACGGACCAACTCTGCAACGGGGCCCATGTGGGCACCCTCGCTTCCTCTGTCCCGGCCGCAGAGTGGGCCCTTTGTACCACCCTCTATGGTTACAGCCCTTTGCACGTTCTTGGCCGGTCGGATCGCCCGTGCCAATCGCCTCGGACTGGCCCCGGCCACGCTTCTGGTGGCCGTTTTGCTCCCGGGCTGCATCGGCGCTACCAACTCCGTTGGCCATCTGGAGGGGATCTGGGGCTCCCGAGGGATTTCTGAAGGAAGGCTCCAGAAGCCGCGGGCGATGGCTATCGACGCCCACGACCAGATCTATATCGTGGACATGACTGCCCGCATCCAGGTCTTCGACACACACGGCACTTACTTGCGCGGTTGGCGCACTCCCGAACACCAGCTCGGAAAGCCGGTCGGCCTGGGGATCGGCAAAGACGGGCAGATCCTGGTCGCCGATACACACTACCATCGAGTGCTAATCTACTCCCCGGCCGGCGAACTATTACAGACGATAAGCGGCGGACCGGGTAGTGGGCCGGGGCAGTTCGGGTTGGTCACCGACGTTGTGCAGGATTCTCAAGGGAACTACTACGTGGCAGAGTACGGCGGATTCGACCGCATCCAGAAGTTCGCACCCGACGGCCGTTTCCTGCTCCAGTGGGGTGAACCGGGTTCGGCACCCGGTCAATTCGCTCGGCCCCAAGCGCTGGCGCTGGACGAAAATGAAAACCTTTGGGTCGCCGACGCCTGCAATCACCGCGTCCAGGTATTCGACCAGCAGGGGAGATTGCTCCAGGTCTGGGGGAGCCAGGGTAGCGGTCCCGGCGAACTTTATTATCCTTATGGTTTGCAGCTAGCACCGAACGGGGTCGTCTATGTGGCAGAATTCGGTAACCACCGAGTGCAAAAACTCACCCGGGACGGCCGCTCCTTGGGCTGCTGGGGGCTCCACGGACGCGGCGAAGGCCAACTTCACAGTCCCTGGGCGCTGGTGTGCGACAGTCGGGGAAGGGTTCACGTCCTGGACACTTTGAATCATCGCGTGCAGATCGTTCGCATGTGATTGGGCGATAAAATCCCGGCCGGAATCCGCCAGCGGCATGGATTCCTGGGGCCATGGTTCACTATCGACTCAGCTTCGACTCGCCTGGCTACCTTCTGCTTCTGGCTTTGGTGCCGGCGGTCTGGTGGTGGAGTTTCCGGCGGTTGGTGGTACTCGGTCCGCTGCGCCGCTGCGTAGCCCTGGCTCTGCGTAGCCTAGTGATTCTGCTGATCGTTTTCGCGCTGGCTGGTGTGCAGATGGTGCGGGTCAGCGACCGGCTGACCGTGATCTATCTACTGGACCAGTCGCTGAGCATCCCAGCCGATCGGCGCCAAGCCATGGTGGAATTCGTCAACGCGGCGATCAGGGCTCATCGGCAGGGGGAGGATCGGGCGGGGGTGATCGTTTTCGCGCGGGAGGCCGCGATCGAAATTCCGCCTTTTCACGATACCGTGCAGGTCTCCACGAGGATCGAAAGCCCCCTGGACCCCGAATACACCGACCTGGCCGCCGCAATTCGCCTGGCGCAGGCGTCCTTTCCGGAAGACGCCGCCAAGCGGATCGTCATTGTCAGCGATGGCAACGAGAACCTCGGCGACGCCCTTTCGCAGGCCCAGTCAGCGGCCGCGGCCGGGGTGGGCCTGGACGTCGTGCCCGTTCGCTATGAGCGCCGCGGCGAGGTCCTGGTCGAACGTGTAATACTTCCGGACAACCTGCGCCGCGGCCAACCGTTTGATCTGAAGGTCGTGGTGAGCAACATCCGGGAGCCGACAGAGTCGGACCCGGGGGTAGTGACCGGGCGGATGACCGTCCGGAAACGGCTGGGCGACCAGAGCGCGATCGTCAGCCAGGAGGAGGTGAAGCTGCCGCCGGGGAAGCGGGTGTTCGCCGTCCGCCAGCAAATCGACTCTCCCGGCTTCTACACCTACGAGGCCATTTTCGAGCCCGCTAGCCCGGCCGACGACGCCATGCACAAAAACAACCGCGCCTCCGCCTTCACCCACATCCGCGGCAAAGGCCGAGTGCTGCTCATCGAGGATTACGAGCATCCGGGCGAGCACAAGGGGCTAGTGGAAGTATTGCAGCGAAAGAATCTGGAAGTCGCCGTCCGGAACAGCAACCAGGCTTTCGTCGACATCGCTGATCTCCAGCAGTATCACAGCGTCATCCTGGCCAACGTGCCGCGCGAGCATTTCACCGACGCCCAGATCCAGATGCTCGTGCGCAACACGCAGCAACTGGGATCGGGGTTGCTGATGCTGGGCGGGCCGAACAGCTTTGGCGCCGGCGGCTGGGCCAATACCCCCCTCGAACAAGCCATGCCCGTCGACTTCCAAATAAAAGCCGCCAAGGTCATCCCCCAAGGCGCACTGGCCATCATCATGCACGCCTCGGAAATGGCCCAGGGAAACTATTGGCAAAAGGTCATCGCCGAGGAGGCGATCAAGGCGTTGGGGCCGCGGGACTACTGCGGGCTGATCCGTTGGGACGGCAGGGGGCCTGGCGGGATAAGCTGGCTGTGGAAGCCCGGCATGTGCCAGGTGGGCGGCAACCGCGACCGGATGCTGATGGCCTTAAGCCGGATGGCGCCGGGTGACATGCCGGATTTCGATTCCGGGCTGATCCTGGCCCAGCGCGGTTTCCAATCCATACCGCCCTTGGCCGTCAAACACATGATCGTCATCAGCGACGGTGATCCCGTCCCCCCGACGGCCCCTGTGGTCCAAGGCCTTAACCGACTTAACGTGACCGTTACCGCAGTGGTGGTCGGCGCGCACGGTCTGCCGGAGAGCCGGGTGATGGCGAAGCTGGCGGCGGATACGGGCGGGAAGTTCTACAAGGTGGACGACCCGAAGCTGCTACCCCGAATCTTCCAGCGCGAGGCCCGACGCGTGGCCCAGCCGTTGGTCTACGAGAATCGCTCCGGCTTCCGCCCTTCGCTCGCCGGCGCCAGCCACGAGATGCTAAGCGGCATTTCCGAGCCGTTGCCGCCGATTACCGGCTTTGTCCTCACGTCGCGCAAGGAGAACCCGCTGGTCGAAATCTCCATCGTCTCCCCCGAGCCCGCCAGCGAGCGCACCAACACGATCCTGGCAAGCTGGCGCTACGGTCTGGGCAAGACCGTGGCTTTCACAACCGATACCGGCGCACGATGGTGCACTGCCTGGACCTCGTGGGAGAACTACGCCAAGCTCTTCGCCCAGATGGTCGATTGGTCGCTCAGGCCCGAAGACGACGAAGACAAGTTCACCGTGGCCACCGACGTCCAAAACGGCCAGATCCGCGTGGTCGTAAACGCCATGGATCGCAACGACGAGTTTTTGAACTTTTTGGGCATGACGGGGATGGTGATCGGGCCCGACATGAAACAACACGATCTGAAGATGGAGCAGGTCGCGCCCGGTCGGTACGTGGGTAGCGTTCCCGCCGGCGACGCAGGCAGCTACTTCGTGGCCATCAGCCCTGGGACCGGCAGGGGCATGATTCGCACGGGCGTGAACGTCCCATATTCCGACGAATTCCGCGCTCGCAGTGCCAATTTGAACCTGCTGGAGCAACTTGCCGCCGTGGCGCCCGAAGGCGGAAAGCCCGGCAAGCTGATTGACGCCCCAGCCAACCTGGACGACGTCCGCTCGCTTCTGGAGGTGAACAGTTTTCGCCACGACCTGCGCAAGGCAACCAGCAGCCAGGATATCTGGCATTACTTGGCGCTGGCTGCCAGTTGCCTGTTTTTCGGCGACGTACTGGTGCGCCGGGTGCATGTGGGCTTTGGTTGGGTGGTGCTGCTGGCTGGCCGGATCCGCGACCGGCTGCTGGGCCGCCAAAGTCAGACTGCCGCGTTGGAGACCATCGAGCGACTCCGCGCGCGCAAGGCGGAGGTGGCCGACCAACTCGAACAGCTCCGGGCCAGCGCCCGATTCGAGCCAACGCCGGAGGTACTGGCCAAGCCCGAAGTAAGCGAACCTCCGCCCGCCTTGCCCGCCGCGCCAACGCAGCAGCCGGCTGCGATGGCCGCGCAAGACCAAGCCGAGGAAAGCTATACCGCCCGGCTGTTGAAGGCCAAGAAGAAAGTCTGGGAGGGCAGAAAAGACGATACGGCAAAGTAGGACCAGAAATCGCCCGGAAAGGACGTGCAGACCGCGCGAACCAGGCCGACGGCTTTGATGCCTCTAGTATTGATCGCAGTTCTCGGCCGACTGCGCAATGTCACAACTAGTCACAGGATCATCCCATGAGTACTGCCCAAAAGATGGAGGCCCGGGTTCAGCAGTTCGTAGACCGCTATGCTGCAATCAAGGAGCAAGTCAGCCGGGTGATTGTGGGCCACGAGGAGATAATCCATGGAGTATTGACGTGCCTGTTTGTGGGCGGTCATTGCCTGTTGGAGGGCGTGCCGGGTTTGGGCAAGACTTTGCTTGTGCGCACGCTCGCCAAGGTCCTCGATCTGGACTTCTCCCGTATCCAGTTCACACCCGACCTCATGCCCGCCGATATCCTGGGCACCAACATGGTCATGGAATCGCCCGACGGCCGCCGGTTCTTCGAATTCCATCGCGGTCCGATCTTCACCCAGATCTGCCTGGCGGACGAAATCAACCGTGCGACGCCGAAGACGCAGTCCGCCATGCTGGAGACGATGCAGGAGGGCGCGGTGACGGCCTCGGGCGTGCGTTACGAGCTGAAGAAACCGTTTCTGGTCATGGCCACCCAAAACCCCATCGAACAAGAGGGGACATATCCGCTTCCCGAAGCCCAACTGGACCGCTTCTTCTTCAAACTGCTGGTCGGCTACTCCGACCGGCAAGAATTGGCCACCATCATCGACCGTACCACGCGCGGCACGATGGCCGACCCGACCACCGTCATGAACGGGGAAGAGATCCTAAGTTGGCAAGCCTTGGTCCGCGAGGTCATTCTCGCACCGCATGTGCAGGACTACATCGTGCGCCTGGTGCTGGCCACGCATCCCCAGGGGC
>Ga0129299_1001701_pt1 | contig 14685 bp, 14 predicted proteins | sample ConPoolayeCmetaG_FD_94477 | JGI IMG/M metagenome (GOLD analysis project Ga0129299, IMG submission 94477) | Hot spring microbial mat communities from California, USA to study Microbial Dark Matter (Phase II) - Cone Pool mat layer C metaG ... | reverse complement strand
GTTCGCCGCTCGAACCGCCGTGGGGACCGCCAAGCCGGGCATACCTGGGGCGAGGATCACTGGACATGGACGCCGCTTTCCCGGGACACATCCCCGTTCTGGTTGAACAGGTAGCCGGCTGGTTCTCCGAGTTGGGAGCGGGGTTATTGGTGGATTGCACGCTGGGGCTGGGTGGCCACGCCGAGCGGATACTGAGCGGTAATCCGGCGGCCAGACTGCTGGGGCTTGATCTCGACGAGTCCAATCTGGAATTGGCCCGCGAGCGGCTGCGGGCTTTCTCCGACCGGATAATACTGAAAAAAGCCAACTTCGCCGATCTCGGCAAGGTGCTGGCCGCCGAGGGTCTGGGCCCGGCGGCGGGAATACTGGCCGACCTGGGAGTCAGCAGCAACCAACTGGCGGATGCGAGCCGCGGACTGAGTTTCGAGCAGGATGGCCCGCTGGATATGCGGCTGGACCGCAGTCAGCCGACGACCGCGGCAGAGGTTCTTCGCCGCCTCAAGCCGCAGGAGCTGGCGGACCTGATTTACTTGCAGAGTCAGGAGCGGTACAGCCGAAGAATTGCTAGGCGAATTGCGGAAGCGTTGGAACGCGGTCCGCTCGACAGCACCGCTGCGCTGGCACGGTTGGTGGTTGCGGCGGTCGGCCGCGGACGAGGTGGCCGCCATCCGCGGATACACCCGGCGACCCGCACCTTCATGGCCCTGAGAATGGCGGTCAATGGCGAACTGGAGAACCTGCGGCGGCTGCTCGAACAGGCGCCGGATTGTCTCGCGCCAGGAGGTCGCCTGGCCGTGATCACCTTTCATAGTGGTGAGGACCGCTTGGTGAAGGACGATTTCCGAACCCGTGCCCGGCAGGGCGCGTACCGACTCCTGACGAAGAAGCCGATCACCGCCGACCCTGGTGAAGCGTCGAGAAACCCACGAAGTCGTTCGGCGAAACTGCGTGTGGCGGAGCGGTCCTCCGGATATTGATCAAGCGGGTGAGGCAGTTATACTCGCCCCGCCACAAGCTCAGAGAGGTGCGTGAATGACCAAGGAAACGAAGATTGGCCTTCTGGTCGGGCTGGCTTTCATCATCCTTTTTGCGATCATCCTCTCTGAAAAGGGAGCCACGCGGAGCGGAGGCGCCCCGACGACTCTGATTCGGGAGGACACCGCCAAACAGCCGACGCGAGTCGCTTCGCGTGATCAGCCTTTTGGCGGGGCCGGAGAGATGAGTCCCCCCCTGCCTCCGGTGGTTCCGCCCGCCCCAGCCAACTACCGCGTCCCGATCGATGAACCATACCGAACCGCAGCTGCGTCTCCGGAAGCCCGATCCATCCCGCCGCTTCCCCCCAGCGTGGTCAGCATCCTGAATGGCTCGGAGGACCACACCGCCGCAGGGCCGGATCATAACGACTCCGGTTCGCTTACGGTGCCGGAAGGCGGAGACGGCGGCGTCCCGCCCTCGCCCAGAGTCATCGACGAGGAAGGGCCACCGCCTCCGCCGTCGGGGGTTGTCTTCGAGAATCCGTCCGGCCCGTCCGGCGGATTACCGTCAAAGCCGGTCGCACCAGACGCTGCCGTCACCATCCATACGGTCAGGCCCGGCCAAAGCCTGGGCAAGATCGCGGCCGAGCATTATGGCCGGGCAACCCCAGCCCGAATTGAGGCCATCTGTCAGGCGAACCGGGACGTACTGCGGGATCCACACAAGATCAGGGCCGGGGACAAACTCCGAATCCCGTTGCTCGAAGAACACGGCGACCAGTTCGAGCTGGTCCGCGGCTTCGCTCCACCCGCTGTCATCCCCTCGAATCCAACACCACGATCGCCTACCCCGGTTGCATCAGGGAACGCGACCATTCGCATACCCACCTCGGTCGAGGAACAGGCGGCATCGGCTGCGGCGGGCCGGCAACGGCTGCCGACGGATCAGCCCGAACCGCTTCGCCATGTGCCCCCTTCTTCGCCTCCGCCTGCCCCGCCGGCTCGCTGGCAATGGTACGAGGTCCAGAAGAAGGACACGCTCAGCAGTATCGCCAAGCGGTTGTTAGGCAACCAAGGCCGCGCGGATGAAATCTTCGAACTGAACCGGGACGTGCTCACCAGCAAGAACACGATCAAGCCCGGGATGAAGCTGCGAATCCCGGTCAAGAACTCCGCGACCCCGGTCGGCAGGACGGTGACCGGGGCGAGCTGAAGCAGGCCGAGCTTAAGGAGCCGCAGTCGGCCTCGGGGCTCCGACCGACCGGGCCGCCAGCGGTCTGAATCCGATCGACGAGGCCGGCCAGGGTCTCGCTTCGGCGGACTCCTGCCCGGCGGGCGGATTCGCGCCATGACCATCGCGCGGGCACTCCTGGTGTTAGGGTTTATGGTGGCTTCCGCCCTGGCCATGGTCGCTCTGCGGACCGAATCGGCCAAGGTTGCTTACCGCATTCAACTCCTGCACCAAAAGAAGCTCAGCCTCGAATACCGCCTCTGGTCGCAGGAGATGGAATTGGCCCGACTGCGAGTCCCGGACGAAATCCGACGCCGGGTTCAGGAATTGGGCATCGACGTCGTCGAGCCGACCGAGTCCCCGGCACAGCGAACTGCTCCGCGGCGGTAGGAATGGTCCAACCGACCCAGCCACCAGAACAGGTCGACACCGTGAGAGAACCGCCGAGGGGGCGTTGAGGACTATACAAGGGCTGTCAACCCTGTAGAATCCCGCCCTCGGGGCCGTTCAGGCCGCGGCTCCCGCAAACGGACGCCGGGTGGACGCTCGTTGTAAGGAATGGATGCCTTGCGATCACGTCACCATTACTCCGCCGCTCACATCATCATCGGCCTGTTATTGGCCGCACTGGGGGGCCTGGTGGGCCGATTGGTGTTCATCAACTCGCACCATGGGCCGTCCCTGATCGCCCGCGCCGAGCGGCAGCAACAATCCATCGTGCCCCTCAAGCACCGCCGGGGCCTGATCGTGGAGAACACCGGCCGCATCGTCGCCGGGACGCTGCTCCGCAAGAGCATCTTCGCCGACCCCGCGGTTCTGCCCGATCGCCAGATGGCCGCGGAGAAGGTCGCGGAAATTCTCTCTTTGGGCGCGGGCGAAATGAACGAGCTGGCCGAGGATCTCCTGGCGGCGGGCGACCGTCGGTTCTATGTCATCCGCCGCGGGGTTTCCAACGAACAGGCCGAGTTGATCCGCCAGGCCGGCATCCACGGGTTGGGGTTGTTCGACGAGCCGTATCGCGTCTATCCGATGAATGACCTGGCCGCTGCGGTGATCGGCTTCGTGTCGCCGGATGGGGTGGGGGTCAGCGGGCTGGAGTATCAATGCGATCATTGGCTCCGGGGCGAAAACGGATTGAAAACCATCATCCGCGACGCCCGCCGCAAGGCCTTCTGGTTGGCCGACGGCGGCTACCGGGCGGCGCGGGACGGTTTTCATGTGGTGCTGACGCTGGATGCGGAAATCCAGTCTCGAGTGGAGCGGGAGCTGGCCGCCGCGGTGGCCCAGTATCGCGCGGAAAGCGGCGTGGCGATCGTCATGCATGCGAAGACCGGCGCCATCCTGGCGATGGCGAACGTGCCCAGCTTCGATCCCAATAATTACGGCGACTACGGCTCCAGTCGGTACCGCAACCGCGCCATCACGGATCCCTTCGAGCCGGGCAGCACCTTCAAGCCGTTCGTCGCCGCGACCGCCCTTGCGGAAGGCGTGGTGCGGCTGGGCGAGGTCTTCGACTGCGAAAACGGGGTCTTCGTCGACGGGAAGCGAACCCTCCACGACCACCACCGGTACGGGCTGTTGACCTTCGAGGATGTACTGATCAAGTCCAGCAATATCGGCATGGCCAAGATCGGCAAGAAACTCGGCAACACGCGGATGTACCAGGGCGTGCGGGCCTTCGGTTTCGGCGAGACGACCGGTGTGGACCTGCTAGGCGAGGATCCCGGCAAGGTCCGGCCCCTCCCGAAATGGAACAGCTTCACCACGACCAGCGTACCGATGGGGCACGAGGTGTCGGTGACCCCGCTCCAGCTCGCGAGGGCGTTCTGTGCCTTCGCCAACGGCGGGAGACTCGTCCAGCCCTACATCATTCGGGCGGTGTTGTCCGCGGACGGCCGCCTCATGAAGGACTTTTCCGATCCGCCGTCGCTGGGCCAGGCCATCCCCGAACACATCGCTGCCATCATGAAAGACAAGATCCTGGTGGAAGTGGTCAATCGCGGCACCGGAAGCAAGGCCCAGTTGGCCCGCTACCAGGTCTTCGGCAAGACCGGCACCGCCCAGATCGCGGCTCGCGAAGGAGGCGGTTACGGCAAAAAGGCCTACGTGGGCTCTTTCGTCGCCGGGGCGCCCGCCGGCAACCCGGAACTGGTCGTGGTGGTGTCCATCACGCGGCCGGACCCTTCCATCGCCTATTACGGCGGCACCATCGCCGCTCCTGTGGTGCGTGAAATCCTGGCCCATGCCCTGCCGTATCTGCAAATTCCGCCGGAACGCGACGAGTCCGCCGCTCCGCAGGCCACGGAGACCGCCGGTGACGATTGACGGCAAACCGTTCTGCCTGGAGAGGGTCAAGCGGTTGCATGAGGTTCCCATGCCGTCCCGGCGCCGGCCCCCGGAGGGCGGCACCGCGTCTTCCTGACGCTGGCTAGGTCCCGCGGAACAGAATCAGACTGCTGGTGAACCCGTGGATATAGGTACGCCGGCCGATCGGGCCGATCTCCCCGCTGGCGAAGAAGCCGGCCACCTGGCATCCGGCCGCCCAGCGATTGACCACGCGAATGTCATGGTGCGGGACGCCGAACATGCGGCGGCCGCGGCCGTTGCAACTGAACAGAAGCCCGCCGCTGGGCGGCGACTCCAACCGGCTCACCTGATCGGCCAGCAGCGATTGCATCTCCTGATCGGCCGTCTCCGCATCGCGGACGTGGAATTGCACCACCTGCCCCGGCTCCACATAGGCATTCACCGCCAGGCCGGTCTCGCCCACGATGCCCAGCAGGTTACGGATCAGGAACTCAGGCCGCTCCGCCGGTTCGCCCTTCTCGCCCACGGCACAGCCCACGAACAGGCCGTGCTGGATCAGGTTCTGATCCGCGGGCGGGGCGGCGTGGTACACCCGCCGCAGCACGTCGATGGCGGGCAGCCCCACCAGTTCGTGAATCACGTTTCGCTCGGCCCGGGTGATTGTCAGCGGTTCGCCGACGGGGCGACAGCCCTGCGACACGACGCTGGTGATCCGCACCGGGCCGCACAAGGACACGCCGACCAATCCCTGCCGCAACACCTGTTCATTGAGGAACAGCCGGTTCTGGCCGCGGGCTTCGGCGCCGCTGGCCAATCCGCCGACGATGGTGGCCTTGCCATAGACCTCGTTCAGCCGCGCCAGACAGGCTTCGGAATCGATCGAGTACGGCTCCGGCAGGACGATCAAACCGCACTCCTCCCGCGGCGACACGCCCACGCGGTCCCACCACTGCTCGTCCTCGGTGAAAGCCGTGATATCGTCCTGGTCCAGGCAGAACGGCAGGACCCGGACCCCCGGCAACGCGGCCATCCACAAAACCAGCGCTGGAGCGCCCTCGATCTCGCGGTCCGGCCCGATGATCCCTTCCCCGGTGCAGCCGATCAGATTGCGGGTCGTGATCTGCCCGCGAAGCCGCTCGATGAGTTCCTCGAACTCCGGCCCGTGATGATGGGACGCGAAGACCACGGCGAGGTCGGCCTGCACACCGGCCACCGCCTGACTCAACTCCTCAACGGCCGCGGTCGCGTCGTTGTTCGTGCTGAGGGCTGCTTTGAAATACATCCTGCACCCGCTGGAGACCGAGGTCGACGATCCGACACCGACCTGGGTTTCCGTTGCTTGCCCGCCCTATTGTAGGCGAACCGGCCGCCGAGCGTCGCCTAGGGAAATGATCCGTCCGGCCGGTCAGGGCCGCTCGCCGGCCCGGTTCAGCACCAACAGGCGGAGTTCGGTCATTTCCTCGATCGCATACCGAACCCCTTCCCGGCCGAAGCCGCTGTCCTTCACGCCGCCGTAGGGCATGTGGTCGACACGAAAAGACGGCACGTCGTTGATCACCACACCGCCGACTTCCAGCTCGCGAAACGCGTAGAAGGCGGCATGCAGATCGCGGGTGAAAACGCCGGCCTGGAGGCCGTAGCGGCTGGCGTTCACCCGACGGCAGGCCTCCGCGAAGGACGTGTACGGCTCCACGACCGCAACCGGCCCGAAAACCTCGTCGCCAGAGAGCGGTTCGTCGTCCGGAACGCCCTCGACCAGGGTCGCAGCATACATCGGGCCTTGCCGGCGGCCTCCGCACAGAACCCTCGCCCCCCGCGCCACCGCGGCATTCACCCAGGACTCCACGCGGCGGGCCTCGTCCTCGGTGATGAGCGGCCCGAGGAAGGTCTCCTCCTCGAGCGGATCGCCCGCGCGGAGGTTGTTCGCCGCCTCCACCAGTCTCGGCACGAAGTCGGCGTAGATCGATTCGTGCACGATGAGCCGCTGTACGCTGATGCAGGATTGCCCGGACTGGTAAAAGGCCCCCATGATCACGCGGGGCAGGGCGTAGGCCAGGTCCGCGTCGGGGGCGATCACGCAGGCGGCGTTCCCGCCGAGTTCCAGCACGACCTTCTTCTTGCCCGCCCGCCGCTTGAGTTTCCAGCCGACCTCGGGCGAGCCGGTGAAGGAGAGCAGGCGAATGCGTTCGTCCGTGGTAAGCGAATCGGCGGCCTCCCGCCCGCAGGGCAGGATGCTGAAACCTGCTCCGGGCCACTCGGTCTCCGCCAGCAGTTCCCCCAGCAGCAACGCCGAGATCGGCGTGAGCGAAGCCGGCTTCAGGACGAAGGGGCAGCCGGCGGCGATGGCCGGGGCGATCTTGTGGGCGGCGAGGTTGACCGGAAAATTGAACGGGACAATCAGGGCGCACGGCCCCACGGGAAACCGCCGGCAGATCGCCTCGTAGCCGTGGGCCCGCGGGGAGATGTCCAGCGGCAAATACTCGCCACGGAGACGGAGGGCCTCCTCCGCGGCGATGCCGAAAGTGTCGATGGCCCGCCCGATCTCTCCGCGGGCGTCGCGGAGCGGTTTACCGACCTCAACCGCCAGGACGCGGGCCATTTCCTCCTGGCGTTCGGCCAACCGGCGGGCTACGTGCCGCAGCACGCCGGCGCGGGTGTAGGCAGGCAGACGGCGGCATTCGTCCGCGGCGTCCGCAGCGGCGGCAATGGCGAAAGCGATGGCCGCCGCGTCGGCCAGGGCCACCCGGGCGACGGGTTCACCGGTGTACTTGTTGACCACCGTGAGTTCGGCACCGGCGCGGACGGGCTGCCCGGCGAGAAAATACGGATAGCAAGGATCGGGCATGGCGAGACCTCGGTAGGCCGGCTCCGGGCCGGGCGACTTGCGGGAAGGGGCGGTCCTCGGCAGGCCGTGGCCGGCGTCCCTCTCTTGTACCGGTTTGGGCGGCCGAGGCAACTTCCGCCGCCTGACCAGAGCCGGTGGCGGGGACGGCGTTCCTCGGGATGGTGGTGCTATCCAGTGTGCCAAATTGACAGCCGCAGCCATATTCCGCCGTACGGTCGGCTGCCAATCCGGCGACGGGTGGCGGCCGTCCGCCTGGTGCCCGTGGTGACGCTAATTTGTAACGCTTGTGATCGCAGTATCTTATAAACCAATGTCCGCGTCCTCTCCCGTTCCAGCCCGCTGGCATGAGCCTTGCTCAAGCCTGTTGGGACGGTCCCCATCCCGGCCGCCCGCGTCACCACGCGGCCCGACGGGTGCAACGATGGAGCAGTTGAGCCGGCTCAACCTGATGGTTGCCTCTCCGCCCGCGAGCGGATGGGGCGATGGCTTGGCCCGGACGCTGTCGCCCCTGCCACTGGACTTTCATTGGCCGGCCACGGCCCGGCAGGCCCTGGAGCTGGTCGTCGGCGGCGACATGCATATCGCGGTCGTGGATGAGCAACTGCCGGACGCCCGCGGCATCGAGGCCCTACGGCGGTTCCGACGTTTGGGAGCCGGCCTTCCGTGTGTGCTGGTCTGCCGCCAGTGCGACGCCCGGTTGCTTCGCGAGGCGCTGGCCTGGGGCGCCTACAGCGTGGTGGACTTCGACCGGCAGGCCGAGTTGCTGGCCCCGCTGGTGCTGAAGGCCGTGCAGCGGGTGTACCGGCTGGACTGGCGGCTGCCCAAGGAATTGAACTGAAAAGCCGCCGACCGGAGCGGCGGCTTCGGCCGGCGGGCGGAGATCGAACTTGAAGGAGTGCAGCGAATGGCGGTCACCAAAGTGAAAGTGCGACCTCTCGGCGACAAGGTGCTGATCAAGCGGGTGGAATCGGACTCCATGACGGCGGGCGGCATCGTGCTGCCGGAGTCGGCGAAGGAGAAGCCGCGACGCGGCCGGGTGCAGGCCGTGGGCGACGGCAAGATGCTGGACACCGGCGAGCGGTCGAAGTTGCAGGTCAAGAAGGGCGACGAGGTCCTCTTCAGCAGCTATGCGGGCACCGAGATCAAGCTGGACGGGGAAGAGTTCGTCATCATGGACGAATCCGACATCCTGGCCGTACTCGAGTAGCAAAGGGATCCATGCGCGCCAGCCTGTTCAAGGCTTCGCTCGACGAGGCCATTCGCTTCGGCCCGGCCGCCCGGCTGGTGCTGACCTTCCCCGGCAACGAGGACGCGATGCACCTGCACCCGCTGGCCTATGCGACGATCGAGGAAACCGGATTCCGCATCGAGGTCCGCGTTTCCAGTTTCGACGATGCCGAAGTGGTCGATGACGTGATCTTCGTCGATGCCGGCGCGATCGAGACCGTGGAATTGCAGGTCAAGCAGAAAGGCGGAGTCTGGCAGGACGAGCCGTTCCAAGGCGACGAAGAGGAAGAGGAAGATCGTTAACCAGGACCGGGCCGCGGCCGCATCCTGCCGGCCCGCCCCCGGATGGCTATCGGAGACATCTGACATGGCAGCCAAGAAGATTGTGTACGAAATGGAGGCCCGCGAGGCCATTCGTTCCGGCGTGAGCAAGCTGGCCCGGGCGGTCAAGGTCACGCTCGGCCCGTGCGGCCGCAACGTGGTGATTGAGAAGTCCTTCGGCAGCCCCACGGTGACCAAGGACGGTGTCACCGTGGCCAAGGAGATCGAACTGGACGACCCCAATGAGGACATCGGCGCCCGCATGGTCAAGGAGGTGGCCAGCAAGACCTCCTCCGACGCCGGCGACGGCACCACGACGGCGACCATCTACGCCGAGGCCATCTTCAGCGAAGGCCTGAAGAACCTCGCCGCCGGGGCCAACGCGATGGAGCTGAAGCGGGGCATCGACCTGGCGGTGGAGGCCATCGTGGCCGAGTATCAGCGGCTGAGCCGGCCGGTGAAGGAGTCCAAACAGATCGCCCAGGTCGGCACCTGCGCCGCCAACCAGGACGCCGACATCGGCAAGAAGATCGCCGAGGCCATGGACAAGGTCGGCAAGGACGGCGTCATCACCGTGGAGGAAGGCCAGTCCACCGAGACGGTCGTGGAACTGGTGGAGGGCATGCAGTTCGACAAGGGCTACATCTCGCCGCACTTCATCACCAACCCCGAGGAGATGGAGGTGCAGTTTGAAAAGCCCTACATCCTGATCCACGAGAAGAAGATCTCGTCGGTGAAGGACCTGATTCCCATCCTGGAGAAGACCGCCAAGGCCGGCCGGCCGCTCCTGATCATCGCGGAGGAGGTCGAGGGCGAGGCCCTGGCCACCCTGGTGGTCAACAAGCTCCGCGGCACGCTCCAGTGCGCCGCCGTCAAGGCCCCGGGCTTCGGCGACCGCCGCAAGGCCATGCTCCAGGACATCGCCATCATGACCGGTGGCACGGCCATCTTCGAGGATCTCGGCATCTCCCTCGAAAACATCGAACTCAAGGACCTGGGCCAAGCCAAGCGGGTCGTGGTGGACAAGGACAACACGACGATCATCCAAGGCGCCGGCAACGCCGCCGACATCAAAGGCCGAATCGAGCAGATCAAGAACGAGATCGCCAAGACCACCAGCGACTACGACCGCGAGAAGCTCGAGGAGCGTCTGGCCAAGCTGTCCGGGGGCGTCGCCCAGATCCGCGTCGGTGCGGCCACCGAGGTGGAGATGAAGGAGAAGAAGGCCCGCGTGGAGGACGCCCTGCACGCCTGCCGCGCCGCGGTGGAAGAGGGCATTCTGCCGGGCGGCGGCGTGGCGCCGCTGCGGGCCCTGGCCGCCGTGCTGGACAAGGAGGAGAAGAAGGTCAAGGGCGACCAGAAGACCGGCGTGGACATCGTGCGGCGGGCCCTGTGGGCCCCGATCAAGGTTCTGGCCCAGAATGCCGGCATCGACGGTTCCATCGTGGCCCAGAAGGTTTTTGAATCCAAGAGCGCGACCTTCGGGTACAACGTCCTGACCGGCGAGTATGGGGACATGATCGAGATGGGCGTGATCGTCCCGACCAAGGTCGAGCGCGTGGCGCTGCAAAACGCCGCCTCGGTCGCCAGCCTGCTGCTCACCACGGATGCCGTCGTCAGCGAAATCAAGGAGAAGGAGGACAAGAAGGCCGGCATGGGCGGCGGCATGGGCGGCATGGGCATGTAAGGCCTGAGCGAGCGGCCCCGCGCGGGCTTCTCGGACCGCAACCGCCAAAACCTGACCGGGGACGACCTCGCCAGTGTCGTCGGCCCGCGAACATAGAGCTGCGGCCCGGTGCGGCGAACCGCCGTGCCGGGTCGCGGTGTTTTCTTTAGGCCGGGCGTCGGCCCGGGTTGCGGCCGAGACCAGGCGCGGGCCAATAACGACAAAAAAGAGGCGGGATCGGCAGGTTTGTCGACCTGATCGCCAGCCGCTAGGATGGCCTCGCCACCGTTGCGGCCGCCGCTTTCGTTGGCGTCGCCACGGCCGCGGCGGCCGCCGATCGAATCCGGATGACCCTCGAACATCTGATCTACCTTCTGGTTGGAACTCTCTGCACGCTGACCTGCATCCAGGGTCTGTCGGCGCTGTGGGCGGGGGTCCGCTTCGACCGGTACGTCGCCCAAATGGTGGGCGAAGCCAGATCCATGAAGGACGCTCACGGCCGGCTGGTTTACCATCCGCCCGCGGCCGTGATTCTGCCCTGCTGCGGCGTCGACGACGAACTGCCGCGGACGGTCGCCGCCCTGGAACGGCAGGAGTACCCCGACTATGAGGTCATCTTCACCTTCGAATCGGCGGACGATGCCGCGTATCCGCTGATCCAGGAGCTCACGAAGTCATGGGCGACGCGGCCGCACCGGCTGGTCGTTTCCGGCCAGGCCACGATCCGCTCGCAAAAGATCCACAATCTCCTGGCCGCCGTGGACGCCGTCAGCCCCGATCGCGAGGTACTGGTCTTTCTGGATTCGGACGCCGTCCCCGATCGGCACTGGATAGCCCATCTGGTTGCACCGCTCCGCGACGACACCGTCGGAGCCGCCACGGGCTACCGCTGGTATTCGGCTGGAGGCGGGCTGGCCGCCGGCGTCCGCTCGGCGTGGAACGCCGCCACCATGACCCTGCTCGATGATGAACGACTCAACTTCTGCTGGGGCGGCGCTACGGCGATCCGCCGCGAGACCTTCGAGCGGATCGGCGTCGCGCAGAGGTGGCACCGCGCCCTATCCGATGACTACCAACTGACCCGCGCCGTTCGCAGCGCCGGGTTGCGGATTCGCTTCGTCCCTCAGGCCATCGTCGTCAGCCGCGACCAGACCACCTTGCGGGGCTTCCTGGCTTTTGCCAGCCGGCAGGTGTTGATCACGCGGGTCTGCGCCCCGCTGCTGTGGCGGGAAGGGTTTCTGCTGACCTTGAGCTTCATGGTCGGGGCCACGTCCGTCGCCGCCCTCGCTCTGGCCGCAGCGGCCGGGTGGATCGGCAACCAAGTCACCCTCTGGTCGGCACTCGGGCTTTGGGCGTTCATCGTCCTGTTGGCCGGCGGCAAGGCCGTGATTCGTCAGCGGGCACTGCGGAGGATCCTCGCCCCCCCCGCCCTGACGATGAGCGACTTCTGGTGGGATGTTGTCGGGACGATCACTTTCTCCGGCGCACTGCATCTGCATCTCTTCTGGGTTTCGCTCTGGTCGCGGCGTATCACCTGGCGAAACGTCGTGTACGAAATGGTGTCGCCCGACGAAACCCGCGTGCTTCAGCGGCTGCCACCCGCCTAGGTCAGCCCGCCCAGCATGAGTGCTGCTATAATCAACGGACTCGGCAGGCGGTTACGCGCCGATGCCCGACCTGCCCGATGAGGGAGGAAAGCGGATGCCCCATGTGATCGCCGAGCCGTGCCTGGACGTGAAAGACGCCGCCTGCGTCGCGGTCTGCCCGATGAACGGGATCCACCCGACGCCGGAGGAGGCGGGATTCCAGACGGAGCGTATGCTCTATATCAACGCGGCGGCCTGCATTGATTGCGGCGTGTGCGTCGACGAATGCACCCAGCAGGCGATTTTCGCCATCGCTGAGCTGCCCGAAAAGTGGAGGAAATACATCGAGGTGAATGCCGAGTATTACCGCCGCCGGCCCCATTCGTGATCGCGGCGAGGCTCGGCCGCCGCTTCCGCGAACCCGCGGGCTGCTTCTCCATCCATGGCCTCGGCGTTAAGCTGTCCGGCAGGAGGCCATCCATGCTGGACCAGCTCTTTCGACATCAGGCGGAGCTCAACCGAAGAATCGGCTTCGACCCCGACGCGTTGCGGCGGCACTTCGACCCCCAGGTCGCCGGCGAGTGGCTGAACAACTACCTCGCGGCCATGTCCAACGAGCTGGAGGAGCTGCGGGACTGCACCTATTGGAAGCACTGGTGTGCGGAGGCCAAGGCCGGCCAGCGATTCCGCCTGCACGACCTTCAGAACGCCCGCGTGGAGGTCATCGACCTGCTCTTCTTCTGGATCTCGCTGGCCCAGTGCGTCGGGCTGTCGGCCGAAGACGTGGTCGAGCTGTACCTGAAAAAGTTGAAGGTCAACCACTCCCGGCAGGACGGCCAGTACTCCATGGCGGCGAAAACCGAGGACGACAACAAGAACATTACGCTGGCCCGCGAGGCGTAGCGTTCGGCGGGCGGCGTCGCGAAAGGCCTCCCAACGAGCGAGCGCCCCAAGCCAGGACCTGGGGCGCTCGCGGGATGGATCGGAACCTTCGCCGCTCCTGGGGCGGTTTTTCGCTCACATCTTGGCCAGCTTCGCGGCCAGATCGCACACCCGGTTGGAGAAGCCCCACTCGTTGTCGTACCAACTGACCAGCTTCAGCATTTTGCCCTTGCCCTTGGGCAGGGTCATCGTCTGGGTGGAGTCGAAGATGCTGCTGTGCGGGTTGCCGATGATGTCGCTGCTGACCAGGGCCTCGGTATTGTAATAGAGGATGCCCTTGAAGCGGGGCGAGGCCGCCGCCTTCTTGAACAGCTCATTGACCTGCGCGACTTCGACCTCTTTCTCCAGCGACACGGTGAGGTCCACCACGCTGCCGTTCATGATCGGGACCCGGAAGGCAAAACCGTCCAGGCGGATGTTGGGGTTGGGGATCACCAGGCCGATGGCGCGGGCGGCGCCCGTGGTGGAGGGGATGATATTCTGCGCGGCGGTGCGGGCGCGATAGAGATCCTCGCCGTGGACCTGATCCAGAATCCGCTGGTCGTTGGTGTAGGCGTGAATGGTGGTCATGATGCCGTCGATCTTGCCGCCGAACACGTCGGGGTTGTCCGCCAGCACCTTGACCAGCGGCGCGAGGCAGTTGGTGGTGCAACTGCCGTTGCTGACGAACTTGTGCTCGGGCTTGAGCGCTTCCTCATTCACCCCCATCACGATCGTGGCATCGATCGTGTCCTTGGCCGGCGCGGAGAGAATGACCTTCTTGGCGCCCGCCTTGAGGTGGTCGTCGTAGCCGGCCTTCTTGCCGTCGTTCTTCTTGGTGAAGGCGCCGGTGGACTCCAGCACGATGGTGACGCCCAGCTCCCCCCAGGGCAACTTGGCGGGGTCCTTCTCCGTCAACACGCGGATCGACCGGCCGTTGATGATCAGATTCTTCTCGTCGTGCTCGACGGTGCCTTCAAACTGGCCATGCACCGTGTCGTACTTGAACAGGTGGGCGTGGACCTTGGCGGACGAGCCGACATCATTGATCGCCACCACCTCGAACTCGCTGGACCGCAGGGCCATGGCTCGCGCCACGAGTCGCCCGATGCGTCCGAAACCGTTAATGCCGACTTTGACTGCCATTTGTCGCTACTCCTTACCTGAATAGGATCCGCCGCCAAGTCGCGGGGCCGGCCCAGCCGGCTCTTCGCGGCCGTCGCGGTCCGGCGGTTCTGCCAGCGGGGCAAGATAGAACCACACTCCGGGTGCGTCAAGGCGAGGGCGGACCCCCGCCCCACGGGGCCTGAATCCGACCTGCGGTGGCTTGCCGGCCAGGCCCGCCGATTTCGCCGCCAGACGCGATATCCCCCCACGTTCGTCGGGTAATCAGCCCTCATACTTGAACGAAAGGCTGACCTTGGCCCGATAGGCCACGATCTTGCCATCCTCGACTTTCATGTCCAGATCGCGGACCTCGGCAATCCGTAAGTTCTTGAGCGTGCGGGCCGCGGTTTCGACGGCGTTCCGGGCGGCCTCCTCCCAGCTCTTGGGGCTGGAGCCGATCACCTCGATCACTTTGTAGACACTGTCGGACATGATCTGCC
>Ga0129299_1001700_pt1 | contig 14691 bp, 13 predicted proteins | sample ConPoolayeCmetaG_FD_94477 | JGI IMG/M metagenome (GOLD analysis project Ga0129299, IMG submission 94477) | Hot spring microbial mat communities from California, USA to study Microbial Dark Matter (Phase II) - Cone Pool mat layer C metaG ... | reverse complement strand
GCATTGAAGGCCAGGGGGAATACGCGCCGTGCGATAGCGCGGCGTGGTTCCCCCACCAGAAAACATATATGATTGAATAACTATTGCTCATATAACAGCTTCCGGCTTCGCCGGCTTAATATTTTAGCAGAATCTTTTTTCTCTGCCAGTTTTTCGCCTATCCGTACCGCAAGCGACATTGGTGAATGCGAACACCGAAGAAAGCGAGCGATATCGACAATCGAAAATCCATACAGACGGTGGGCGGCATAGGCAAACAACCTGCGAACCGCCGAGCGGTAATTTCCCCTGCTGCGGCGAAGTAGTTCTTCGGGCTGGATGCCGGCAGCATTCGAAAACCTCGAAGCAAATTGTTCCATCGTTATTCCCTTAATCCGATGACGTGGTATCTGCAGGCGGCGCTCGCGGTCACGGTCAAGCACCTCTTTGACAAATTCCGGATCGCCGATTACATAGGAGGCGGGAGTTTTTCTGTCTGTGTCAAGATTACCTTTTCTTATCATCGACAAATCATCGTCCTTCATATTTGCGGCCTCGGCGATAAAGGCGAGATAGCCTTTGCGTCCCTCTTCTATCGATGCGCCAAATCTGCGCAGTACCGGCCACGTGTCTTGGAATGGAGCGTTCCTTTTTCCCATAAGCACAGCATGTCCAGTCCATGGATAGACTTCAAGCTCCTTCAGCGACGTGCACACGTGCGCTCGTAAAGGATTGGTATGCACGTAGCAAAGGAGCTTTTCAACGTAACTCTGGTCCTGTGTCACGATGGATTTATAGCGATCCTGGAAGAGATAACCCCGGCGATTGTGCCGTCTGGAAAAAGCTTGAGCGTAGGAAGCGTTGAGTGGACGCATAAGCTGCGAGAGATGCAGCTCGGATGAGCGAAGCAGCAAGTGATAGTGGTTTTTCATCAAGGCCCATGCATAACAGGCATACCCCGTACGCTTCAGGCCGTCCGCAAGCAATGAAAGAAACAATTGCCTGTCATCGTCAGAAGGGAAAATATCACGTCCTTCGATGCCGCGGGACATCACATGAAAGAAAGAGGCCGGCGGTGAGAGACGAGCTTTTCGAGGCATATTGTTAATATGTAGCGCTCCGTCCCCATATACACGGCGCCATGCGGGATCAATGGCTGGTGAAGACCGGCGCTGCGGATGTATATTATCATTCCTTTCATAATGGCGATGGGGTTCGCCTTCAAGCGCTCGTTTTTCGGGCTGATGACTCCTGAGTTTGGGCTGCCGTCCTGAAGGGAGCATCAGCGTGCGAGAACAAAGTAATGAGGCCCATGCGGCTTTAATCATCCGCAAAATCCGCCCGCAATGGAACATTTTACTCGGTAATTCTGCCCGTTGGTCTTCCGGTTTTACGCTGGGTGCCTGTATGTATCGCTCTATCGATTCAGAGGAGGCGGGGATAGATGTATAAAAAAATTCTTGCGGCCTATGACGGATCCGAAGGGGCGAAAGTTGCCTTGGAGCGCGCATGTGATGTGGCGAAGGAATTTAGCGCCGTAATAACCATGGCGTGGGTGCGCAGTCCGTTGCCGCACTATGCCGCGGATATCGGAGAAGTGGAGGATGAGAAGGAAGCCGCCGATGACTATTTCGAACAACTGAGACGGGACGCCATGACCGCGGCGGCCTCCCGCGGCATTTCAATCGATTGCGTATGCCTGAAAGGCAACGCGGCGCGTGAAATCGTGCAATTCGCGGATAAAGAAAAATATGACCTTATTGTTATCGGGCAGGTGGGGCATTCTGATTTTATCGGAAGAGTTTTAGGCCCGACCGCGGACCGAATCAGCGAGACTGCGCGCTGTGACGTGCTGATCGCGCGCAAGCCCGGTTGACAAAGCCGCGGGTTTGTCGCTTGTGAAATGATGCGCTCAAGGAGTGGAAAAACGTTGTTCCTTCCAAAGGAGAATGATCAATGCCGGCCGACCTCACGCCTCTTGTTGTGGCGCTCCTGGTATTTTTTTCAAGCATCGTATCGCTTCGACTGGGCATATCGGTTGCCATAATAGAAATTATTCTTGGCGCAGCCGCTGGAAATTGCGGCCTTCAAACAACCGCGTGGATGACCTATCTGGCCACATTCGGCGGGATCATCCTGACGTTTCTGGCCGGAGCGGAGATTGATACGCAGGTCATGAAAGAAACGTTCAAGGAGAGTCTTATTATCGGAGGATTATCCTTTCTGGCGCCGTTTGCGGCCGTTGCGCTTGTCTGCCGTTTTTTCCTCCATTGGGAAGTCCGGGCCGCCCTGATAGCCGGCATTGCGCTTTCAACCACGTCCCTTGCGGTCGTGTATTCGGTACTTGTCGAAAGCGGGCTTTCCGATAGCCGTATCGGCAAACAGCTCATGTCGTCGACCTTTATTACCGACATGGGAACGGCGCTCGCGCTGAGCGTCATTTTCATCAAACCGACATGGTTCACGCTTCTTTTTTACGCCCTTTCCGCGCTTGTTATTTTTCTCGCTTCAATGTATTCGCACCGTCTCTTCGGTGACGTGCGGTACAACAACCGAGTGGTCGAAGTTGAAATCAAATACCTGTTTTTGCTGCTGATCGTTTTCATGTATTTCGCCGAACTGGGCAAAGCGCATGCGGTGCTGCCCGCGTTTCTTCTGGGGTTATGCATGTCGCGTTATTTCAAGAAGGATTCTCCGCATCATGCGGTTGTCAAGCGCCTGCGCACGGTGTCGTATGCGATAATCACTCCCATGTTCTTTCTCGCAGGCGGACTTCGCATTTCATTTCCGTTAATTATCGGAGGAGCCGCTCTTTTCCTCTTGTTGTTTGCCCTCAAAATCGTCACCAAGTTCGCTGGGGTTTATTTTTTTGCCGGCCGATACATGCCGGGGGCCGGGATGTACGTTACGCTCCTGATGAGCACGGGGCTTACATTCGGAACAATATCGAGCCTTTTTGGGCTTCAGGCTGGCATAATAAACCAATCGCAATATTCCATTTTGGTGGGGGTTGTCATTGCTAGCGCGGTTGTACCCACATTTATCGCGCAGAAATGGTTTCAGCCGTTATAGTATCAATCCGCCTGATAATATCCGGGTTGCCGGTAATTGACGTGGCGATTATCAATTACTTCTGTGGGTTTCAAACAAAAGCTGTTGCCTTTTTTTGTGAACGCAATTTATCTTATTGTATTGCTCCATCACATTAAAGCTGGGAAATTGTGAGTTTTTGTGGCCGATAGTATTGATTTGTAATATAAGCATAATGAATGAGAATCAGGCGGATTGACCCGAAGAATTATGAATTCTATTTCCCGCAATAACATCGTATGCAGACTTTCCCAGTACAGGACGGCATTGTTGCGATTCAAAATGTTGGGATTCAATAAAGTTTTTTCGCCGTATCTGGCTGATACGGTAGGGGTGAGCAGCGCCGTTGTCCGCAAGGATTTTTCGGTGTTCGGCATTTCTGGCTATAAGCGGGGCGGTTATATTGTTGATGATCTTATTGCCCAGATAGAGACGATTCTCGGAAAGAATAAGGTTTTGAATGTGGTGCTTGCCGGTGCGGGAAATCTCGGCAAGGCGCTTATGCGGTACGGAAATTTTGCCCGCGAGGGAATTCATATCATAGCGGCTTTTGACAGTGATCCCGCAAAGTGCAACGATATGGATACTCCGCCGGTATTGCCTGTTTCGGGCATGGAAGACTATATCCGTGCCAATGGTATCAGGGTCGGTATCATAGCTGTTCCCGACATGGCCGCACAGCAGGTGGCGGAGGCTATGGCGCGGGCCGGCATTGTCGGCATATTGAATTTTGCGCCGATTCAGCCGCGGGTGCCGCAGGGCTGTACGGTGCGCAATGTGAATCTGGCGCTGGAAATCGATGCGCTTGCGTATTATGCGACAAGCATCGGCGCGGCGGAAAACGCCCTACCGGTCGGCGCGTCAAATGATGGGGCGGAGTGAGCCGGCAGAGGCGAGCAATAAGGCTGAAAACGTAAAATTAATTAATATGTATCTCAACCGTATCAAACTCTAACATAAAGCAGGAGGTTGACGTGAGCGCAAACGTGAAGAATCGTTGGGGAGTAGCTCTCGCGGGCATCGTCATGCAGTTGTTGTTAGGCACGGTGTATGCCTGGAGTGTTTTCAAGAAGCCGTTCATGACGGCGCATGGATGGAGTGGGCCGCAGGTAGGCATGGCGTTCACCATTGTCATTTTCTGCATCGGCGTCGCAGCGGCATTCGGCGGCAAGTTTGTTGACAAGGCCGGCGCAAAGAAGGTAGCGACACTTGCTGCCATTTTGTTTGGATTAGGCACCATGTTGACTGGCGTTGCCGACAGGCTCGGCAGTCTGTGGCTTCTGTACCTCTGTTATGGCCTGATTGCCGGGGTAGGAAATGGATTAGGTTATGTAACTCCGATAGCTGTGCTGGTGCGGTGGTTCCCGGACAAGCGCGGTTTGATTACCGGATTGGCGGTGATGGGTTTTGGGCTCGGCGCTTCGATTATGGGCCAGGTTGCTCCCCTTATTTTGCCGACGGTTGGTCTGGGGAAGTCGTTTATCCTGTTCGGCGCGGTGTTTCTTGTCGTGTTGTATATCGCGGCTCAGAACCTGGTAAATCCTCCGGAAGGATGGACGCCGCCTGTCGCGGTGCAGCAGAAGGCAAAGGCTCCTGTTGCCGTTGCACCGGTTGATTTGAACGGGGCATTGAAGATGCTTCAGTTTTATCTGCTGTGGGGAATTCTCTGCCTGAACGTGTCGGCGGGCATAGCGCTTTTGAGCAACCTGTCTCCGATGGCACAGTCGCAGATCGGCGTGACCGCGGTTGCGGCGGGGACCATCATTTTTATCGGCTCTCTTTTTAATGGCCTTGGAAGGATATTCTGGGCGTCGCTGTCGGATACAATCGGCAGGAAAAACGTTTTCATTCTTATCCTTCTGACGCAAATTCCGGCATTTATCCTTTTGCCCCGAATTGGTAATGTCGTGGTATTTACAATTCTAGTGTGCTACATTCTGGCCTGCTACGGCGGCGGTTTCGCAACCATGCCGGCTTATGCCGCCGATACGTTCGGCGCGAAAAACATGGGACAGATTTACGGCAAAATTCTCCTTGCATGGAGTGCCGCCGGCGTTATCGGCCCCATGCTTATGGAAAATATCTACAAGAGTACGAAGAGCTTTTCGATCGCATTGTATACGGCTGCCGGTATGCTGGCGGTGGCGCTCGTTCTGAACTTGCTGTATCGTAAGCCGGGGGCAGAAGCGAAACCGGCGGCGTGATCTTTGAATACGAACTGCGGCAGCGTACTTTACAGAGTAGGGGACGCTGCTGCGGTGTAGATGTTGTGCGCAGTTCGGCTATTAGGAAAATGGAGAAACCATGGCCAAAAAAATTCTTATCATCGACGACGACGCCGACTATGTCGAGGCGGTCAGTGCGACATTGCAGGGACGGGGATATGAGGTTACCGCGCGAAGCGATGGGCCGGCGGGCTTTTCTGCCGCGAAATCATGGAAGCCTGATATAATAATCCTGGATATCATGATGGCCTACGACAGTGAAGGCCTTGATATGGCAGGCAAGCTTGCGCAGGATGCGGCAACGAACGCGATACCCATAGTGCTGGTTACCGGCATCAGGCATCCCGAAGATCTTCCCGCCAATTCGGCCATGATCAAGGCCACGCTCGAAAAACCGGTGAAGCCTGATGTGCTGATTGCCGCGATTGAAAACGCGCTTAAAAAGGCCTGAAGCCGGCCGGTATGCGGCTGTAAAATGATTAGACAAAACGACAGTGCGCCATCACCTTAAGGGGGACGGGAAACGACCATGCTCAAAGAACAATGTATCCGTGAGATCGAGGCGGTTGCCGGCCGCTATCCGAGCCGCCAATCGGCGCTGCTACCGGCGCTTGATATTGCCCAGCGCGCTAATGGCAATGTCCTCAGTCATGACGATATCGCCGCGGTAGCGTCGATAATCGGCGTATCCGTGAGCAAGGCATACGGCGTCGCCACGTATTATACCCTTTATAATAAAGGAAATGTTGGAAAATACCACATTCAGGTCGATACCAATATCCCCGCTACGCTTATGGGGGCAGGAGCGGTTCTCGCACATCTCGAAAAGAAGCTGCGGATACGGCCCGGCGAAACGACTCCCGACGGCATGTTTACGCTTACGGAAGTCGAAGACCTCGGCTCCTGCGGTACCTGTCCGGTGATACAGGTCAACGACACGTACTACGAGAACATGACCGTCGAGAAAGCGGACGCGCTTATCGAGTCGCTTAAAAAAGGCGTGACGCCGCCATCTGACGCCGAGTCGTATTTCGGTACCGATTGCGGTATTCTGCTTAAGAATCGTGCCGATACCACCTGCCGAGCGCTTGCCGCATATCGCGCCAAAGGCGGTTACGAAGGGCTAAAGAAGGCTGCGGCCATGCAGCCTGCGGAGATTCTTGATCTTGTCAAACGTGCGATCGTGCGCGGCCGCGGCGGCGCGGGTTTTCCCGCCGGTATGAAATGGGGCTTTCTGCCGCAAAACTGGAGCGGTCCGGTCTATCTCATCTGCAACGCCGACGAAGGAGAACCGGGAACATTCAAAGACCGCCAGATTATGGAATACGACCCGCATCTCCTCGTCGAGGGTATTGCCATAGCGGCGCGCGCGATACGGGCAACAAAGTCGTTTATTTATATCCGTGGAGAATTCCGCTGGATTTCAGAAATTCTCGAAGCGGCGATTAAAGAAACGTGCGGTGCGGGACTTATCGGCGAGGGAGATATTGTCGTACACCGTGGCCAGGGTTCCTACGAATGCGGCGAAGAAACCGCGCTTATCGAATCGCTCGAAGGCAAGCGGGGATGCCCGCGTATAAAACCGCCCTTTCCTGCATCAAAAGGCCTCTACGGATGTCCGACCATCGTCAACAACGTCGAAACCCTCGCCTGCCTGCCGTATGTGCTGGTAAATGGAGCCGATGAATTCAAAAAAATCGGCGTCACCGGCAACGCAGGCCCCAAACTCTTCGGTGTAAGCGGTCATGTGAACCGGCCGGGCATGTACGAATTTCCGCTCGGCACGCCGCTGAAAAAAATTCTTGAGGCCGCCGGAGGAGTGAAGGGAAAACTGAAGGCGGTCATCGTGGGCGGGCTTTCAACGCCTATCCTGACCGCGGACGAGGCGCAAAATCTGAATATGGACTACGACGCCTGCCTGAAAGCCGGAACCATGCTCGGTTCAGGCGGCATTATCGTCATGAACGATACGGTGTCCATTCCGCCGATTGCCCTGCGCACCATCAAGTTCTACGCGCATGAGTCGTGCGGCCAGTGCACGCCGTGCAGGGAGGGATCAGTGGCGATTGAGTCACTGTTGGAAAAAATCATTCACGGTTATGGTGTGCGTGACGATATCGACACTGTTGTGAGGCTGTGCGATACGATAATCGGAACGACACTCTGTCCCACCGGCGACGCGTTCGCCATGCCGGTGCGGGCAATGGTGCGGAAGTTTCGCGAGGAATTCGAGGCATTGATTCGAAATTAAAACCACGGAACACACGGACTACACGGAAAAGAAAAAAACGGCTGCAAAAACCAATGAACCATATACAAAGGAGTTCTCGGATGAAAAAGGGTCGAATGATGTGCGCGGTGCTTGCTGTGTCTGCGAGTTCGCTGATTGCCGATGAGCCGAAACTGGAGCTTAAGCCGTACGGATTTCTCAAGGGCGATATGTATGTCGCAATCGGCGAGGCATTGTCTTGGGGCAAGTCCTCTATTACGTGCGCGTCACGCGCCGGCGCGGGGGACACGATGCAGGCGATGAGCTTCTCCGCACAGCATTCACGGCTTGGGCTGAAGGGGGCGGTAACGGTGGATGAGGTTGAGGTTGGTGGTGTTGCGGAGGTTGATTTCTTCACCATTGCGTCGAACGCAAACGGCAAGCCGCGGATGCGGCTCGGCTATGCGTGGTGCAAGCCGCTCAAGGGGCTGGAAATCCGTGCGGGTCAGGACTGGGATCTGTTTTCTCCGCTTAATCCCACAACGAATAACACGAACGCCAACCTCTGGTATAACGGCAACTACGGTTTCCGGCGTCCGCAGTTGATGGTGGGCTATACGATTGACGCCGGTACGGTCAAGCCCAGTATTAAGGTAAGCGCGGGCGAGGCTGCACGGGAGGATGAGCTGACGGTAAGCCAGGATGCCTCAACAAAGGATGTTAAGGTTGGTACTTTTCTTGGCTCCGACAACCTTTCCATGATTCCGATGCTGCAGGGCCGTATCGGCGCTGTTATTGCGGGCAAGGCTGATATCGGCGTGGGGGGCGTGTATGCCGCCTATGGCGAAGAACGTGACATAACCACCGGCGGTATTAACGTTGACATCAGCCTTGCGTTGCACAAGCTGTTCGCGCTGAAGGGAGAATTCGGCTATGGAAAGAACTTCAACAACGCAAATCTCTTTACCGTGGGCGGCAGCGGCACTGCGTCGGCGGATATCACCAATATCGGTTTCTGGTTCGATGCGACGTCGAAGCCGGTTGATTTTCTCAACATTGTTGCCGGATTTGGAGATGAAATTATCACGTCCGACCTGGCTGCCGGCGCAATCGAGAGCAATATGACGGTGTTTGGCGACCTGATTTTCCCGATGGGGAAGTTTTTCTCGCTTGCGGTCGAATACCAATTGCTGATGACTACGCCGAAGGATAAGGATGCATACATCGCGCATGTGATTGATATCGCAGGAAAAGTAACGTTCTAACCAACGAAACACTATGGTCGCAGGAAGGTGCTTGGTATGAAGATAATCATCAATGGCAGGGAGTGCGAGGCGCGCGAGGGGCAGACTGTCCTTCAGGCCGCGCGGGAGAACGGAATTTATGTACCGTCGCTGTGCTATCATCCAAAAACGGGACCGGCGGGCAAGTGCCGCGTATGCGTTGTTGAAATCGAGGGAATGCGCGGCCTGCAGACGTCATGTACTGTTGTGGTAAAGGAAGGCATGAAGATTACGACCGATTCGGCAACGGTTCGTAATGCCCAGCGTCTGGTGGTGGATTTGCTTTTGTCGTCGGGCAGGCACGACTGTCTCTCATGCGAGCAGAACGGCGCCTGCGAGCTTCAGGACGCGGCCTACATGCTCGGCATCGAGCATCCCTCGTTTACTATTGCCGACGATCGTCCCGGCATTGACGATTCATCGGAGTTCATCTACCGGGAGCATGCCAAGTGCATTCAGTGCGGCCGCTGTGTGGCCGGCTGCAACACAACGGTCGTCAACGAAGTGCTGGATTTCGGCTACCGGGGGCATGCCACCAAAGTAATGTGCGACGACGACAAGCCGATGGGCCAGTCGAGCTGCGTGCAGTGCGGCGAATGCGTCCAGCTTTGTCCCACCGGCGCCATCGTCGATAAGCGCGCGCGCGGCAGAGGCCGCACGTGGATGCTCGAAAAAGTCGAGGCGGTATGCCCATACTGCGGCGTGGGGTGCAAAATCGCGCTGCATGTCGATCGGCAGAAGAATGAGATTATCCGGGTCACGGGCGTCGAGGACGGCCCGGCAAATAACGGCATGCTGTGCGTGAAGGGACGGTACGGATTTGATTTTGTCAAAAGCCCGGAGCGGCTCACCGCGCCGCTTATCAAGGAAAACGGCGTGTTTCGCAAAGCATCATGGGACGAGGCCGTCGCGCTTGTCGCGCGGCGGTTTTCGGAAATCAAGTCCAAGCACGGTTCCGACGCGCTGGGCGGGTTCGCCTCGGCCAAGTGTTTCAACGAGGAAAATTACCTGTTTCAGAAATTCGTGCGCACGATGTTTGGTACCAACAACGTCGACCATTGCGCGCGGCTATGCCATGCGTCAACGGTGGCAGGGCTTGCCCAGTGTCTCGGCTCCGGCGCCATGACCAACGACATCAAGGGCATACGCCAAGCCGACGTCATCATGGTTATCGGATCCAATACCACGGAGGCGCACCCCGTCATCGGCAGCGTGATTAAGCAGGCGGTGCGGCTTGGGAAGACAAAGCTCATCGTTATCGATCCCAAACGCATTCCGCTCGCCGACTATGCCGAGATCTACGCCGCGCAGCGCTGCGGCACCGACGTTGCGGTGCTCAACGGCATCATGCACGTCATCATCAAGAATAACTGGCACGACAAGGCCTATATCGAAGAGCGCTGCGAGGGGTTTGAAGACCTGAAAAAAGAGGTGGAAAAGTACACGCCGGATTATGTCGAAAGGATATCGGGAATACCCGCAAAGACTATCGAGCGCATCGCCGAACTGTTCGGCACCGCAAAAACCGCGTCGCTGTTCTATTCGATGGGAATGACCCAGCACACGACCGGCGTCGATAACGTCTGGTCAACGGCAAACCTGCAGATGCTGTGCGGCAATCTTGGCAAGGTCGGCGGCGGCGTGAATCCGCTGCGCGGCCAGAGCAATGTGCAGGGCGCCTGCGACATGGGCGCGCTTCCCAATGTGTTTACGGGCTATCAGAAGGTGGGCGATGCGGCGGTGCAGGAGAAATTCGAGAAAGCCTGGGGGTGCAAGCTCTCCGACAAGCCCGGTCTGGCGGTTACCACAATGGTTGACGCTGCGGGCGAAGGGAAAATCAAGGCACTCTATATAATGGGCGAGAATCCCATGCTGTCTGACCCCGACATCGGCCATGTGGAGAAAGCGCTGAAAAAACTTGATTTCCTTGTAGTGCAGGATATTTTTCTCACCGAAACCGCGGCGCTTGCCCATGTGGTGCTGCCGGCGGCCGCGGTTGCCGAAAAAGACGGCACCTGTACCAACACCGAACGCCGTGTCCAATTCAGCGCCAAAGCGGTGAAAGCGCCGGGCGAAGCGCTTGCCGACTGGGAGATCGTGCAGAAGGTGGCAAATGCAATGGGCGCGTCATGGAACTACCGGTCAAGCGAAGACATTCAAAATGAGATGATAACCCTCACGCCATCCTACGGCGGCATTACCTATGAGCGCCTTGGACGCGCGGGACTGCACTGGCCCTGCCCGACAAAGGAGCATCCGGGAACGCCCGTGTTGCATATAGGAAAGTTCACGCGCGGCAAAGGATTGATGAAGGCAATTCCCTTCAAGGAGCCGGCCGAACTGCCCGACAAGGACTATCCGCTTATTATGACCACGGGACGCCTGCTGCAGCAGTTCCATACCGGCACCATGACCCGAAAGACCGCAGGGTTGAACAACCTTGCGGGACCGATGGTCATGATTTCCGTTGAAGACGCCGAGGCGCTTGGCGTCCGCAACAGTGAAAAGGTGAAGGTGAAGACGCGGCGGGGCGAAATAGAAACGAACGCTTTTGTCACGAAAAAAATCGGCAAAGGCACGATTTTCATTCCGTTTCATTTCGCCGAAGCGCCGGCCAACCGGCTCACCATCAACGCGCTTGACCCGGTGGCGAAGATACCGGCATTCAAGGTGTGCGCGGCACGGGTCGAAAAGATCGGGTGAAACCGTATTCCGCACTGCCCTTAAAACAGAAAGGCGTAATCGTCATGGAACAAATCGAATTCGAACAAATCATGTCCATCGCCATCAAACGGGAGATAGAGGCCAACGAATTTTATACCGATGCGGCGAAAAAAATGAAGGACCCGGACGTGAAAAAAACGTTTGAACAGCTTGCCGGCGAAGAAATGGGGCATATGGAACTTCTGGAACGGTTCAAGGCCGATCCCCAGATGCCCTTCAAGATTGGCGCGCCCTCGCGCGATACGAAAGTCGCCGAAGCGACGGAATTGCCCAAGCTTTCGACGTCGATGAAACCTGCCGATGCGCTGGCCCTTGCCATGAAAAAGGAACAGCAGGCGGTTGAGTTTTACCGAGGGCTTTCGGCGGCAAGCGCCGAGGCCGGGCTTAAGGCAACCTTCGACAATTTGGCGAATATGGAGCTTGGGCACAAGAACCGGCTCGAAAATCTCTTCGTCGATATCGGGTATCCGGAAGCGTTTTAACCGATGCCAATGCGGCCGCGCCGTGTGTGGGCGGCCGCTTTTATCGAAGGTCGATATGCATATTTCGACATATCGAAAGCGTGTGCGTAATCGGCACTATCCGCGGCAAGCTTTTGTATGTGTTCTGTGTGCCGGATTGCTGTCGTGGGCTGCCGCGGCACATACGCCCATTATCCGGGTTGCGACCACTACAAGCACCGAGAACAGCGGCCTTCTCGGCGTTCTGCTGCCTGCGTTTACGAAAGCGACCGGTATCCATGTCCGGGTGATTGCGGTCGGCAGCGGCAAGGCGCTGAAGCTGGCGGAAAACGGCGACGTCGATGCGGTGCTTACGCATGCGCCACAGGCAGAGGATGCGTTTATGGCAAAAGGCTTTGGCGTTGACAGACGCGAAGTCATGCATAACGAATGTGTGATTATCGGGCCGGTATCCGATCCCGCCGGCGCTGCGGAGGCCCGTACCGCCGCCGAAGCCTTTCGACGGATCGCCGCGGCCGCCCGGCCGTTTATCTCCCGCGGCGACCGGTCGGGCACGCATGTCAAAGAGATGGAATTGTGGAACGCCGCCGGTATTTCACCGTCTGGCTCCTCCTGGTACCGTGAGGCGGGCCAGGGCATGGAAGCGGTACTGATGATGGCCGACGAAAAACATGCGTATACGCTTACCGACCGGGCGACATTTTCCGCCGTTGAAGAAAAAATACGGCTCAGGATTCTCTGCGAAGGCGATACCGTACTGTTCAATCCGTATAGCATTATAGCGGTGAACCCCAGACGGCATCCTCATGTTCGCTATGCCGATGTCCAACAGTTTATCGAATGGCTAACGTCAAAAGAAGCGCAGGAATTGATTGCCGGGTTTAGAATCCGCGGGAGGCAGGTGTTTTTTCCCGCCGCATTACCCGTGGCCCAGAAACGAGGAATGCATGACTGAACTGTGGCATGCGACCGGCGTCTCGCTGTACTGTTCGGTGATTGCAACCGCGCTGTGTGCCGTTATCGGCATTCCGTCCGGCTGTCTTTTAGCGATGGTTGAGTTTCGGGGAAAGCGGATTATACTGGATATTTTCAACACCCTTTTGTCGCTTCCCACCGTGGTCGTCGGCCTTTTGGTCTATTTGCTTCTGTGCCGGCGTTCGTTTTTGGGGCCGCTGGGCCTCCTTTTCACGCCGTCGGCAATTATCATTGGAGAATTCATGCTTGCATTGCCGCTGATGATCGTATTCACCCATTCGGCTGTCGCCGCAATCGATCCGGCCGCGCGTGAAACGGCAAAAGTATTGGGCGCGGGCTGGCGCACGACTGCGCAGATGCTGGTTTCCGAGGCGCGGTTCGGCATCATGGCCGCGGTGGCGGCGGTGTTTGGCAGGCTTGTCGGCGAGGTAGGAATCGCCATGATGCTTGGCGGCAATATCGCGGGTTATACACGCACAATGACGACAACCATTGCGCTTGAGGCTTCGAAAGGAGAAGTGGCGCTCGGATTGAAACTGGGGGGAATGCTGATGCTCATAGCCGTTGCGGTCAATGTGATCATTCGCCGGATGCAGGGAGGTAACCGGCCATGAACACTCCTCCCGTTGTTGAGGTATCAAACGTGTCAAAGAGCTATGCGGGCCGCCGGGTCGTCGATATTAGTTCGCTGCGGGTTGATGCGGGCGAACTCTGCGTGTTGACCGGGCATAACGGCGCGGGAAAAACAACTCTGTTGCGGCTTATTGCCGGATTGGATACTCCCGATGCGGGACGAATCACCCTCGGCGTTGCCCGCTCGGCAATTGGGTTTTGTTTCCAGAAACCGTATATGTTTCGCGGCACGGTGCGCGACAATATCGGCTGGGGAATGAAGCGGAAGGAGGGAAATGTTAAAACCGCTGTTGCGGAAGCGGCAAAACAGGCGGGTATCGGCCGGCTCCTCGATATAAAAGCAAAGACTCTGTCGGCAGGAGAGATGCAGAAAGTTTCGCTCGCCCGCGCGCTGGTGCGCCGGCCCCGGCTGCTGTTGCTCGATGAGCCGGCGGCTAATCTGGACGAGGCCGGCGTGGAAACCCTCGAATGCGTAATCCGTCGCCATGTCGCCGAAGGCGGCGCCTGTATGATGGCGACGCACATGCACGAGCATGCGCTGCGCATGTGCGGCCGTTTCGTGCGGCTGGAGCATGGCGCAGTGGCGGCGCAAGACGATGTGTTCAATGTTTTCGACGGCAGGGCGGAAACATCCGGCGAGGGAGCGGTTATTACGGTGGAAGATGCGGTGCGAATAGCGTGCGCGTCTATGGCACATGTAGGACCTGTTCGCTTCGCCGTAGCCGCTTCTGACGTTGTTCTCGCCGCTTCACCGATGCATTCAAGCATGCGCAACTGTTTCAGCGGCGCCGTTACGGCGATTCGCCCGTGTGGAGCCGCGACGGTGGAAGTCACCGTCGACGTCGGCATGCCGCTTCGCGCGCTTGTCACCGCGCAATCGGCGTACCAAATGCGTCTTGCGCCGGGCAGCGAGGTATATGCGGCCTTCAAGGCAACTGCGGTTCGCGTTCTGAAAGGCGGGTTGTGAAAAAGTCATCGCACGCTGGCGGTTCATCGCCGGTCGGCCGATTCACGCCGCGGATACGCCTGTTCCTTTCTACCGGCGTCATGGAAGGCGTGTTCGGCAGCGGGAAATGGCAGCTATTGTCGGCGGTGCGCGCCCAAGGGTCGCT
>Ga0129299_1001699_pt1 | contig 14695 bp, 14 predicted proteins | sample ConPoolayeCmetaG_FD_94477 | JGI IMG/M metagenome (GOLD analysis project Ga0129299, IMG submission 94477) | Hot spring microbial mat communities from California, USA to study Microbial Dark Matter (Phase II) - Cone Pool mat layer C metaG ... | reverse complement strand
TACTGGCGTTAATGTTGCGAAAGGTGTTGGCGTAATCTCTTGCTCGGCTTCGATAGTTGTCGGAATGAAAGGCGTTGGGAGAACACTCGATATCGGGCTTGAAAAAGTTTGCGTTTGAAGAGCGCTCGTAAATGGCGCAGGTGTTGCAAGTGTAACCGCGACCGGACGTTCTATTACTCCGTCATGACAAGAGGTTACACCTATCAATATGAAGATAAACCACAAGTGACAATGCTTTCGCATCTTTGTGTACCTAAAGGCAGCTAACCGGTGATTAGAATCCGGCTAAAGCCTCGACTCTTACCCGATTCGCCGGAGGCCGGTATCTGATCAAATTCGATCATCTGATCCCTTGCTCTGGATTGACGTTCAAAAAGGGCAAAAAGCTGTTCGGCGGCATAATGCCCCAGGTCACGTTGCTGTTCGGATCGCTCAATGATTCGACAAATTCAAGCTGAATCACTTCCGGGTATTGCTTGAGCACCTCACCCTTGAGTTTGATCGATTCGGCTTCGGCAGCGGCCAACAGTCTGATCCGCTCGGCTTCACCCCGTGCGTTCTCGATTGTCGCTGCGGCCTGGCCTTTGGCTTCTTCGATCATGCTTTGTGCTTTCCATTTGGCCTGCTCGGCACGGTTCTTTTCGGTGATCACATTTTCAGCCTCGATTTGCTTTTGTTCGATCGCCTCCACGTAATTCTCTTGAAAATCGATCTTGCGCAATCCAAAAGCCTCTAAAATGATGCCTTTTTTCTCCAGCAAGGGCCTGAGTTGGGTTTCAAACTCTTCTTGCACACGCTGGATGTTGCCGGTATACAAATCGAGGGCCTCGTATTCTTTGGGGATATTGCGGGCCAGGATACGGGTGTGAAATTTGACCACCTTTTCGACCAATTGGACTTCGTCGCCGATCTCGTTGGCAATTTGGGTGATCCGGGCCGGATCGATGCGAAAGCGTACCGAATATTTGACTTGAATTTGCTGCCCATCGGCTGTGGTCGTATCGGTTGGATAATCGACATATTTGCCGGCGGATGGCTCTTCATCTCCCGGATCGGCTGTGACATAGACGATCTCTTGGGTGTGGTAAATCACCACCCGGTCGACCAAGGGCAATTTCCAGTTCAACCCCGGCGTCATAATCCGACCGGTAATCCGTCCAAAGCGGGTCACCATTCCTACGGTGCCGTAATCAATCTGCACATAGCTGCTAAAAAAAGCAATCACCACACAAAATGCCAGAACACCCACTCCGATAACGATGGTGATGCCGGCTCCAGAACGTCTCATTTTGAGCCTCCCTGAATAAACTACACTCGAACCATCAACAGATGAAGCGAGAAAATTAATGCGGGTTACCCATATTATAATGCATCCGCGAGTGGGTGACAAGAGAGAGCGACAGGGGGCATATTTCATAGGCCGCACACATGACCTGGACAGGCGACGACAGTACCATCGCCTACCCGGGCTACAACGCCATCACCCACCCAGGTTACAATGGCGTAGATACTGTAAGCGGGCAACAGGTTCTTACACCAACCGTTGCTCACAATACTCGGCAAATCCACAATGTCGGCATCGGAGTGGATCATTGTGATTACGCGCAACACGAGATGCGTGATAGTCTTGACGCATCTGGGCCAGCGTATCCAGCAAAAGCTCTTCCAGGGTCTGAGTGTAACGAACCGAAAAGGTGCGGTCGGGATAATGGATCAGGCCATAAGGCGGGCGGCGGCCGTAGGCTTGTTCAACCAACAGGCAATAGGCGGCCAGTTGCAAAATATGGCTCGGATAGGGTTCGGTTGGGGTGCGGCAAGTTTTGACTTCGACCGGAATCACATCGCGCAGGCGTTTGATCAGGTAATCGGGCTTGCCGGTGAGGTTAACCGAGGCAGCATAAAGCGGTCGGGGACATTCTTGCCAGGCGCGGGTGTCGGTATAGATGACCTTTCCGGCCGGAAGGCCGACCCGATGACGCAGCCGATCGCTGCCCCATAGCAACAGCAGGCTTGCCAGCAGCACCCCCACCCCGACAAAGAGTACGCCGTTCATCGTTTCACCTGATCAACACTCCGACCACAATCAACAATGCCCCCACCGCGAGCAGGCCCAGGGCTAGTCGGTTCATTCCACGCGCCCAGGCCACCTGCCAGCCATGTCGTTCGTGCGCAGCACGCCCTTCCTCCAATGCTTCGACGTTGAGCGGAACAAGTTTTTTGACCGTTTCGTACCACCATGCGCGAGCACAATAGGCATAACGGCCCACTTCGCCGGCGCTAAGACGTTTCCCCTGAGGCGACACCGGTCATCCGCTCCTCAAATTGAACCAGCGCATGGCGCAATTTTTCTTGTTGTTTGGTCACCGTCAAATCTCCACGTGTGCGTTCCAACACGGCGCGCAAGGCGTCGGTCGTCCGGCGCAAACCGCCGGTGATGGCATCGGGAAAGTCGATGGTGGTCATAGCCGCATAGATTTCTTCCATGTCGGCCAGAAAGAGTTCACCCTGCTCCAAATCGCCCTTGCGAATGGTATCCAAAACGGCCCGGCGCATTTCGCTGGCCGCTTCGGCCACGCCGTTGAGGTAGGCCGGATAATCGACCTGGACGCCCAGCGTTTCTGGTGGGGGCAAAGGTTCATGGTGAAACAGGGCATAGGTTACAACGGCCTCGACAAATTCTTTAAGGGCATCCTGAGTGTAGCCGGCATAATAGACGCCGGGATGCACCCTGAGATCGTCAACCATTTGCACGGCCACCTGACGGGCTGCTTCCAACAAGGTCCGGGCCTGATCAAATTCGGCACGGTGCATGGCACGGATGCTGTTGGCACAGTAGCGGATCAATTCACGGGAACGGCGAATTGCATTGTCTCGCGCGTCGTTTTGCATTTCCAGTTCGTTCCGGATCCGGTCGATAATGGCGGTTAAATCATCCATCGAGTGCTCCAAGGGGGGAAATGGGTATGGGGTAGACAGAAAACGCCTGGCTTCTGCCAGGCGTCAATTCATCTGCGGCTCAAAATCAGGCTTTCCCGGCGTGAATACCTGCAACCTGGCGGCGAGCCTTAATTGCCGCCTCGAGAATGGCACGTGACGTGTCGTATTGCCCGGATGAAGAGAGGATGACACCTACTTCTGCACTCATCGGCGCGGCCAACTTGCCGGTTTCGAGGTCTTTGACCGGGTAAAAATAATTAAAAGCGCGATCCAGGCGGCTGACCAGTTTGCTATAGATTTCTTTGACGCGCTCTTGCTGGGTGATCAACACAAAATCGGCTTTGTTGATGTGCCCTACAAAATCATCCGACTCGCCGAATTCATTGATCACATTGCTGACAATGATCCCTACGGCACGCAGCACGTCATCACCGGCCACAAAGCCATACACCTCGCTAAACGGGTCCAGGTCGGTAATGGTGATGTACATCACGGCCCAATCGTCGCTGCCCAACAGCTTTTGGATACGGTCTTCGGTCACTTGTTGCCCTGGCAGGCCGGTGATAGGGTTGACCAAGCTGGCAAACCCGGCACGACGCAGTGCGTTACGAACACGCAAACGGAGTTCTTGCATATCAAAGGGTTTGGTGATGTAATCGACTGCGCCGAGTTTGAGGCCGGAGATTTTGTCGGTACGGGCCTTTTTCTCGGTCAAAAAGATAATCGGAATCTGACTGGTGCGGAGATTTTGGCGAAGTTCGCTGACGACTTGATACCCGTCAATATCAGGCAAACGAATGTCTTGAATGATCAAGTCGGGCAAATGTTTTTGACATAACGCAAGTGCTTCGTTGCCCCATGCCGTGGTCGCAACTTCGTAACCCTGAGCTTCTAAATAAGTCCGCAACATTTCGGCCGTGTCAGGGTCATCTTCGACGATCAAGATTTTGTTCGGTTGAACCATGTTTCCCCCCGATAAACCGGCTTGCCTCATAAGCGTTTTCGATGATCTCCCCGTGGGGAGGGAAATTGCTAATTCAACGGTTCTTTGTAAATATCAAACCGACAGTCTTCATGTCCCATTGCATGGCAGCGCGTTTGCACCACCTTGTAATCTTTGCCGCCACTGGCCCAATGTACGCCGCCCTGGAGCAGCCCAACGGCGCCGTGACAAATAGGACGATCGGATACGCGCCCCCAACACACCGGGCACTTTTCGATGATATACACAAAGCGATCTTCTTGTTCCTCTACCCGACTGACCTGATCGCTAAAGCGGGTAAAGATCGCGGCCATTGCCGGAAGCCCGATTTTGAGTTTGGCCTCATTGGGTAAGACTTTCATCGCCAGGCCACCAATGCCGACGGCTGCGCCAAACGCTTCCAAGCCGGCTTTGACGGCCGCTTTGCCACCACGCAAGGCAAAAACACGCCCACCGCGCGGCCCATAGGTGTCATCCAGGGCCTGGTTGAGCATTGAAAAGTCGGCAAAGTCGAATTCTTTTTTCAAGTTGTCCGGCGGATAGTTATCGATCAAATGTTCAAGACCGGCTTTGTGCAAAACCGAATTCAAGCCGTTCTTGCCCATAATATCTTCAAGCACTTCCAGATAAATTCGAGCAATTTTGTTTGGGTAATAAAGCCCACTGGGTTCTATCTTCACGCTCATTCCTCCTCGACACAGCACTTGGAATCACACACCATGGCCTTGCCCTGTACACCGTCATCAACCACCAGCTAGACGATCTTTTCCAGTTCTTCAACAGTCCGGCGCATGTCCAAAAAAATCAAGCCCAGTTTGGCTTGCTTGCGGGCCAGAACGGTCAAGACAGCTTCATCGCCTACCGACATCAGGATGACATAGCCGTTTTCACCTTTGATGTAGACCTGGTCCAAATAACCACGTCCCAATTCACTGGCGATTCGTTCGCCCAGGCTGAGCATAGCCGCCGACATCGCCGAGATACGATCTTCTTCCATTCCGGCCGGCAGTGAAGAAGCCATCATAAGGCCATCCAGGCTGACCACTGCCGATGCCTCGATGTCTGGGGTGCTGATCTGCAAGTCACGCAGTTTGTCAATCATCTGTTCAGTACGTGATTTTGCCATCGCTTGAGCTCCTTTGAGGTAAAAATTAATACCGGACGATCAAGAACATGCCACGCTTGAACCTAGCTTACTACATCTGCAAACAGTTGTCAAGTTTCAAGCGGCGTTGTCGGCACATATTGAGGCTGAATTATTGTGATTATACCATAGTTTGCGCAATTATTCAATTGAAGCGGCATCGGGAATGCTGCCTCTACGGCGGTACGGCCGGAGCCGACGCATCCCTATGCGTCGGCAAATGGGGCAATAGCAGGGCTTGGATGGGCGACAGTCATGCCGTCGCCCCCCCGATTGCAGCAACCTGGCCTTATGGCCGGTCGGGTTAAGAGCTCATCCGAAAAACCGTACAAGCGGCATTCCTATGCCGCTTATGCCGACGCATCGGGATGCGTCGGCTGCGTTTTTCGGATAGGCTCCAAGTGCTTCAGATTGACCTGGCTAGGAAGAGGAACGAGGTCGAAACAGAACAAAGAGAATGACCATTCCCAACGTGGGGCATATCCCCAGACAAGGGCCACTTTTAGGCGTCGATGTCCTGTCTGGCGCAGGCAGGTCGGTAGGAGTGGCTAGAGGGAATGGCGTCGCAGTGGCCGGCAACGGTGTTATGTCGGCAGACAACGTTGCCGTCGGCACGATGGGTGTCTCGACCGGCACAGGAGTAATCCGTGTAGCGCCTTCTCGTGGCCGGGCGCCGATGTATTCACGCCACAGATCTTCCATACCGTCCATATCGACACCGAAAACCTGAAGCAAGGCATCGTCATAGTGGGCGCCGACGGCAAAAACGTTGATCAATTCGCCCAATTTGGCGGTGCCATCGCGGTCGATGATAAAATCGATCAGGCTGTTGCTTTGAGCATAAGACAAAATGGCCCGCTCGCGGTCATCGGGAAAGCCGCTGTTGAGCGCGCGCAACGAGATGAGGGTGTTCTTGCGGATCGCATCGGCCAGTGCGCTGCGCTCTTCGGTGCTCATACCGCCTTCACTGCGCATGGCCAGCCCCTCATGCAGCCAGCGCGGAATGTCGCCAAAGGGTTGTTTGGTGATCATATAGAGCGTGGCGTGGGTCAGCTCGTGCGGGATCACTTTATCCATCCAGTCGTCCGGGCCTAAACCGATGGCAATGCAACCGGTGGTGTTGAAGGTGACCGCCCCGGTCCATTCGGCACTCCCTTCTTCAAGCACGCGCATCAGTTCTCGATGCGAATTATAAATCACGATCTGTACCGGTCGTGCCGTTTTGACCCCAAATTCGTTGCGCAGCGATTCTGCCGACTTGACGGCCAGATCAAAATAATACTGACCGAACGCAGCATCTTGATCATGCCAATAGAGACGAACCAATTCGTCCTCAAGCACCTGCCAGGTGTAATTGGTATCCAGATAAACAAAGGTGACCGGCTCGGTTTTGAGCCGATTGCCGCCCTGGTCGGTAATCAACCACCAATAGGTAAACTCGATCATCGGCGGAAAATATTTTCTCGGATCGGTCAAATCTTCGGTATGCGAGACCTCCACCTGTTTGGCCGGTGTGAACTCGAGCTCGACTTTGTTGGACGAAGTTTGCCCAGATACACGGTAAAAAAGTTTGATCGAGTCGATATCATTGTTGCTGGACACCTGCAATTTGAAGGTCATCGATTTTCTAAAAACGTGTTCGTGGGTGTCGGAAATGACCTGAATCCCTTCTTGTGCTGAAACGGGCCAGGCCCAAACAAGCAACATCCCAAGTACCAGGAACGCCCTTTTTAGTTTCATCTTGCCATCCTGCTTTGAATTTGCACTGAATTATACCATAAATTCATCAGAATTCCCACACTCTGACATGTTGGGTGTTCGAAGCAGAAGCGATTTGGGCTACGCCGACGCCTGGAGTCGGGTAGGTAGGGGTACCTACCCCTTCAGCCGGTTTGTGCCACGTTTGTGCCACGTTTGTGCCGGCTAAAGCCTCGATTCCCTCCCCCGATTGGGATTTGCTTCGAAATCCCATGTTGCAAAACACAAGGGCAATGTGGTATACTATTCGGCTCAAGCCAATTTTAGGGCCTATCCGAAAAACGCAGCCGACGCATCCCTCCCTATGCGCCGGTATAAGCGGCATAGGGATGCCGCTCGTACGGTTTTTCGGATAGGCTCTTAATAGATAGGTATGATACAATGCGAAAAACAAAAATCATTTGCACCATCGGGCCGGCCAGCCGGGAACCCGAAACGTTGCGCCAAATGCTTGCTGCCGGCATGGACATAGCCCGACTCAACTTGTCGCATGATGATCACGAGATTCACAGCGAAAATGTGCGCCGAATTCGCGCTGCGGCGCAAAGCGTGGACAAGCCGGTGGCCATTCTGGTCGATCTTCAAGGGCCCAAACTGCGCGTCGGGCAGATGCAGACCGAAGGAATCAAACTGGTCGATGGGATGGAAGCAACGTTGACTACACACAAACTGGTCGGCGCAGATGCGGAGGCGATACCGGTACAATTTGCCGATCTGCCCGCCGTCGTCAGGGTAGGCGATCGCATTCTGCTTGACGATGGGTTGATCGAATTACAGGTCCTTTCGACGACGGCAACCCAAGTGCGCTGTCAGGTTGTGCATGGGGGCATCTTGCAGACCAACAAAGGGATCAACCTGCCGCACACGCCTCCCACCCTCAATCCGATCACGCCCAAAGACCGTGCCGACCTGGAATGGGCGATCCGTCAGCAGGTCGATTGGATAGCGCTCTCCTTTGTGCGCACGGCCGAAGACATACGTCGACTCAGGGCATTGATCCGCGAGCTGACGCCGGCCGAGCAGCCTTTGCTGCCGGTGATAGCCAAGATCGAAAAGCCACAGGCGTTGGAGAACATAGAAGAAATCATTGCCGAGGTAGACGCCATTATGGTTGCGCGGGGTGACTTGGGTGTAGAAATTCCGGCCGAAGAGGTGCCGATGGCCCAAAAGCGGATCATTTATGCGTGCAATGTGGCCGGCGTGCCGGTGATCACGGCCACGCAAATGCTCGATTCGATGATCCGCAACCCCCGGCCCACCCGGGCCGAGGTGTCCGACGTGGCCAACGCCATTCTCGATGGGACCGACGCGATTATGCTTTCCGGTGAAACGTCGATCGGTGCGTTTCCGGTGCGCGTGGTCGAGACGATGGATCGCATTGCGCGGCAGGTTGAAGAACATGAGAGCAAGTTAGAAAAAAGGGCTATCTCGAGGATACCGACCATTGCCGGTGCGGTGACTCGCGCCGCGCGTGAAATTGCCCACAACATCGGCGCAGCAGCCATCATCACGCCGACGACCTCCGGCTACACGGCGCGGCTGATGTCGGCCCATCGTCCACCCACCGCGATCATTGCGACAACGGCCAGTCAAACCGTCCAACGGCGGTTGATGCTTTACCGGGGTGTCGTGCCGCTCTTTGCGCCGCGCGCGCCGGACACCGACACGATGATTGCCCAATCGATCCGCGTTGCCAGAGAAAAGGGGCTGGTTCAGACAGGAGATACGGTTGTTATCACCGCCGGAGCATCCGGCTCGGCCCCCGGCACAACCAACCTGGTACAGGTGGCCCTGGTCGAATAGGTTAGAACGTGCAAAATGCCGGCCCAACCTGCACGCCAACACTCGGGCACGAAAATCGTAACAAACGCTCGACAAATTGCAAGTTCGGCAAGACACGTTAAGGGCCTATCCGAAAAACGCAACCGCCGCATCCCTATGGTCGGCATAAGCGGCATCGGGATGCTGCCTGTACGGTTTTTCGGATAGGCCAGGTTAACCCGGCTCAGAGGGTGGTAATTTTGAAACAGTGCGCACACTGCACCGGCCGCTTTTCAGGCAAACCGCGAATGACCAGCCCTGCTCCGGTATATTCAAAGGAGAGCGGCCCTGAATAGCCCAACAATTCGACATTTTGCACGCCGACGAGCGGCATCCGAAACCCTTGCCCGCCGGTAAAACTCTTGATCACGGCGATGCCATCTTGAGGCCAGCCCATCTGGAAGGCATAGACGACATTGCCTTTGCAGGTAAAGCGATAATCTGCCGACGTCCAGTCCAACTCATCCTCACGAAACGGGCCGCCCGGCGCATTGATTTGGCCTTCCATCGCCACGTGCCAGGGGCGGGTGCCGAAAATTCCTTCGCCGTTTACCTTGTTCCATGCTGCCAGGGCGTCCAAAATGGCCAGGCATTCGTCATCCAGGGTGCCGTCGGGCCGCTGAGGCAGGTTGAGCAGCAGATTACCGTTTTTGGCCACAATGTCAACCAGCATTTCGATCACCTGGCGAGCGCTTTTGTAGCTCTGGCGTACGTCATAGAACCAGCCGCCAACGCAGGTATCGGTTTGCCAGGGATAGGGAAAAGCCTCTTTTTGTACCCCCCGTTCGATATCCAACACGCCCACTTTGTAAATCAACGGATTCCGGTCTTTTTGGGTGTAAACCGCCCGGTTTTGCCCTCCGTTGCGGGCAATGTTGGTGTTGTAAAAGTGGGCAATGATGCCCAAGCCGTATTGCCCAAAAGGCACAGGACCATCTGAATAAAGCAGGTCCAAAGGATACCGGTCGATCAAGTCTTTGATGCGGTCGAACCACTTGTCATGCCACCAGGGGTTGGCCGTGTACCAGTTTTCACCTTGATCGCGCAATTTGGGTTCGTCATGATTAGGCAGATAAAAATCCACATAGGCCGGGTCGTTGCCATCGTAGGGCACGCCGGCATACGGCCCACTTTGATCGCAGCCTTTGTTGTGCGACCACCATGAAAAGGTCGCGCCGAGATGTTCACTGACGCCAAAGGGCAGGCCGAATTTTTTGGCCGCAGCCAGCCACAGGCCGACAATATCTTTCTGCGGGCCAACCCGGACGGCATTCCAGCGGTTGTGGGTTGAATTCCAGTTGTCAAAATTGTCGTGATGAACGGCCTGGGCAACAAAGTACCTGGCTCCGGCCTCGACATAGCGCCGCATCAGTCCTTCCGGATCGAAACGCTCGGCCTTCCAAAGCTGCACCATATCTTTCCAGCCATTTCGGGAAGGATGTCCATACACCCGCCAGTGATGCAAGTACTGACTACTGCCTTCGATGTACATATTGCGCGCGTACCAATCGCCATACATCGGCACCGATTGTGGCCCCCAGTGCGACCAAATGCCCAATTTGGCATCGCGGAACCAGCCAGGACATTCGTACTGACGCAGCGATTCCCAGGCAGGCGCAAACGGGCCAGAGCAAATCTTTTCCCACTTGTTCATGTTGTTCTCTCCTTGATCAAACTGTGTCTTTTTCTGACGTAACCGTCAGCACAAGCACGCTATCAACGGGGTCTGGCGGTTGAACCGGCCCAACAAGCACGGTTTTGTCAGGCGCAGCATGCACCGACAACGGTTGATGCGCCGGATCAGCCAACAGGTAAGCGCTGTCAATCCGAACCAGACTCGGAACGGTGATCTGTCCATCCGCCGGCCAGTCAAAGACATGCAGATAAATCTTGTTCCCTTTGGCCGTGCTGCGACACCCTTCGAGACCTTGAAATGGCCCAGGTCGCGTGCCGTAAATGGCCTCCCCGTTGACACGCAGCCAGTTGCCCAATCCAAGCAGCCGTTCACGCTGCATCTCTGGAATGATGCCGTCGGCGGTTGGTCCGACATTGAGCAGCAAATTGCCGTTTTTGCTGACAATGTCCACAAAAGAACGGATCAGTTCCTGCACCGATAAATAGTGGTTATCCCCTTCGTTACGATTGTAGCCAAAAGAATAGCCAATGCCTCGTGTGGCCTCCCACTTGATCTTGACCACCTGGTCATAAGATGCGTATTCGGGAGTTTTGAAATCAAAATGAGCGGCGTTGGGCATCCCTCCGCCCTTTTTCAAGAACAAACGCATCAACAGCGGCATCGCCATCTTGAACCAGGTGCGCACCAGACGATTGCCGGGCATCCGAATTTGGGTAAACCGATCGTTGATCACCCCATCGGGCACGGCATTGTAATAATAAGCAAACAATGCGGGCAAATTGGCCCTGGCCGGATAGCCGATGTCGTTCCACATCACCGAAGGCAGGTAGCGATCGATCAGTTCGCGCCAATGCGCATTGGCATAAGCAACATAGTCATCGTTCTGAGGAACGGCCGCAAATAAATCACCGAGGTCACGAATCACCAGATCGTTAAACGTCCAATCAATCCCTCCCGAATAATACAACCCCATCTTGAGCCCTCGTGCGCGCACGGCCTCACTCAGCTCACCGACCAGGTCACGTTGAGCGTGATAATGCTCCCAAAAAGGATTGGGATGTTTACTGGGCCAGAGCAAAAAGCCGTCATGGTGTTTGGTTGTCAAAACCACATAGCGGGCGCCGACCTGCTGAAACAGGTCGGCCCAAAGGGCTGGGTTCCAATTCTGTATGGCCCGGTTAAAGATGGGGATAAAATCGTGGTAGGCAAAATCTGCCCCATAGGTCTCGACATGGTATCGCTGCGTTGGGCTTCCTTCAATCCGCATCGAATTCATATACCACTCGGCATACGGATTGCGGGCAAACCAGCCGGCCCACCCCTCTTCGGCAATCACCTTGCCCAGTTCACCGGTCAAGGGCGCCCATGCCGGCACCGAATACAATCCCCAGTGGATAAAAATGCCCAACTTGGCATCGTGAAACCAATCCGGCACCGGATGTTGACGGATCGATTTGAGCGTTGGTTCATATTGCATCGTAAAACTCCCTTTCTATCCTCTGGCATAAGGATCCGCCGCGTCACGCAACCCCCATCCAGAATTGAACCAGGTTGCACATAAAACTACATTGACAGCCCCCCGCAAACGTGCTACAATCCGAATAGTTTACGTCAAAATCCAATGCTTGAGGTTTTCACAATGACCCGCCAGGTCTTGTTTGAGCACAAACGCCCGGGCAAGCGGATCATCCGCATTGTCCAGGGAGATTTGACCCAAGAGCACGTCGATGCCATCGTCAACGCCGCCAACGAACAATTGGCGCACGGCGGTGGCGTGGCCGGGGCGATCTCGCAAAAAGGCGGCCCGGCAATCCAGCAGGAAAGCGAGGCCTGGGTGCGTGAACATGGCCCGGTGTACACCGGCTCGGCGGCGATCACCGGCGCAGGAAGATTGCCCGCCCGTTATGTCATCCACGCCGTCGGGCCGATATGGGGAAGCGGACATGAAGAAGCCAAACTGGCCAGCGCCGTACAAAGTGCGCTGGACTTGGCCGAACAGTACGAGCTGGAAAGCATTTCCATCCCGGCCATTTCAAGTGGCATTTTCGGCTTTCCCAAACCCCTTTGTGCCCAGGTGATCCTGCAAACGATCCTCGAATGGTTCTCCGAACGACAGGCAACGCACCTGCGCGAAATCAACCTGTGCAACATCGATGCCCATACCGCCCGCATCTTTGAACAAACCGCCCGCACCCTCTTGAATGTCGGGTCAGACAAGGAGTGAGTATGCCGGCCGCCAAATGTCCAGAATGTGGTTATCGGTTGAGTGGCGACGAAACCATCTGTCCACGCTGCCTGACCGTGCTGGACGGCAGCGCAGCGTCCCCTTCTTTGACAGACAAAACAGGACGTGCGGCTGCGACCATCCCGCCTCCTGAACGCACTGCCGGCCCTTTTCCATCTCTGTCCACAGAAACCGGCGCGGCGTCACCTTCCGCCAAGCCTGCACAACCCAAACCGTCTGCACATACCGCCGCGCACCAGGCGACGCACGCCGCAGCGTCTTCGGTTTCACCCATCTACCTCGGCTTGAGCATCGGGCTGGGTGTGCTGACCCTCATCGCTTTTGTGGTGTTGTGGAAAGCGGTCACACAGAGAAATGCAGCCTATTACCTGGCTCAGGCCGAGGGCTATCGGCAGAATGGCCAATACGAGCATGCCTTGGTCGCCTATTTGCGCGTGCTGGAACGCGATCCCAACTCGACAGCCGCTTATCTGGGGAGCGGACAATGTTATCTGGAGATGAAACGGCCTTCCGAGGCGATCCCGCATTTTCGGCGTGCATTGGACATCGACAACAAACTGATCGCAGCACGGCGCGGGCTGGGCATCGCTTACGCCCAGGTGGGGATGTACCCGGAGGCCGAAAGCAACTTGAAGCCGGCATGGGAAGCGCGCGACATAGAAGCAGGCACATACCTGGGCTATGTATATCATCAAGAACAGCGCTACGACGAAGCGATCACCTTGTTGAACCAGGTCACTGCAGCGCAACCGACCAATGCCCTGGCCCAAGAAATGCTCGGCCGCAGCCTGTACGCCGCAGGCCGCTATGATGAGGCCCTTCAACCACTGCGCACCGCTGTCGAACAAAACCCCAATTCGGCAACCGCGCGTGAAGCGCTGGGACTGGTCGGCTATCAACTGGGCCGCTGCGATTGGGCGTTGGAACAGTTCAATGTCTTGATTGCCGCCAACCCGCAGCGTGCCGATTGGTATGCTTATGTTGGGCAATGTTTGTTACGCGAGGGAGAAATCCAGGAGGCCACTGCTTACCTCCACCACGCGCGGGTGCTTGGTCAAGCCGATCTCACCCTTTACGGCACACACCTGGCCTTGGCCCAAGCCTGTCTGAAACAATCGCGTTATGAGGAAGCGATCGTCTTTTTTCAACAGGCCTTGATCCTGTCTCCCGAAAGCGCCGAGGCCATGGCCGGTTTGGGCCAGGCCTATGTCGCACAAGGACGTTGCGATGTCGCCAAACCGTTGTTCCAACAGGCGCTGAATCGCGATCCCTATGTAAAAGCAGCCAGGCAAGGGTTGGAGCAGTGCCCGTGAGCAGATCGATCTTGTTTTATCTTCCTTTTGTGTTTTTTATCATTTTGATCGGCGGCGCCATTGCCATCGCCAACGGGCCGTCGCTCGGCGGCCCTTTTGAGGTGGCCTATGACAGCCTGCGCGCGATGTGGACCACCGCCGACGAATCTCCTGCCGACCCCGTCGTGGCCGGCGCTGCGGCGCTGCGCCCCCTGTACATGGCCGGACAACAAATGCCACCGCTGACAGCACCTGCGCCGATAACCGTCCCGGTGCGCATTTCCGGCCTCCCTCCCATTCTCGATGACGGGTGTATCGCCATCCATTGGGCCGGCGCGCTCGCCATCCAGGATGGACGTATCTCATTTGGCCGTTTTACGCCCGTCCAGAGCACCTACCCCTTCGGAGTGGATGATCCGTTGACGAGCTGGAAACTGCTTCAGTTTGAAAGCCTACCCTTTACCCTCGACAAAAATGGTCTCAAGGTCGACAAGGCAGTCAACATATTGCTCAGCGATCCCTTTACGCAAACACCCTTGCTCTCGGCACGCTGGCAGGTTGACGAAATCGCCGTGCGCGGCCAACATGCCGGTATCAATGCCACGTTGCGCCCCAACCTGAGCGACATTCGCATTGACAACGCCATCGACTCGGCAGCCCTGGCGCAATTCAAGAGCGATACAGGTATATTGACGATGCACATCGAACACAGCGAAGACATTCTGGCTCAAATCGCGGCCGGTAAGCCGGTCTTTGCCCGAATGCACGGCACTCTCTATGCCAAACGCTGTTTGCGCTGAGACGACTCAGCCCGATTGAAATCGGCCTCTTGGGGCGCTCGGCGCCGAACGTCGGCCTACGCCGACGTGAATTGGTCGGC
>Ga0129299_1001697_pt1 | contig 14714 bp, 18 predicted proteins | sample ConPoolayeCmetaG_FD_94477 | JGI IMG/M metagenome (GOLD analysis project Ga0129299, IMG submission 94477) | Hot spring microbial mat communities from California, USA to study Microbial Dark Matter (Phase II) - Cone Pool mat layer C metaG ... | reverse complement strand
TCTTACAAAAAGCAGAAAGTTTTCTGTAATTTTCAATAGTCTTTTCGAAGACATAATAATATCATTAGAAAATTCAAGAATTTCGGATTTGGTTAAATTATCCACATCAGTATTCATGTATTTTGCTGTTCCGATAACTTCATTCAGAACAGTCCGAAACTCATGCGGAAGAACTGAGGTAACGCTTCTGCCAACTTCTTCTATTTTTTCTGTTAATTTTTTTTCGAGCCGGTTTCTTTTAGCCCATTGTGCTTCTATAGCCAGAATCAATTCTTCGTGAGTATAGGGTTTGACGATGAAGTCATCAGCGCCACGTTCCATTCCGGCTCTCATTTTTGATTTTTCTGAGAAAGCTGTAAGAAAAATGAAGGGAGTTGATTCTGTTTCGGGATTTCGCCTGATTTCTTCAAGGACTTTGAATCCGTCAATACCCGGCATCGCAATATCACAAATTATCATGTCGGGTTTTTGTTCAAACGCTGATTTTATTCCGATATGACCGTTAGGAGCGGCAAAAACCTCGTAACCCTCGTATTTTAGTAAGGTTGCTGTGCTATCAAGTATAAATTCAGCATCGTCTATTATCAATATTTTTTTCATATCCATCGTATATATATTATCGGCAACTGTTTAATGAAATTTATCAATATTTTCAATCGTTATTAACATCTGAGTTAAGAACTTGTGAACAAAAAAAATTAAAATTTGGCTGAAAAAAATTCAATCTTTGCTTCCCATTTTTTTTAAAATTTATAATTTGAAATAAATGAATAATATTAATACAAATAGTAAAAGAAATAATAGCTCGAAAAGAAACTCGGGAAGTCTAAGTTTACTCGACAACCCTAAGGTTGGAGAAATTTTGGGTAGTAAGATTCCTCCACACTCTGATGACGCCGAAAAAGCTCTTCTGGGTGCAATGATTATTGATAAAACTGCAATTTCCAAATCACTCGAACTTATTGATTCTGAAAGTTTTTATCATGAGAGGCATCGCTTGATTTTCGATGCTATAATTTCTCTTTATGAACGAGGAATTAGCGTTGACCTGCTTACTTTGTCAGAAGAGCTGAATAAAAGAAAAATTCTTGACAAAATTGGTGGAACTTATTACCTTGCTGAATTGAATGATACTACTCCAACTTCAGCAAATGCAGAATTCCATGCGAGAATTGTACAGGAAAAATTTATTAAGCGAAGTCTCATCAATGCCGCTGGTAATATCCTTGTTAATAACTACGACGAATCCACTGATGCTCTCGAAGAAGTTGACAGAGCAGAAAGCCAGATTTTTGAGATTGCCGAGAAAAGATTTGCCCGATCTTTTGTTGACCTCAATACTTTGACCCACCAGACAATTGAATATATTAATCAGCTCGTTGAAAGAGACATTAAATCCTACACAGGAGTTCCTTCCGGGTTCAGAGATCTTGATGAACTTCTTGGTGGCTTCCAGAACTCAGATTTCATAGTGATTGCCGCACGTCCTTCGATGGGAAAAACTGCTCTGGCTCTTTCGATAGCAAGAAATGCCGCTGTTGATGCAAATATTCCGGTTGCCTTCTTTTCGATTGAAATGTCTGATATGCAATTAGTTATAAGATTAATCAGCGCTGAAACAAAAGTCAATTCCCATAAAATCAGAACTGGAAAAATTAGCCAGAAGGATTTGTCTGTCATTGTTAAGAAAATTGGCAAGCTGGCTAAAGCTCCTATGTTTATTGATGATAGCCCTGCTCTTTCAATAACAGAGCTACGAGCTAAATGCCGAAGATTGAAAGCCGAGCATGGTATCAGATTGATTCTGGTTGACTACCTTCAATTGATTCACCCCCCGAAGGCTGAAAGCCGAGAAAGAGAAATTTCGATTATTTCGAGCTCCTTGAAGCAAATTGCAAAAGAACTCAATATTCCCGTTATTGCTCTTGCACAGTTGAACAGAGGTGTCGAAAGCCGAGCCGACAAACGTCCTATGCTTTCCGACTTGCGTGAGTCAGGAAGTATTGAGCAGGATGCCGATGTTGTTATCTTCATCTATAGGCCCGAACATTATGGTATAAAAACCTATGACGATCAGATTCCAACCGAAAATACTGCCGAAATTATTATTGGTAAACAAAGAAACGGTCCAATTGGTAGCGTTAGATTATACTTCGACAAAGACTTAACAAGGTTCGACAATCTCGATACATCGAGACGCAATGATATTCCTCCCGAAACTAACGATACATATTATTTCGAGGAGGAAAACGAAGAAGAACCTTTTTAAGCTCTTATTTCTTTAAACCGTCTTTTATTTTTCTGGATATGATTCCGATTGAATCGAATATCTTTTCCCTCTTTTTGAAAATATCTCTCACCTGATATTCAGGGTCTGGCAGTTTTGTTGCAACATCGTAAATGTAGGCATTAATCAAAAATCTCTCTGCCTGAACATTGAAATTTCCTGTTACCACCTTCGAGACATTCAGCAAAGCAATTGCCTTCCACATATCCGAGGGATATTGTGGATTTGTTGGATCCAGATTCAAGTCAGCCATAACCATTTCGACAGAATCAAGCGGAACAATTTCGACTTTGTCAGTAAGTTCTTCGTCCTCAAGCAGCTTTAAATTAAGCGAGTCGCTCAATTGATAGGATATTAAATTCAGCTCAAGATGGCCATCCATATTCTGAAAGGGAAGAACTACTATTCTGGTTTTCGAAAAACTGATTTGAGAGGAAATAATAATGATAAAAATGAAGGTAAAAATTCTCATTCCATTGTTTTTCATAACTGCTCCATAGTTTAAATAAGAAGCAAAATAATTACAACGGAAAAAATAAGAAAATAAGTTAAGAAAAAAAAATTCCTTGACGCCTGCTTTGATATTTATTTTGCAGAAAGTTCTTTCTTTATTCTGTCGAATTCGATCAAAAGCCTGCGTTCGAGAAGTTTTGCCTGTTCCCATTTTTTTTCTTTAGCATAACCCATCAGTTCAATTCCTAAACTAGCAATGCTTTCCAGTCCAAATTGCAAACATGAACCTTTAAGGGTATGCCCCATCCTGTATAGTTCATCGCTGTTATTGCTTTCAATCAGAACGTTCAATTGTGTTGAGATATCTTCCAGCCATGTATCAACAAACTCTGGCAGCAATTCCAGCACATAAGGGTCATCAGAAAATTCCATTTTTATCCCTTTTCATAAAAAATAAATCAACATAACAAATATCGTTACTTGTTTTCAAATCTTGAATAAAGTATGTGATAAAAAAGTATTTTTTATAAATATCAAAATTGTTATTTTAATTTTTTCCTGCACTTTATCTGCATAATTTCCTGCTTAATTCAATGGATTTGGCAAGAGGCATCGTATAGTTTTGCACTTGTGATTGTTTTTTGTTAATAAATTTTGGATTAATTATGTGGATAGAAATTTTTAAATCAGGAGTTCACACCGATTCCTCAGGCAATGAACGGAATTTTTCGGTTGAGGACATTTCTTCCATTGCTGAAAAATATAATCAGTCTGTCTTATCGGATAATTCATGCGAAGCTCCTGTTGTAATCGGGCATCCAAAGGATAATACTCCTGCTTATGGTTGGGTGGAGCGTCTTGCCCGTCGTGGCGAAATACTTCTTGCTAAATTAAAAAATCTCGCCCCTGAGTTAATTGAACAGGTCAGACAGGGGGCGTTCAGGAAAGTATCGGTTTCTCTGTTTCCGGATTTGATGCTGAGACATGTTGGTTTGCTCGGAGCTGCAACACCAGCAGTAAAAGGTTTGAAAAATATTTCTTTTAATGATTATGATAGCCCTGAATTTATTTCTTTCTTTAAGCTTAATGATTTTTCAGAAAGTGAAGCACCAGAAAAAGCTGCTTTAATCGAAAAAATTAATTTTCTTGAGCAGGAAAATAAAAACATATCTAAAATTCTGGAAGATAAGGACAGGATTATTCAAAATCTTCTCAAAGAAGCAAAAATCAAAGAATTCAGAGAATTCATTAATTCTGCAGTAAATTCAAATAATGCTTTAAAATTAAGCCCTGCTCAAAGCGAAAACCTCTTGGATATTATGCAGTTGATTTACGAAAGGGGTATAAAAAAACAACCTGACACTGAAAGTTTGATGTCGGACTTTTCGGAAAATGAAGACCTGATTGTCAGGATAAAAAATTTCATAACAGGACTTTCTCCTCAATTTAATACCGATGAATTTGCCGTTAGACAACCGAAAAGAGAGAAGAATGATAATTTATCTTTCTCGGGTAAAAAGTTTCAAGCCGAAAGAATGGCTCTTCATAACAGGGCTCTCGAAATTATGAATGAGAATCCAACGCTTTCCTACGAAGAAGCTGTAATCGAAGCTCAAAGTTAATTTTTTAAATAATTAAAAGGAAAAATTATGTTACAATCAAGAATTGATGAACTAAGAATGATTGACCCCGTGCTTACAACAGTTGCACAAGGTTACACTAACTCTAATCTGGTTGCAGAAGCCCTCTTTCCTACAATTCAGGTAAGCAAGTTAAAAGGTAAAATACCTGTTTTTGGTAAAGAAGCATTTTTAATCAGAGATACTTACAGAGCCATAAAGGCTCAATCAAACAGAATTCCTCCGTCTGACATTGAATTCATTACTTTCGAAACAAAAGAGCGAGATATTGAAATTTCAATTGATTACATTGAAGAGGAAGAATCGCCTGATTTCAGCCGCTACGAACAAAGAATCACCAAAGAACTTGTTGATATCCTTCAATTAGGAAGAGAAAAAGAAGCGGCTGATTTAGTCCAGAATACAGATAATTTTAATGAAGACCTTATATACGAGGTAACCGAAAATCAAGCTTTTGATGATTATACAAAGAACGCAGACCCGATTCTCATCATAAGAAATTCGGCTGCAAAAATGAGGAGCCTGATTGCAAGATATCCAAATACTATGGTTATAGGCGATAAATGCTATCAAGCTCTTATTAATCATCCAAAGCTTCTCGAAAGGGTTAAATACTCTGGAATTTCAAAAGTAAGTAAAAATATACTGTCTGAACTAACTGACATTCCAAGTGTCTTTGTCGGTTCTGCAGTTTATAGTGATGATGGAGTAAATTTCAGCGATGTCTGGCTGGATAATATTATACTGGCTTATGTTGACAGAAGCGATAGAGCTCTGCGTTCGGAATATAACCCAAGCTTTGGTTACACTCTTCAGCGTGAAGGGAAGCCCGAAATAGACACATACTACGAAAATGGCGGAAAAATAAAAATCATCCGCAATACTGATAATTATTCTATTCAAATCACAGCAAAAGATGCAGGGTTTCTAATTTATAACACTAATCATATTAATTAGGAGAGAAAAAATGACAAAGAATCAAATAACCTATCAACCTGTTCAAGCAATTACTATCAAAGCAAAAGAAGACCTTCCTGCCTTCAGGTTTGTTTCTCATCTTGGTTCGCTATGCTCCGAAAACGTAAAATCACTTGGAGTAACAGAGACAGATTGGCTAAAAGATGAATTAGCCTCAGTTGTAACGCTTGGAACTATCGGAATAGAGATGACTACCGGAATAAATGCTGGTGAAAACATTACCTCAGCCGCAAATGGATTGGGAATTAAAGCAGGCGAAAATTCTGCAATCAACGGCAGGGCTCTTGAATCAATTTCCGGTCCCGGTTTTATCAAAATGTTACTTGTTCCATAAATTTTTGAAAGTTTTATTCTATGGCTTATTCGACAGATAATGACCTGCTGAAAGAAATTTCTGAATCTGATCTTGCAAAGCTAACAGGTGATCCTACCGGAGCGGAAATTAACACCGAGAGAACCTCTTATGCCCGCTCTACAGCTGATACGCTAATCGATGCCTATCTGAACGGTAGATACCACACCCCGCTTTCCGAGCCGGTGGATCCCCTTATTAAGAAATTATCAATAGACCTGACTTTTGTTAATCTTTTTGAGATTTATTATCAGAAAAGTCAGATTTCTCAGACAATTACATTCAGAAAACTCAATGCTATCAGGTTGTTAAAAGATATCCGGGAAGGAATAGTGCTAATAAATGCTATAGCTTTTTCGGATTCCAGACCACCTGTTATTATATCAAACAAAGAGGGAAAACCAAGAACTTTTCCCGAAGATTTACTAAATAATTTTGATGATTAATTATAAAAGAACAAATATGAAAACACTTTATTCTTTCATTAGCAGACATACAGTCTGGATTTCAATTGGACTAATTTCCCTATGGCTTCTGGGCTGGGGTTTAGCTGAACTAAAAACAATTCTTGTTATTCTAACTATTGAAAGCTTAGCACTTGCTCTTTCAGGATTTTGCCTTTATGCTTATACTAATATTGATTTTGTCAGGGGTTTATATCAGTCCAGAGAAAAAGAAGATACAAAGTCAAATTACTTTTTAATTCAGGCAATCAGTTTTATCTTCCTTGGAGTTCATATTCTGGTCGGTCTGACTGTTCTTGGCGTATATATTGCCCAATTTTCTAATTAGGGAGAATTATGAAAAACACCCTTTTTCTGATATTCTTTAGCCTATTATTTATCAGCATTAAAATATTTTCATTTGAAAGATATGAATTGAAATGCCCGGAAACCCTGCTCCTTAAATCAAGGGAAGTGATGATGAATCAGATTGGCACTATTGAAAAGACCAATAGAAACGACGGAAAAGCGATAAAACAATATCTTGAATCGGTTGGTTTGACAGAAGGATATCCTTACTGTGTCGCAGGGCAATATTTCTGCTTCCTGAAAGCAACAGAACTTTTGGGTATGGATAAAAAGCTGATTCCAATCAAAAGGACTGGTCTTGCTCTGGAAATTTTTCATCACTCAAAAAAATTCGGGCAACGGTCTTATTGCAAACCAGTAATAGATGACTTGATAATCTGGAGGAAAGGCAATTCTGCTTTTGGTCATATCGAGCGAATTATTTCGGTTATGCCGAAAGGCTGGGTCAAAACCGTTGCTTTCAATACTACAAAAATGATTGAAAATAAGAAAATAGAGGGTGTGTTTGTAAAAAAGCGTAATCTTTACCACAGGCTCTACGGAATGGCTATTAAAGGATTGACGGGCTTCAAAAAATATAATTAAATTGTTTATTAATCTAAAACTCAAGCTATGATTGAAATATTTAGAGAACAAAATATGGCTCTTAATGCCGAATCAGATTGGATATTGATTGAAGGTTATTCTTTTTTTGATTTTCCTGGAAAAGAGCAAAAATTTAAATCTCTACAGATATCTTGGGATGGAGTAACGGGCGATCTAAACGGCGAGTTAATCTTTCTTCTTTCTAACGATATGGAGTTTTCTACTATCTCGAAAGTCTTAAATATTAATTCCGGTTCGAATATAAATGACTCTGAATTGCTTGTTTTCTATCCCTGTTTCAAATATCTGAAGATTCTATACAAAAAGAATGGAATAACAGATGGAATCCTTTCAATAACAATGTCGAACAATGATTAAAGGAGGTAACAATGCCGGTCAAATATCTTCTTCCCACTGAAACTGTCGTCGTTGCGTCTAAATGGGGCAAAATCGAAGGCGAAATTAACGACCAGGAAGATTTAAGCACTGAATTAAGTAATAAAGCTGACGTTTCACACAATCATGATAATTATTATGAGCCAAAAGATGAAAATATTCAGCTTCATCTTGCTTCTGAAGACAATCCCCATAATGTTACAAAACAGCAAATCGGACTTGGAAACCTTCTGAACGAGGAGCAGGTGAAAAAAAGTGATTTCGCAGCAAAAGGTGATTTGCTTGTAGGGTTAGGCGAGACCCAATATGATATATTGTCAGCAGGAAGCTATGGCTTTGTTCTGACGGCTGACAATTCAAAAGATAAAGGAATTGACTGGAAGCCTGTCTTTGAGCTGAATTCTCAGGTTTTGAGCGGAAATATTACTCTTTCCAATAATGATTCACCTTATCAATCTCTCAATCCAAACGGAACAAACAGAATCATTACTCTGCCTGCTTCCGGTAGGTTCACAGGACAGTTCTTTATTATCCGTAATTCTCAATCACATTCTTCTTCGGGATATCTAACAATAAAAGAGGGAAACACAGATATAGAAGTAGTTTATTCTCAGGGTATTAAAGCCTTTATCTGGGACGGCACAAACTGGCAGCCTTTTTATCCGGGAACTGGAGCTTCTCAATCGCAGGAAAATTTGGTCATCGGGAACAAAGCTGCCGGGGTTTCTTATGCCACTTCATTTGGAAGCCTATCTAATGGAACAAACGCCGGAGTTGCTGTTGGAAGAGCGGCTAACGGAGGATATGACGGTGTTGCGGTTGGTTATTCATCAACTGGTAGCGGACAGAGTGTTGCTATTGGGCGTCAATCGAATACAAATTCAAAAGCTAATTCTGTTGCCCTTGGCTATTTTTCAAAAGTTGAACGATATGGCGAGGTTGTCAAAACTGCTGATAGCAGTGGGTCACCAAAGTATCTGAAAAGTGAAGTTCAATGGTTTGGTGAAACTAATGCTTCGGCTCAAACGGAAATATTTCTCAATGGCTCTAACCAAAGATGTGTGCTGATTTCTCAAAGCAGTATTACTTTCTTGATTCTTGTTACAGCTCGTAATAACAATCTCAATAAGACAAAGTCATGGAAAATTGATGGCGCTATACAAAGAAATTCTTCCAGTTCGACAAGTTTAGTAGGAACGATTAACAAAACAGTAATAGCGGATAATGGTCTCAGTTGGGATGTAACCGTTGAAGCAGATGATACTAACGAAGCACTTGTCATCAAGGTTAGCGGCGAACAGGATGCTACAATTCAATGGCATGCTGTTGGATTTTTTTCAGAAGTTAGATTTTAACCTTTGGAGGAATTTATGGCTCTCAAAAACAATTCTGATAATTACTTAAAAATTACTGGTTGTGACCTTGAATCACGAATTTTCTTCGAAATTTACAGAGACGAAAATTCCCGAAGGTCTCCTGACATTTTTGATGCTATCATCAGGGACAGTGAATATGTTCCTGAACTTAAAGAGTATCTTAAAAATGGATTCTCAGGTTCCGCATCAAACACATTTAACGATGTAATAACCAAATGCTATAATTGTTTAAAAAAGCTACCAGCATTTGCCAATTGGAGTGATTGCCTATGAAAAAGAATTTTTATTTTTTGCTTATTTTATGCCTACTGTTGGGTTTTCTGGCTGGCTACCTGCTTGTTCCCGATAAATCCACCGAAACTAATAACATTAAGGAAATCTATATCAAGGATACTGTTGAAAAAATAAAATATTCTGAACCAATATATATTACAAAAGTTAAAACAAAGATTATGAAAACATCTGACAGTCAGATTGTTACTAACCCATTTATTTCTAAATTAGATACCATAATCAATCAGGACACCATCAGTGCTGTATATGAATTTCCTGATAATCTTTTATCAATCAAATTTAATTCCGCTCCGGATACAATGATTTTAAGAAAAATTGAAATCATAAAAAGCAATACAAAAGAAGAACAATGGTGGGAAGTTCCGTTATATATAACAGGTGGCATTATCCTTGGTTTTCTGATTGGTTCTGCTGGAAAGTGAGGATATATGAATACTAAAAATCTTTTTACCGAACTTGTAAACTTGGAAAATCAGAACTTTTTGTTAAGTATTATGAATCATCTGCCAAACCCGGATAAAATTTTACGAAAAACAGGAAAAACAATTGAAGCATATCGTGATTTGAAGAACGACCCCCATGTTTGGAGCTGCATTCAATCCCGAAAGAGCGGTCTTCTGGGGCTTGAATATACAATCGCACAAAACAATTCTGATTCGAATGTTGTCAAATTCATCGAAGATATATTTAATACGCTCGATATCAATCAGATACAAAGGGATATTCTCGAGGCTCCTCTTTTCGGTTATCAACCTATTGAAGTGATGTGGAAGCAAACTGAAGGACAGAGAAAGTTTCTTGTGCCAAGCAACTTGATTGCCAAACCGCAGGAATGGTTCTTTTTTGACATCAAGGGTAATCTAAAGTTCAAAAAGTCATCTGTGCCAGATGGAATTCATCCGCCCCCGAAGAAAATTTTGAATGTTCAATATGAGCCTGATTATCACAATCCCTATGGTCATTCCCTCCTCTCGAAGTGCTATTGGGCTGTTACATTTAAAAATGGTGGAATTAAATTCTGGGTAAATTTCACTGAAAAATATGGGATGCCTTTGATTCTCGGGCATTACACACGTGGTGCCTCCTCCGAAGAAGTTCAAAAACTAGCTGATGTTCTTGCAGATATGGCAGAAGATTCTGTTATCGTCTCACCTTCGGATATACAAATTGAAATGAAGGAAGCTGTAAGATTTAGCTCCATAAGTCTTTATAAAGAGCTTATAAAATTCTGCAATGCCGAAATTTCTAAAGCAATCCTTTCCCAAACTTTAACTACTGAAATCGAAATGGGCTCTCTTGCGGCTTCTCAAACCCACTTTAAAATCAGGAAAGATGTCATCCTCTCTGATATTAAGCTGGTCGAGAAAACTCTTAATAAGTTAATTCAATGGATTGTTGAGCTTAATTTCGGAAACATACAATGTCCGTCCTTCAAATTGATTCTGAATGATTCAGATAATAGTCAGAAAATCGAAAGAGATTTGAAAATTTCGCAAACTGGAATGATAAGGCTAACCAAGAAATACTGGATGAATTCCTATGGTTTCAATGATGATGAAATAATGGAATTATGATTTCTTTCTATTAAAATTCTAAATGTTTATTTTATACCAAGTCTGTTGAATATATAATCAACAGACTTATAAATTTCATCAAATGAAAAAAGATTTGTTACTTCATCTTTTGTTAAATGAGCCATCAACTCATCGTTCTCGATAACGGAATCATAAAAATTTTGCTTTGTCTCCCATGTTTTCATAGCTGACTTTTGAACAAGCTCATAAGCGTATTGCCTTTTTAATCCTTTTTTAGTCAGTGCAAGCAAGACCTTCTGGGAATAAATTAAACCGTTTGTTAAATTTAGATTTTTGAGCATATTTTCGGGATAGACAATCAATTTTTCGAGCAAATCAATAGTTTTATTAAGTATATAATCAAGAGAAATCGTTGAATCGGGGAGAATGATCCTCTCAACACTGCTATGGGAAATATCTCTTTCGTGCCATAAAGCATTATTTTCGATTGCTGCAATTGCATTGGAGCGTATCAAACGTGCCTGACCGCATATATTTTCGGCAGTAATTGGATTTCTTTTATGCGGCATTGCTGAACTCCCTTTTTGACCTTTCGAAAAATATTCCTCAGCCTCAAGAACTTCCGTTCTCTGCAAATGACGGACTTCGAGTGCAATTTTTTCAAGCATGGAGGCTATAATTGCCAGAGTTGACAGAAAGAATGCATGCCTGTCCCTCTGAACAATCTGCGTGGATATCAAAGCCGGACTTATTCCCAGTTTTGAACAGACATATTCCTCCACTTTAGGAGATATATGCTCGAAAGTTCCAACAGCACCACTGATTTTTCCTGCAGCAACATCTTTTATTGCTCTTTCAAGTCGAACGATATTTCGCTGGCACTCAGAAAACCATAAGGCAAATTTTAGCCCGAAAGTCATTGGTTCAGCATGAACACCATGAGAACGACCGATACAAGGTGTATTTTTAAATTCAATAGCCCTTTTCCTCAGAACATCTTTTAACCGAATTAAACCTTGAAGAAGAATTTCACCAGCACGTTTGCATTGGACTGCAAGACAAGTGTCAAGAACATCGCTTGAAGTCATTCCCAGATGGAGGTATCTTGCTTCCTCGCCGATATATTCTTCTAAATTTGTTAAAAAAGCAATAACATCGTGTTTGGTTGTTTTTTCGATTTCTAAAATTTTTGCAACATTGAATTTTGCTTCCCGACGGATTTTTTTTGCTGATTCTTCGGGAATTTCTCCCAGTTCTGCAAGAGCTTCGCAAGCAAGAACTTCAATTTCCAGCCAGATTGAATATTTTGTTTCATCTGTCCAGATATTCCCCATTTCCGGGCGTGTGTATCTTGGGATCATCTTGGATATCCTTATTTCTTCGATTTAAATAATTCCTTGACCATTTGCTCCAATTCTGTATAAAGGTTTTTATCTTCATTAAGAAGCTTTTTCATTCCTTCACGGCCCTGAGCTCTTTCACCCTTGAATGAATACCATGATCCGCTCTTTGTAATTAAACCGTGCTCTGTTCCTAAATCAATCATATCGCCAAGCTTAGAAATGCCTTCATTATATAATATATCAAATTCAACTTCTTTGAAAGGAGGTGCTACTTTATTTTTGACCACCTTCACTCTGACACGGTTGCCAATAATATCCTGCCCTTCTTTTATTACTTCTTTTCTTCTTATATCAATCCTTACTGAAGCATAAAATTTAAGTGCATTGCCGCCTGTAGTTGTTTCGGGATTTCCAAACATTACACCGATTTTGCTTCTGAGCTGATTGGTAAAAATTACGCATGTGTTCGATTTCCCGATTGCGGCATTTAATTTTCGCATTGCCTGAGACATAAGTCTTGCCTGAGACCCCATCTGAGCATCGCCCATTTCACCTTCAATTTCTACTCTTGGCGTTAAGGCTGCTACAGAATCTATTACAATTACATCAATAGCACTGCTTCTAACAAGGGTTTCAACTATTTCGAGAGCCTGCTCGCCAAATTCTGGCTGCGACAGCAAAAGAGAGTTCAGGTCTATTCCAAGCCTCTGGCAATAATTTATATCAAGGGCATGCTCAGTGTCAATAAATGCAGCCAGACCGCCCATTTTTTGTGCCTCTGCAATTACATGCAGTGATACGGTTGTTTTTCCCGATGATTCCGGACCAAAAATTTCGGTTATTCTACCTCGTGGCACTCCGCCTATTCCAATAGCATTGTCAAGCGATAGACATCCAGTTGAAATGGCATCAACCTGCACTATGTTTGTGTCGCTCAATCTCATAATTGAGCCTTTACCATGATTTTTTTCGATTTGTTCTATTGCAGTTTTGACTGCTTTTAGTTTTTCTTCGCTCATTTTTTTCGGCTCTACTGCCTCTTTGTTTTCTTTTGCTGACATTTTCTTTCTAAATTATTTGTAAAAAAATTTTTCTATAACTTAATAAAAAAGTTCGTTTTTTTCTCAGCATTTTCTAACTTATCATAGTTGCACTATTCAACAAAATAAATTCCATTGTAAGAAAAACTGAGTAATAGTGCAATTAATGCAATCCAGCCAATTATTTTTCGCTTCGGGTCGAGAACAGTATTATCATAAATAGGAGGGTGTTTGAGTTTTATAAAAAACCGGGTTATCAATCCCCAGAAAATCCAACCGCCCCATCCTTGAAAATACCATGGCATTGTTTGTTTTATCCAGCTCAAAACTGGAAGAATTGTATTTTGCAAGAAAATATAAATCCCTGATGGATTATCATAGTTCAGCAATTCATATAATAATGATAACACTGAACCAAAACCTATTATCACTATCAACCACCATACATATTTTGCTATTCTATGCTGCTTTTCTCCGAACATAGCATAAGTAACATGACCGCCGTCAAGCTGACCAAGCGGGAGCATATTTAAGGCTGTTACGAATAAACCGAACCAGCCAACGCATAAAAATGGATAATGATAAACCTCATTCATTGGCGGTAGCCAACCGTTTGGATTAGCAAACACGCTGCTCATAAATGAAAATAGCAGAGTGTCACCAAAATGAAGACCAGTATCCAATACTCCTGTTATCTGATAATGTGGGTGTATAGTATATATGAATTCTTTTGGTGGAAGTGTTTGAAATCCAATTATTAAAAAAATCAAACATACAATGAAACCAGAAATAGGTCCGGCTACACCAATATCGAATAGTGCTTTTTTGCTTGTGATTGGACTTCGGGTTTTTATCACTGCCCCGAATGTTCCGAACAACATTATTTCGGGAATTGGGATTGGAATATAGTAGGGCAGTGTTGCATCAACTTTATGATATCGAGCTGCAAAATAATGACCAAATTCATGAGCCGATAAAAATGTTAAAACAAGAACTGCATAAGTTATACCAGATGACCAATTTGCTATATCTAAGTAATTTTGTCCAGCCCAGAGAGTTCCTGCTATTGTGCAGGTAAGAAAAGTTGCTAAAAACAATAGAAGGTGGACGCTCCAATGTGTGCTTTTTGGTTTAGCATAATAAGGCTCATTTGCAAGATATCTGGATGAATATGGATTATCCATTTGAACTACCTGACTTTCTTCTGCTTAAATTAAAAGTAATTATACCTGTATCACTTATTTTTAAATTTGTTTCTTTCATTGAAAATCGAAAATCAATAAATTTATCGAAAATTTTATCCTTTATTTTTGCCTCTGACTGAAAATTAAAAACAGTCATTTTATAATTATTTTTTATTAGCATTTTCTTCAATATTCCACTTAATTTCCTGAATACTTTTCTCTTGTCATAATCAAATCCAACTTTAAGAAAATAAAAGCCGTTAATTATTCCAATAACTGAGATTACTAAAGCATATACTCTAATTAATGATATAATATCAGATGAAGATTTGATGCTAAAATTTATTGATATCAAAAGAGTTGATAAAAATATCCAGAACATTCCGTTTATTATCAGAATATATTTCACTATATATTGAAATATTTATTTAAATAATAC
>Ga0129299_1001696_pt1 | contig 14718 bp, 10 predicted proteins | sample ConPoolayeCmetaG_FD_94477 | JGI IMG/M metagenome (GOLD analysis project Ga0129299, IMG submission 94477) | Hot spring microbial mat communities from California, USA to study Microbial Dark Matter (Phase II) - Cone Pool mat layer C metaG ... | reverse complement strand
CTTTGGTTTATTATCAAGACGCAACTCGATTCCAACCAAGAATTTTGGCCTTCCTTTTATTATTACTCGAGTTTGGCAACTTTATAGCGGTCGATCTTAGAAAAGTCATTAAAAGACGGCATAAATTGCCAAAGTCGAGATCCTTCATTTGCCGTGATTTTGCGACGGTGAGAGATAACCGCGCACCTTTTCCACCAATACCTCAAAGCGAAAAGGCTTGATCAGCACATCATTGACACCCATACGCGCTGCACGGTCGATGATGATATCCGAGGAGTCGATATTACCGCTCATGAGGATTACAGGCAGGTCTGCATCGTGTTTGCGGATGGTTTCGAGCGGCTCGGTGAGATCAGCATCGGGTAGATAGAGATCAAGCAGAACCAGCGAAAAACAGCCGCGTTCCAGCCACACACGCGCCTCTGCCCAGGTTTTGGCTAGCACAGTTTGTCCCAGCGGTGCCAGCGCTGCCTCCAGGAGCGAACCCAGCTCGCTATCGTCTTCGACGACAAGTATAGCAGTTCGTTTGTGCGCCATTGCCATTCGCCTTTTCCCTCTCTTTTTTTGGGCGTTTCGCGCCCTCTTCCCCTGCAGGTTGCAACCACATATGGAATTTTTGCCAATTGTCAACAGTGAGCGAGTAAGTATTCGGTGAACCGGTAATTCCAGCCCTGTCCAAGGCGCGTTGCAACCTTCCGCTGCAGCCGTCCATTTGCTTTTTTGTCTTTGCCGCTGCCCGCCGGCATTGGCCTGCGAGCTTTTTATGGTCTCTCCGGCCAATGCCGGCTGTGCGGTTCGGCGTATCGGCGCCGTACAAGGTCAGCGGTCTCTGCCTCTCTGCTCGCCTGCGCCGCGGACGCGGCAGGCAGGCGGGGGCAGGACATACAGATTCACCGAATACTTACGTATGGTCCATAAAATTCGCGCGCTTTATTTTTTTACAACTCATTTACTCATAAGCGGTTATATATCTGATCCGCCACAATATCCAGGCTGCGCACCTTGACTATAAGCACAGCGAGTATTTATAATCTGAATCATATAAGACAGCGCGCAGCGTACGCAAAGTATTGCGTTGGCTTGTGCGCATTTATTATTGAGGTAATATCCAGCCAGAAATATTCACGCCTCGAGAATGCAAATTTTATGCGATGGGGACTGACATACGACCTGCGCAGCGATTATCTGGCGGCAGGGTACAGCGAAGAGGAAACCGCGGAATTCGATCGTCCCGATACTGTCGAGGCTATCGAAAAAGCGCTGTTGTCCCTGGGCTATGAGGTGGAACGCATTGGCAACGCCAAAAGCCTAGCAGCAAAATTGGTCGCAGGCGCTAAATGGGATGTAATTTTCAACATAGCCGAAGGACTGCGCGGCGTGGGGCGCGAGGCTCAGGTGCCGGCGCTTCTCGACCTGTATGATATCCCCTATACATTTTCAGATCCGCTGGTTATGGCCCTGAGCCTGCATAAGGCCATGGCCAAGCGGGTGATTCGCGACCTCGGCCTCCCCACTCCAGCTTTTGCGGTCATAGCCGAGGATGCGGATCTCGACAATGTAAATCTAACATATCCTCTCTTTGCCAAACCTGTAGCCGAGGGAACCGGCAAAGGAGTGGGAGCATGGTCAAAAATCGACGACGCATCATCATTGCGCGAGGTCTGCACAAGGCTGCGGCGTAAATTTCGGCAGCCGGTTTTGCTTGAGTCCTACCTGCCGGGGCGCGAATTTACCGTGGGCATTATCGGCACAGGCCGCGAAGCCGAAGTGCTGGGCACTGTCGAGGTCATGATGCAAGCAGGCGCTGAGGCACATGCTTATTCCTACGTCAACAAGGAGCGGTGCGAAGAGCTTGTCCGATATTGCCTGGTGAATGACGCCATGGCGCAAACCGCCGCTGATATAGCGCTGGCAGCATGGCGCGGCCTGGGATGCCGCGATGCCGGCAGGGTGGATCTGCGCGCCGACGCCAAGGGAATGCCGAATTTTCTCGAGGTAAATCCCCTCGCCGGACTTCACCCCGAGCATTCGGATCTTCCGATCATCTGCGCGCTGCGCGGCATCGCCTACCAGGAGCTTATCGGCCGCATAGCTGCTTCTGCTCTCAAGCGAGTCGAATCGTACGCCAGCCCGGAAAGATGCTGACTTATGCCACCACTGGCTCTTATCATGCACGATCGCACCCCGGAAAACGCGCCGCCTGATGCGCGCGACGTGCTTATCCAGGCAGAGGTTGTCGAGGAGGCCTTGGCTAGGCTGGGCTACAACACCGCCCGCTTGACTCTCACCCTCGATCTCAAAGCAGGACGCCGGCAACTCCGGCGGATTAAACCTGCGCTGGTGTTCAATCTCGTCGAATGCCTCGAAGGCCAGGGCCGGTTGATTCACTGGGCGCCGTCTCTGCTCGACAGCCTGGGCATTCCTTATACCGGATCGCCGACCGAGGCGATATTCATTACCTCGGATAAGATCGAGGCCAAACGCCGCATGGTCGCTGCCGGCATTCCGACCCCTCCCTGGAAACAGCTCGGCAACAGCGAGGAAAGAGCGGGGGCAGCGTTGGCCAGGCGCGGGCAGGCAATTATCGTCAAACCCATATGGGAACATGCTTCCATCGGGCTTGACGATCGGTCTATCCTGCGCGATCGCAGCCAACGCCGAACAGCAGAAGCGCTGGCAGCGCGTGCCAATGGCTGCGGCGAGTATTTCGCCGAGGTTTTCATCGAGGGGCGTGAGATGAACGTCGCATTGCTCGCCGGCGAGGATAGACCGCAAGTCCTGCCGCCCTCGGAAATTCTTTTTGTCGATTATCCGGAGGGAAAACCGCGCATCGTAGGTTATGAGGCCAAATGGGTGGAGGGGTCATTTTCCTATACCCATACGCCGCGCACTTTCGATTTTGCCAAGGATGACGAGGCGCTGCTGCAAAAAATCCGCGACCTCGCTTTGCGCTGCTGGCATCTTTTTGGCTTGCGTGGCTATGCGCGCGTGGATTTCCGCGTGGATCGGCGCGGGCGACCGTGGGTCCTGGAGGTCAACGCCAATCCCTGCCTGTCGCCGGATGCGGGTTTTGCCGCAGCCGTGGCAAGGGCAGGGCTGACCTTTGATCAGGCAATAGCGCGTATCGTGGATGATGCGCTGCGATGCCATAAGGAGCGAATGCTTCCCCGACGGCCGGCGACGCGTGGGAAAGCCAAAACCAATAAATAAAGGAGAGCATGGATGACAGCCGTCTTGGATATTGTCAAAGAAATTAAAATCCGCGAAGAGGTATGCGCAGCCGACGTGGAGCGCGTGCGCAGCATCGTCGCCTCCAGCGGCTTTTTTCGCCCCGACGAGGTCGCGGTGGCGGTCGAACTTGTGGACGAACGTCTGGCCAGAGGTTCGGCTAGCGGCTATCGCTTTGTTTTTGCCGAGATGGAAGGCGAGACGGTAGGCTACGCCTGTTATGGCCCCATCGCCTGCACTGTTCACAGCTATGATATTTTCTGGATAGCTGTCCAGCATGATTTGCGCGGCCAGGGATTGGGGAAATACCTGCTGCAGGCGGTCGAGGCGCGCATCGCGCGTTTAGGCGGCAGGCGAATATACATCGAGACCTCAACCCTGCCACAATACGAACCCACCCGGCATTTTTACCTCGCCTGCGGCTATAAAACCGAGTGCATCCTGCGCGATTTTTATGCGCCCGGCGACAGCAAGATGATTTTTGTGAAGGTATTGTAAAATCGCCATGATAGTCTTAGCACTGCTCCCCACAAGGAGGCAAAATAACTAATTTGGTGAACATGGCACTCTGGATTAGCAAAAATAAGAGTTCCTGGCTCACCATCAGGGATGGGCGCGCCCATCCCGGCTGTCGCCGCCCGGCCGCCAGACGAAGGGTAAGCAACCGGACGGCTCCGTTTGTCTTCGCCTTGCGCGCAAAAGCAGCATTCCGTTGCCGGCATTGGCCTGCGAGCTTTTTATGGAGCTTTCCGGCCAATGCCGGTATCCTGTCGGCGTATCGACAGCCGAAATACCAGCGGCCTCCATGGCAGCAGCCTTGTGGCGGGGAAAGGAATGCTCCTGTGAATCGTGGCGCTCGGTTGGCGAGGGGTTTTACTGCTTTCTTTTTGGCCTCGTCCTGCTCGCCTTCGGCGGCTGCTCACCCTTCCGTTGGCAGCCACCGAAGGCGAGCAAGGATAGAAACGATAAATCGGCGACCATTTGCCCCCTTATTTGTGGGAGCTGTACTTAGCCGTAGGCCATGAGGCGAAAACAGATGAAACATGCGAGCGCTATCGTCTTTCTGATCGTTGCCTCCCTGCCTTTTATCGCCTTGGGGTGGGCGGAAAAACCGCAGGAGAAAAGCGGCGAGGTGCTGCGCATCACCTCGCCTCACCGCCGCGAAGTGCGGCAGGAGTACAGCCGCGCCTTTCGGCAATGGCTGCGCACGCATCATGGCCGGGAAGCGCATATAGAATGGCTGGATGTGGGCGGCGGCACATCCAAGATCATGAAAGATCTTGAGACGCGCTTCAAAAAACACCCAGACCACCCCGGCGTCGACCTGCTCTTCGGCGGCGGCGTGGATCCATATCTTACCGCCAGCCGCGAAGGCTGGCTGGAAAAGCCCGATCTGCCGGCTGAGGCGCTGGCGGGTATTCCTGCGGAATGCGCCGGACTGCCGGTTTATGATCCAGAGGGCAAATGGTTCGGCGTGGCCATGAGCGGTTTCGGCATTATCTATGACCGCAAGCGCGTGGCGGCCCTCAGGCTGCCTCCACCGCTTTCTTGGGAAACGCTGGCTTTGCCCGAGTATTGCGGATGGCTGGCATCGGGCGACCCGCGCTCCAGCGGCGCAGTGCATATGTGCTATGAGATCATCCTCCAGGCCTATGGTTGGGAAAAGGGCTGGAGGTTGCTGACGCGCATCTGCGCCAACACGCGCAATTTCGCCGAAGGCGGCGGCACAGCGCCGCGCGAAGTGGCGGCGGGCGAAGTGGCGGCAGGCATGGCCATCGATCAATATGCGCAGATCGTGATCGCCGAATACGGCGACCGTCTGGCCTTTGTCCTTCCTGCGGGCGCCACCATCGTCAATCCGGATGCCATTGGCCTTATCCGCAACTCGCCACAGCGGGAGCTGGCCACCCTTTTCATCACCTTTGCGCTCTCGCCTGAGGGACAGCGCATTCTCTTTCAACCCCCCGGCGTCAATGGCCAGATGCGGCGCCTGGCGCGCGCGCCTGTACGGCCGGAGCTTTATGGTGACCCTGCGGCGCCGCGGCCGAACCCATATGAATTTCAAGGCGGATTTCATTATGACAGCGACAAAGGCGGCGGGCGCTGGCATGTTCTCAATTGCCTCATGGGCGTATGGCTGATAGATGCCCACGCCATGCTCCGCCGCGCCTGGCAGGCGGTCATTGCCCGCGGCTGCCGGGAAGAAGAGGTGGAAGCTCTTTGCCGGCCGCCTATCAGCGAAGATGAGGTCGGAGAGCGCGCGGCAGTCTGGAAAAAGGATCAGCGCGCCAGGCTTCATGACCTGCGGCAATGGTCGCGCGACGCCTGGCGCCGCTATCAAAAATGGAGATGATCTTATGCTTTTGCTCTTGTGCCGCTTTTGGGCCGGAAAAATATGCATAGCGATGGCCATCGCTATGTTAACCGCCTTCGCCGCCTCACCGCTTGTCGGAGGCGAAACGCCGCCAGTGTTGCGCATTCCCAGGATGGCGCCGCCGCCGGCCATTGACGGCCGTCTTGGCGAAAAGGAGTGGGATGGCGCATTGGCGATCACAGGGTTGCGCTGCCACCAGCTGGACGGCCATCTGGCGCCGGCGATACTGCAATGCATATTTTACCTCACGTATGACGAGCAATATCTTTACCTCGCCATGCGCTCGCCTCTGCCAGCAGGGCGCTTTCCGGTCGGCACCTGCGGCTTTGAAGACGACGAGAACATATTTCGCGACGACCGCCTTGAATGGCAGATTTTAAAATTCCCGCGCAACCAGGCGCAGCGGAGCGGGTTCGGATTTTTCAAGCTGATAATAAATCCTCTCGCCACGCCGCACGATCTTTGGTATTGGGGGCCGGTCGAGGGCGGCGATGAGCTGTGGGAAGCCAATGCCACAAGCCGTTGCCATGTCGGCCCAGGCATTTGGGAGGCGGAAATCGCCATGCCTATTGCCAGCCTTGGGGAAAACAACCCGCTCGATGGCCGGACCTTGGCCATGTTTTTGGCGCGCGGCGATGCCAATGGAAACGCGTTTCTTTGCTGGAGCGCGAAACACTGGCTCGATTGGCAGGCAGCGCCGGACATCATTTTCGATCCTGCGGCGCCGGCTGTGCAGGTGCTCGACTGGGGAGCACCGGAGGAAGGAAGAATCGAGTTGCATTTGGCGATCCAGGCGCCAGCGGCCCGCGACTGCGAAGTGGACATTGGCCTGCGCGTTCTCGCTGCGGAACAAGAGACGGCGGCGGAGAAACGGCGTGTGCAAATTAAGGCAGGCGAGCGCCGCGAAGAGCGCATTGCCCTGCCAGAGGCAAAGCCGGATGAAAAGAACAATATCCTCGCCCTGCGCATCGCCGAAGGCGACAAGGTTCTTCATGCCAGCGAAACGCCCTTCAAGCCAGTGCCGCAGGCTTATCGCGACGGACATCTCGCTGCGTGGCTAAAGAGTTTGCCCACAACGCCTCCGCAGCCTATGGTCGTGGCGCCGGAAAAGCCGACAGGGGTGCTGGATCGCCTTGCCATCATTACCCGCAAGGCTGCCAGGCTGATGAATGCCTTCAGCGCAGAGATGCGCCGCGGCAATCTCGAAACAGCGGAAAAGGCCGCGCAGCGCATGGTGCGCGACCTGCCGTGGCTGCCTCATGGCTATTTCAGCCTGTCATTCCTTCACGGCCGCCGAGGACAAGTCGAAGAATGCCTGCAAAAACTTGAAGAGGCGGTTGCGCGCGGTTGGAACGAGGTCGAACCACTGCAGCATGCCAAGGAATTTGAGCTGGCGCGCGGCGACGAACGTTTTGCCGCGATTCTGGAAAAAGCCGCCAAGGCCGCCCCCCTTCTGCCGCTCCGGCCTGCGGTGCCTGCTGCTATCGAAGAGGGTGTGGCGTGGATAAAGGAGGAAAATGTCGAGTTCGATCCCCAGCGCAATATCATTGTTTCAAGATTTCATTTCAGCTCTCCTCCCCCGGAAAAACCGCTTACTTCTTTACCCGGCGCTGCGGGCGACCTTCTGCGGCAATGGTGGGCAGATGGCACTGCCGCAGGGCATGACGGCGACCTCTACGACAACCGCGACGGCGATCACTCGGATCTCGACGCCAAACTTTTCCCGCGGCTGGCGCGCGTGGAGTATTCTCCGCTCGCGCGCCAGGCTGGCTTGCATTGGGGCCTGCCGGAGCGCATCTGGCACGATGCTGTGGTCATGGGCAATGCCTCTGTGGCGCAGACCATGGGGCCATATTGGCGCAGCATGCCGCGCCTCGCCACGCAGAGCCAGGCTGGAGCGGATGCGCTCTATCGCCAGTATCGCGGCAATCAGCTTTATATATATCCAGCGCATGTTGACTATCGTCCTGGACACAACGGCAAAGGCGGGCATCACGGCGATGTCTTTCCAGCCAATACGCCATATCTCATCGCTTCGCAGGGATCGAGCGGTTCGGATAAGCCCTTCATGCAGGCTGCGGCGGCCGCTCTGGCGGCATTCAGACCCGAGGTAAAGCAGCGCCTAATCAAGGAGGGCATGCTGATGCCTGTCATCCAGATGCTCCTGCGATCGACCAGCAAGCTGGTGGCAAAGGCAGAGGATTATCTCACCGGCGCGGCGCATCCGCCGGTGTTCGAAGGAGGCAATGTGCAGATCGATCGCTTGGTCGAGGCAGCGCATGGGATGACGCTTGACGCGTTGCCGCCTCTGGCGCTGATCAAGGTCATGGAGGAGGACAAGCCTGAAAACGGCCGAGATTTTTTCGCGGAAGCAGGACGCACGGAGGTGCTGCTCAACACGCCATGCGCCATTGCCAGAGTATTTCGCGGCGTGCAATATCGCCGCCGTCTGGTGGTGAGCGCCGAGGAAAGCTTTGACGTCAACTCTAGGCCGCTCACCTGGCGCTGGGTGGTGCTGAGCGGCAACGCGGAGGATATCAAGTTCACGGCGCTCAACGATCAGCAATCGCGCGTTGAGATTTCCATTCCTTATCATCCACGGCGGCCTATTACCCCCGGCAATCCGCTGGAGACCAACCGCGTAGACATCGGCGTTTTTGTGCACAACGGAGTATACTGGTCGCCTCCTGCGTTTATCACCTTTTTCAGCCTCGATCACGAGGAGCGCGAATACGCGCCTGACGGCCGCATCCTCCGCGTAATTTACCGCGGAGCTGATGAGCCCGGCAATTATGTTGACCCGGTGGTGGCGCTGCCAAAGAGCTGGCGCGATGAATACCATTATGCGCCTGATGGCGCGCTTTTGGGATGGAGCAGATTCCGCGGCGACAAGCGCGAAGAGTTCGACGCCTCCGGCCGTCTGATTGTCAAACCTGCCGTCAATGGCCAACCGGCGGTTACCAAGGCTGTGCGCTATGTTATTAAACCTGGCAAGGCTGGACAAACGCCTTGTATAGTTCAGGAAGATGTGGCGAACTGACTTTGGCGGCGCGCTTTAGGCGCGACAGCGGAGCGCAATTTGATTTCAATGTCTGCGTAAAAAAGACAGCTGCATATCATGCCATTTTTGACTGTATATGCACAGGCTATCGCAGCGGCATCCTTCTTCTTCATCATAGCCATAGGGCTATCATCCCTGCTCGACAGTAAATATCAAAGGCCCCTAGCAGTGGTGCTCTGCCAGGGTCTAATTTTTGCGTCCCTGCTCTTTATGGCCATCGAGGCAATCGCCGGCGCCTTTTTGCGACCGCCGACGACGCGCTGGGTGAACATTTTCAGCGCGATTCTCGTTCTTATCATCCTCTGGCGGCCAGCGCTAACACGGCTGCGCGCGGCATGGATGGCAAGCGATGGCTCGCTTTCGGTTTTGGCGTTTGCTGGTATCTTTTACCTTCTTTGCACCGCAATAATACCGCTTTCCCCTCTTCCGGGGTTGAGCACACTCCCGCAGGGCGATGTCGCTTTTTTTTATTACAATGCTGCGCGGCGTTACCTGAACGGCGATGATTGGCAGGGCAATTTCTTCCTTTTGGATTTTGCTGACGGCTCACTGCCATATATAGAATCGCAAAGTCTGCCCGTGTTTGTCATGGCGTTTTTGATGCGACTTTTCGGCACAACGGCGCCAACGCTCGATATCTATGCCGCGATCGCGGCCGCAGCAACTGTTCTGGCTATGGTGTCGATGGTTAATGGTGTCAATCAGCGCGCGGCATTCATTCTGGCACTAGCAATTTTCGGCACACCGATGATCAGCGAACATTGGACTACAGGCAGCATCAATGCAGTCGCGGCACTCGGCCCTTTAACCATCTGGACTTCGCTTATGAGAGATGATTGGCCCTCGCGGCCAGCGCGTTTAGCATGCCTTTTAGCCATTTTATTTTCAGCTCTTATCAGGCCGGAATCGCTGCTCTACGGTGTATGTCTAATTTTACCATGGGGCTTTTGGTGTCTCTTCTTTCGGGCGCAAAATAGCAATTTTAGCCGCACGGTATTGGGTGTGGCCATAGGTGTAGCAGTGGTGCTGTTCGCCATCTTTCCTTTTATCCTCGCGGAACTCGGGCCGAGGATGCGAAACCTTTCTTTTTATTATATAAGCTATGACGAGTTGTCTAAAAATTTTCGCGCCTGGGAGAACAATTGGTCTGGAATCAACCGCCGTATCACAGCCGGCCACTTCGGCGATCCCGACGGCAACATAAACACTGCGATCGGCTTTGAAATCCAATGTCATCCTCTGGCGTTTGCGCGCTATGCCTTTGTCTCAAGTTGGAAAATCAGCGCCTTTGCAGTCGCGCGCGCGTTGGGGTTGCCGCGGTGGCTGGGGGCAGAGAATATAGGAGGATATGTGCTGCTGGCGGCGCTACTCGCTATCTCCTTCTGGCGTCGAGAACAGCGATGGCCGACGATCGCTTTGTTTGCCTTCTTCCTTATCGTTCCTCTGATCAATGCCGGTTTTGCTGATCGCCATGCTGCCACCGTCTTGCCGCTCTTTCTTACCCTCGCCTTGCGCACATTTTTAACGCTTTTGGCATCCTGTTCATTTAAGCTGCCGCGGGCTTCGCTCGGTATATTGTACGCGGTCATTGGCACGGCCGGCGCTGCTTCGACTGCTCAGCGGATAATCCAAGTTGCAGAGATTCGCTCTGCCTCATTTCAACACGAGGTGGCGTCTGCGGCAGCAGCCGTGCGCGAGATTTGCCCTCCTGACGAAATAGTGATATCGCGGTATCCCGTCCTAATTGCTTATGCTGCTGAGCGCCCTAGCGTGGGCGGCAGCCATTTCAATATCTATCTGAAACAGATCGAGGAGCGTTTCAATGCGCGGTGGTTGCTTCTGGATGGTAATTTATATGATGCTTATTGCCGCCACAACGATGAAATCGAAAACTATGAGATGATACGCGAAGACGCCGGCAAACGCTTTGTCATATTGAAACGGCGCGAATGATGTGAAGCGCATTTGCTGCCGAGGGATGTCCGTATGGCGATGTTGTCTGTATTTGTCGAAGTCTTTCTTGTTTTCACGCTCTTTTTGCGGCCTGGAATCGCGCTAACTGTCAGATTTTTTCCGTCATTTCCTCTCGGCCAGAGGCTAGCGTTGGCGCTTCTCTCTGCGCTACTGTGCTCCATGTTTTGGCAAATGGCCACGCGCGCGCTCCTGCCGGCTTGGGCCGTCGGTTTCAGCGGCATCTCTTGGGCATTGCTAGCACTTATTGCACCGTGTTTAGCAAAGAAACAAAACGTCATCATGGCGGTTATCTTTACGGCGAGCGCCAGCGAAAAGCGTGGACTTTTACTTTGCGTTTTTGTCACAGCCATATGGCTTGCACTGCTTCCGCTTTCTCCTTACCCGGCTCAGCCATTGCTCGGTCTAGGAGATGCTCCTGCATATTATGTGGCGGCGCGCAATCTCGCGCGCGGACTGCCGATGAGACATGGCCACTTCACCGGCGATTATATCGGTGGCTATCTGGCATATATAAAGGCGCAACCGCTGCTGGTGTATGCTTGCGCTCAGGTTATACAGCTGACCGGCTTCAGTTTGACCGCTCTCCATGTCTTACTTCTCATCAGCGGCGGATTGGCGCTTTGCGCTGCTGCCGAACTGGCGGTTGGCGAAAGGCAAGATTGCTCTCGCCTACCGTTCGTTGTTGCCATTTTCATTTTGCTCCCAGGGCATTTCCTCCTCCTTGGCGCCGGGCAATTGGCGGCACCTGCCATTCTAGCGGCGGTCGTCTTTTGCGCTGTCGCCTTGTCTGAGCGCATCCCATTTTTTTCGCGTTCTTTGGCATTAGCTATTTGTGGCAGCGCAATGATGCTAAGCAGGCCTGAGAGTGCAATCCTGGCTGGCTCCCTTTTTGGCTGTATCCTGTTCCGCGAGATTTGGCGCATCTCAGCGATGAAAAAGGCGGTTCTACTGTTCGCCCTCCTCATGATGTCTTATATCAGCATTGCGCATCTACCGCATTTATCAGACTGGATAGGTGGCCCCATGGAAAATATTGGGATTTTCCATCTGCATTTTGAGCCTCGCTATAAGCAATTCACCTCTGCGCCCCTATGGTGGCAGAACAATCGCAGCTTCTGCGCACTGGCTTTTACCGATTCCCAACCTAAATCGACGCCAGCTAATACGCGCATTTTAGCAGATATCTGCGCTCACCCCAGCGCTTTTGCCGCTTATTGTGCACAGCAACTTTGGAGCCGATCTTCGTTTATCATCCGCGCTGTGCTGGGGCCGCTCTGGCCTCCCTTAAGCCTCAGCTGGTCACGAGCGAATACAATTTCATGTTTTTTATGGCTCACCCTTCTGCTATGCGCGGCAATGGCATGCAAACATTTGCCTTTAATTGTCGGCATTTCGCTATTTATGCTAACATTGCCGCCGTTAAACCCTGGTGTTAGTGATCGGCATTGGATGGTGGCCACCTTTTTGCTTGTCGCCTTAGCTGTGCGTGCGGCGTTGCAAACGAAAAAATCTATGAACTGCGAAACAGGAAGCGACAGCCAAACGAATGATATTGTGGCTTCCATGTCATATCGACATCCCCTGTCATTTTTTATCTGTTTTTCGCTCTGCTTGCTTGTCGAGACTGTTTGGTTGGCGCAGACGCTTCTCATAGATAATACGCAATATGTGCCGACAATTGAGGCAATTAAGCGTTATGTGCCGGAGCGCGCTACTGTTGTTTGCAGTTGGCCGCCGATTATTGCTTGTTGCACAGGGCGCGATGCGCTCGGCTGCACATGGTTGACTGAAAATTTGGCGGCAATCGTTGCCAAACACCATCCGCAGTGGCTGATCATAGATAGTGCCACGGAGAGGCCGGATAATTATGAGTGGTTTATGTGGGAGACCGGAGGTCATTTAGATGGCTATGAAATTGTGGAGCACAACCCCGGTGATCGCTATATCATTTTGCGACGCTTGAAACAGCAAAACAAAAAGGTGCTGCTTGAAAATCGACCCGCAGAAGAAATCGGCCACGCCTCTGGCCGATAGCGAGGTTTGCACACGGGCAACTCCATGCATTGGTACAGCGTCCCATAAAATGGCCCTGTTGCAACAAGATATCAAAGATATCAGATTTGCCGCCGTTCACATCAAGCGCTGCAGACGCTTACTCCAGAAAAGCTGCATCATGCATTCCTGAAGTCGGCTTTCAAGATCGCGGTTTTTAGGATCTTTTTTCAAGGCGGTCTCATAATATCTGGCCGCCTCCTCAAAGAGTTTTTGCGCTTGTTTATAGCATTCGTTGGACTTTTTGGCGCTCGGCGTACTCTGCCCCTCTTTTACCAAATCCATGCCCTGGCGAAAGGCATGATTGGCCTTTTGCAGGCTTTCCTTGTCCGCGCCCTCCACATCGCCGGCCAGATTGCGTTCGCCGGCGTGGGATAGATCTTCCTCCTCTTGCCTGGGTTGTTGCCGTTTGGCTTTGGTGCTTTTGCTCTTTACCAAATCCGTCTCCCCGCTACTGGCGCGTGACATCTCTTCTTTGGGGATGGCGGGGGCATGCGCCGCCGCTTTTTTGTTCAGCTCGGCGAACTCCTGCTCGCGCAAAATCTCTTTTGCTAGCTCTGCGGCTTTGGTATCAGGATACTTGGCGATAAGATCGTCAAAGCGTTTGCGGCCGCGTTCAGGCATGGATACGCTAAAGAACCACGCGCCTTCCTTAAAAAGTCTGCCAGCGCGATATTCTTTCACCGTTTGGCGCAGATCCTGGCCAGCGGCCTTGTCGAGCTCATAGGCCTCTTTAAGAAGTTCAGCAGATTCCTTTCTAAAGCCGTACTGCAGCGCTTGGAGCGCGAGAAGGTAATAGGAAAGACCGTCGCGCTCGGCCTTGAGGCGATCGGCGGCAAGTTTATCGCGCATCTCTTTTGCGCGTTGCTCAGCGGACACAGGCTCCATGGATTCGATTTCATTCCGCGCATGCCGGCTGGTGATGCCATCCTTCTGGATTTTTACCTCATCGCCGACAACCGTCACCTTGGCGCGAAACGGCGGCCCAGCGTTTTTAAGTTTGACAAGATAGATGCCGGTTTCCTCTGCCTCGACTGAGGTTTTCACGCCCTCAGTGATATCGGCAAAAAGGCGGCAGGCAGCTGCGCCTTCTTTGGCCTGGGCGATGCGCTCGCTGGGGGCGATTTTTTCCGCGGCCTGGGCGTAAAAATCGCTGGCTGCCGCGAAATTTGCCTCGGCAAAAGCGTTCTTGGCCTGTTCGATGAGCTTAAGATATTCCTCGCTTGGCTCTATGGCCTTTGCCGGACTACGAGGCTCCCTGGGTATGGCGCCGATGCCGCCGACGTCGCTTTTTCCCATCTGCTCTTTGTCAGCGGTATCTTTCTTTTGCTCTTCTATTTTCCAGGTGGTTTCAGCAGGCTGATTGCGCAGCGCAGTGCGGCGGCGGTTTTCCTCCGTGACATGGCGATAATGTTCATAGAGCTTTGGCGCCAAGGCAATACCTGCGGCAATGACTGCAAAGCAGATCACCGGCCCGGCCAGGCTTGTTTTGCGCTTCGGCCGCTGCCGCGTGGCTTTGGCAACATCGCCGTTGCCGGTGGGGCGCTGCGGCTGCTTTCCCGCCATTTTCTCCTCCTTTGGACAGAATCTCCCTTTTAGGGAAACGGCTCCCTCTTGGATTAAACGCACAATCCTGAAAAAAAGTTCTCTTTTTTTCGGCTGACGTCAATGCCGAATGTGTGGCTGCCTTTCCCTGCCACAGGGCTGAGATGGAGGCCGCCGGTATTGCAGGCGTTGATTATGTCGAATTGCATAAGCCGGCATTGGCCGGAGAGCTCCATAAAAAGCTCGCAGGCCAATGCCGGCGGCGAAATGCCTATTTATGGGAAGCTGTACTCAGTGGACGATATACTAGAGGGTTTTGCGGCCAGGCTCTGGCGCACCCTCCACCCCTGCAGGCCAGAAGCGGATGCGAACGCGAAAGGTCGCCGGCAAGGCCTCTTCATAGATGGGTTCGCGGGAATTGAGGCCTCCGCCGCCCTTGCTCACAACATAAGGTTCCGCAACAAACACGGTGCGGATGCCGGCG
>Ga0129299_1001692_pt1 | contig 14726 bp, 14 predicted proteins | sample ConPoolayeCmetaG_FD_94477 | JGI IMG/M metagenome (GOLD analysis project Ga0129299, IMG submission 94477) | Hot spring microbial mat communities from California, USA to study Microbial Dark Matter (Phase II) - Cone Pool mat layer C metaG ... | reverse complement strand
TGGAGGTGTTACTTGTCCAAGTATAGTAGTGTCTATCTCACCCAAATTTTCCAAAGCCTTTTGCAATTGTTCCACAGTTAAACTTTTGCCATGTACATTAGCAATTTCTGGTAAATTTATTCCAGCTCCTTTAGCTGTTTTAGCAACAATCATCACCGGTCGATCAGAGAAATTTTGGATAGAATCAAAGACTTCGCAAATCTGCTCTAGATCATGACCATCCACAGTAATAGCCTCCCAACCAAAAGACTCAACACGAGAAACGTAAGCCTGTAAATCTTGCTGCAACATCGTAGGACCAACCAGACCGTAACCATTAACATCAATAATACCTACCAAGTTGTTTAGCTTATAATAAGAGGCAATTTGCATAGCTTCCCAAACCGAACCTTCAGCCATTTCACCGTCTCCTAAAAGAACATAAGTTCTATAGTTCAAGTTATCTAGCTTAGCATTCAGAGCCAAGCCTACACCAATACCCAAACCTTGCCCCAAAGAACCAGTAGCCGCTTCTGCGTAACGAAAATTAGGTGTTGGGTGACCTTCTAAAGGGCTATTTATCTTTCTTAAAGTTTTAATTTCTTCCTCTGTAAGTTTGCCTGCCGCTGCATACAAAGCATATAACAAAGGTGCAGCATGACCTTTAGAAAAAATTAGCCGATCGTTGTTGGGGTTTTTAGGGTTGTCTAAATCGGCTTTAAAATAACCCCCAAACATTAACGCCACCAACAAATCTGTGGCTGACAGGCAAGACGTGGGATGACCCGAGCCAGCAGTGGTAGTAGATATTAATATGTAGTATCTTACTAATTTGGCTAACTTTTGTAAATGCACCAGCTTTTCTTCAAACATAGTACTAATATGCCAGAACTAAAAACCTGACTTTGTCAAAAGTGTTATAAACGCCATCTAAACACTAATGTAAAAAGCTAAATTCGACTAAAAACCAATTTTGACTCAAGAGAGTCCATTAAATATGATTGCAATTGTTGGTTATAATTCTGGCAACACTACCTCCGTAGAAAACGCTCTGCAAAAGTGAGTTATGGTTTTATTTTAACCTCAGACCCAAAGATAATTAACAGGTGTTCACACATTACCTTACCCGGATAGAATACAGCCGGAATGATCACAAAACATTTGACCAACGTAAAATCTTATTACCCTGTTTCAAACAACTCCTAAGCCCTTTTTAGGAATTTGCTTGAGTATGCAACTATTAGCTGACTAGATCGAAGTAGATGAGACTGTTTGTTTAGGAATAATAACCGGACAAGTAAAAAATTCACAGGCACCAACCTAAAAGCACCCCATATGGATTGGAACAGTGTACAGGTAGTTCAAGAATCATCATTGTTTACAAATATTCCATGAAACACCTACTTTACTTTGTTCATTCGTATTATTTCGATAATAAGCCAGAGTATGTCTTAGGGCAAGTAAACTACGGACAAGGTTTTGCAGCTGTCGTAGCCAAAGATAATTTTTGGGTCACTCAACTCCATCTAAAAAAATCCGGTAGTTGTGGTTTGCAATTGTTAACAAACTTTTCAAGCTTACAATAGTTTTTTAAAAAAACTACCACAATTAATAAAAGCTATCACTCACCTGATTCCACTTATACAATATAACTTATCATCAAAATTATCCCTAAGTTGCAACTTTTTTAAATGTAGAATAAATTTGTCTCTATCGCCACATTTACACTGTAAAATTTCATCCATTTTTATTTTCTAAGTTTATCAACACCCTTAATTCCATTCAGATAAATTGGCTACATTATTAACTATCACACTGTGATCCACTTTCTACTGCTTAAACGACGCATTACAGGACCGAGATTACCATAATTTTTGAATTTGTCTAGCACCCAAACAATACAATTTTTTAAAATTTAAGAATTACATTGTTCTCAACTGCTCGCTTTTTTGGCAATTTATACTGCTCATAAAAACATTTTCCAAGTTTACCAATATTTGGCGTTGCAGACAGGGTAATTATCAAAGATTCTAAGGATATCTCTCCCAAAAACTCTTCTCTCTTAATTCAATCGAGGTTGTTTGTCTTTTTAGTAATATCACCAAATTAGTACTTGCCTAATTTATAAACTACCGGTTGCAGTATAGAAGAGGGATTATAAATAAATTCCTAACGGAAGCAAGCCTGAATTGATCAGCTATAGTTCTCCAAACAAACATCAAAATATCAACTGTTTACCTGTAAAAGGTAATCTACGGTAGTTCTGAGAAACTTTAGGCTAACTATCAATTAGATTCAATGAAACAATATTGATCTAGCTCAAAAAGTCAAAGTCCTGAAAAAACATAATTTACCTTTACTGTCTCTAGATTAACTGTCTCAGTCTTGCCATAACACTATTTGCTCCCCAAATTCTGGCCAAATAACCTCAATTTGCTGAATGCTTTTCTGTAGTTCTTGCAACAAAGTTGAGGCCGCTTTGGGTTCGCCGTGAACCAAGAAAACCTTAGGTTTGTGTTTGTTTGATGCTTTTGGTAATAAGTGAAAAAGCCATTTTTTAAGCATAGCCTGATCACCATGACCTGACAAACCTTCCAACATTGTTACTTCTGCCTTCACTTGATAAAGACGGCCTTCGATTTCCACCTCTTTGCTGCCGTCTAAGATACTTCTACCTAATGTACCTGGAGCCTGAAAACCACTAAAAACAATCGTATTGCGAGGATTTTCGATATGAAACTTAAGGTGTTTTAGAATTCTTCCACCATTTAACATACCACTACCAGCAATAATCACCGCTGGTTTAGAATGCTTGTTGAGTAGTTTGCTTTCTTCGGGGGTTTCTAAAATATGTAAGTATTTACTTTTTAAAGGATGATTACCAGAGTGCAGCAGTTTTAACATTGCCTCATCATATAAATGAGGGTGTTTTAAGATCACTTTTGTAACTGCAGCCGCCATTGGAGAGTCTAAATAAATAGCTAATGGTGGAATTTTGTTTAGTCTAATCAACTCCACCAACAGGTAGATAATTTCTTGCGAACGCTCTACAGAGAAGGCAGGGATAATTACTTTTCCACCCCGCATCAAAGTTTTACGTACAATTTTACGCAGTTGCGCTTCGGGGTTAGTTTTAGGATGCAAACGATCACCATAGGTACTTTCTAAGAAGACATGGGTTAAATTAGCTTGGGAATCAATAAACTCCGGATCTTTAATCATTGGCTTACCAAAGTTACCAATATCTCCCGAAAAAACAACGGTTCTGCCAGTGGATTTTTCTTTCAAGAGAATGTAACTAGAGCCAAAAATGTGGCCAGAATTGATAAAAGTTACTTCCAAATTAGGGTGCACTAGAAATGGTTGGTCATATTCATAAGTTTTAAATCTGGTAAGAGTTTGCTCAACATCTTTTTTTTCATACAACAATAATTGTCCCTCGTTTTTTTCTAAGAAGTCTAAAATTTTGGCATAATTGTCTGGTAACTTTTTAAAAAAAGCGTATTTTTGAGCAATTAATTCGGCACTCTCCTGAGCTTTGATAACCTCCTCTAAAATATTAGAATATTTCTGACCTACTCCTAAACTATCCAGGAAATCTTCTTCAAACCATTCTGAATCCTCACTAAATTCTGGAGATTCTTGATGTTTGTAAGCATCCTGTATGACAATTCCAGCAATTTCTTTGGAAGCTGGAGTGCTGTAAATTCTGCCTCCAAAACCCATACGTACTAAATAAGGCAACCGGCCACAATGATCTAAGTGCCCATGGGTGAGTAAAACGAAATCTACCTTTTTAGGGTCAAAAAGTAAAAAGGCATTAACTCGATACAGATTAATTTTACGTCCAATTTGAAACATGCCAGCATCCACACAAAATTGTACGTTTTCACCATCTTTAGGTTGGTATTCTAAATAGTACAGAGAACCAGTAACCGTTCTTGCAGCCCCACAAAAGGTAACTTTTAGCATGTGTTAAACAATTAGAGTTCAATTTTTCAGTAATTGAATTAACCTTGAAACCCAAATACTATTTATTTAATCAACTATTCTATGGTTAGTCAATAGCCTGTAACCAAGTTATAAGTAAAATTTGACTAAATATGTTTTTTGAATATCTTTGCTAATGCTTTTTAGCATCTAAAACGTTCCACGAATGTCTAATTTGGCCTTTGAGAAAGCGCTCTCTGATAGAGAAATTAAAAGAAAGTTGGAACCATCTTTATTGGATGAATTATTAGAGTATTTTTCTTATTTTGTCAGAGTGTTTTTGGCAGTAGCTGTAATATACGTAATTATTAGACAAGGTATATTCGATAGCCGAACTGTATCTGGAGTTTCGATGTATCCATATTTTAATTATGACGAGAAAATAGGTGTTCAAGACATAATTTACTTAGATTTATTCACTCCCAAATTAGGTAGATACGAACGGGGCGATGTGGTGGTAATTAATCGACCTCAAGAAGAGTGCCCTTTAAGTCAGAATAAGACTTGTAATTTTGTAAAAAGAGTAATTGGTTTACCCGGGGAAAGGGTAGCTTTTGAAAATGGGCTAGTGTATATTTATTTACCAAACCAGAGCGTACCAATCCAACTTGACGAAAGTGGTTACTTACCACCTGGCACTATGACCTATAAAAACGCCAGAGAGGGTGTGGAAAAATTTATAGAACCAATACTAGGTCCAGATGAATATTATCTCTTGGGAGATAATCGCATGAATAGCTACGACTCTAGAGCACTAGGTCCAGTAAAGAAAAACGCCATTTATGGTATTATAGGCAGAGAGATCTTTTCTTTTATTAGTCAAGATAATCAACGTCGAATTAGGTTTTTCCAAAAACCAACCTACAATTTACCGGGTTAGTTAATTTTTATGTATTCTATTAAACCAATTTTAGATAAAAACCTCTGGACTAATTTTTTACTACAACTAAATGCCAATACATTTCTCCAGTCGTGGGGATGGGTGGACTTTAATCGTCGCTATGGCAACAAAACTTGGACTTTGGGTTTATTTCAAAAAGAAAAGCTAGTGTCTGTAGCTTTTATACTGAAATTGGAAGCTAAAAGAGGTAGGTTTTTATTTTGTCCCCACGGTCCTCAATTTATTAGTTTTTCAAAAACAGAACTACAAATTTGGGCTAACTTCTTGAAACAACTAGCCAAACAGGAAAACTGTAGTTTTCTCAGAATCAGTCCTATTCAGGAAAACACTCTAGTTAACCGGACAATTTTTGAACAATGCGGTTTTCGACCAGCACCTATGCACATGCACGCCGAGCGTAGTGTAGTTTTAGACTTAACAACAGACCTGGAAAAAATTAAATCTTCTTTTAAAAAAAGCGTCAGAGCTGATATTCGTAAAGCCGAAAAATTAGTTGCGCAAAAAGAATTAGTGATCAGCTTAGGGCAAGCAATTGATGACGAAGTATACAGAGTTTACGAAGAAACTTTTGTTAGAGGTGAGTTCGTACCTTTCAGTAAACAGTATCTAGAAAATGAGCTAATATCTTTTCGGCAAGAAAATAGTTGCGATTTAATTAAAATTTACTATCAAAACCGACTAATTTCTTGGGTGCTGGTGGTTTATTTTGGCTCAAGGGCTTTTTATCATCAAGGAGCAAATTTTTTAGTTAAAGGCGTACCTGCACCCACTTTGGCTCAGTGGCAAGCAATTCAATTAGCTAAGCAAAGAGGTTGCCAAAGTTATGATTTTTGGGGAGTCTGCAAACCAGATGAGGTAAACCATCCATGGTATAATTTAAGCAGATTTAAGCGTAGTTTTGGGGGCAAAGAAGTGGTTCTGCTGTCTGCCCAAGATCTGGTGGTTAACAAAATTAAATATTTTCCCACCTGGTTGATCGAGACCATCAGACGTAAACGGCGAGGGTTCTAAAATTTTCAAATTCTACAGTAAATTAACTAGTTAATATTAACTAACTAATGTTATTTTTAAGGACAAAGAATATCGGCCCTAACGGCCCTATAAATAAACTTAGCAAAACGTATCTTTAAACCAAAGGGAAAAGTATAAATTTGCTTATATTTCTAAGTCTTTTTAATCAGATTATATTCTCATGCCTTCTTGTTGGTTTTCTAGACAGAAGATAGCGTATATAAAGTTATTCCAACAAGACCACACAACCACGCACTAATTAGAACTAAACTATGACTGTTTAAGCGTCCATCAATTAGTAGTTGTCAAAGAATTAACCAAACTTTTGAAAGTTTCCAAATCCCTGATGGCAATTTCCGACAGAGACTTACGATTTAACCTACTACCAGATTTGGCTAATAAATTCATCAATCGACTATAGTTTAAATCGGAATTAATTTGTTCTAAAGCTCCGTTGATTCTAGTTATCCACAGGCTGCGAAACTCTCGCTTACGCAAGCGACGACTGATGTAAGCATTTTTGTCGACATGAAGTAAACGCTCTTTAGCTGCTCGAAAATTTTTATGAGCTCTTCCAAGATAACCTTTAGCTCTGGCTAGGAGATATTTTCGCCTTTTGTGTGCTATGGTACCTCTTTTAATTCTGGACATAAATTCAACTTAACTCAAAACTAAAGGACTAACAAAAATTTTTTATGAGCTTTACTAAGAACAGTTTTTCTTCTAGCTCGTAAAACTCGCTCTCTAGGTTTTTTAATCATTCTATGAGCTACATTAGTTCTTTTAGAGATTAGTTTATTTCCAGGAGTTTTTTTAACTCTTTTAGTTAAACCACCGCGAGATTTGCTCTTAAATTTTTTCACAGCCATAGACTTGTTTATAAGTGCATATTATTTGTATTTTGTTTCTACAAACACAGTGTGAGAATTAGTTTTTGGGTTATATTTTTTTAGTTTCAATGGGGCTAAATTCCCTTTTTTAGATTTTCCCCCACCTTTAGATTTGTTGGTGAGATATCGATAAACTATTTTATTACCACTACTATCAGTGGTAACACTAACTAACAAAATTTTATTCTTCTGCCAAGCCATAACTAATTTAAATCTTAAACTACCTCTAACTTAGGTTGATCTACTTGCGTTGGTGTCGCTGATCGTTGTTTATTAATAATAACTGTACTGGATTTAGCTAGACCTTGATTGTAAGCTTCGGCCAAAACCTGCACAATTAAACGTAAAGCGTTAATCGAGTTTGTGTTACACACTATAGTATAGTCTAAATTTTTAGGCAAAAACTCTATTTTAGTATTGGTTATAGCGATAACCGGAATATTCATAGCTTCGGCTTCACGCATAGCTACGGCTTGCTGCTTAGCGTCTATGGCCAACAATACTGCCGGTTTATTGCTTTTTAGACTGACTAAGCCACCAAAAAACTTTTCTAACTTACTTAATTTCCTTTGTAAGGAAAGCTGCTCGTTTCTACTTAAAGAATTAAAAAACTGATTATCTTTAACCATTGCAGATGACTTATCTAGAGTGCGTAAAGTCTTTCTGATGGTAGACCAATTAGTCAAAGTACCACCAAGCCATCTATGCTTAACGAAAGCCACTTGACCATCAGGGACAGAAGTAACGAAACTATCCACCAGTTCTTTCACGTGCAAAGAAGCACCAACAACTAGTACTTGACCTCTTTTTTGTCCTGCTCTGACAAGCAAATCAAAAGCTTTTGCTAAATATTCTTTAGTTTTAACCAAATCAATTATGGCTAAGCCATTACTGAAACCGTAAACCCTATCCTTTAATCTGGGATTTAAAGTAGTTTTACTATTACCTCTATGAGCTCCTAAAGAATAAAGTTGCATCAAACTAATTTGTTCAACCGAGTTAGACATCACCAAAACTTAATTATTGTTAAACATTAGCAGTTGTTTTTCTAAAGCGCTATTCTAACTGAACAGTAGCCCCAGCTTCCACTAATTGCTGCTTGTATTTTTCGGCATCTTCTTTGGAAACGTTTTCTAGCAAAATAAATGGAGCTGACTCAACCTTGGTTTTAGCATCACCCAAACCAATATTTAAAATAGTTTTAACTACTTTGATCACAGCTATTTTCTTATCTCCAGGAACTTCGGTAACTTTAATGTTGAAGGAAGATTTTTCTTCGGGCTGATCGTCGCTAGCATTGGCAGATGTATTAGCAACTGGAGCAGCTACGGCTACAGGGGCAGCAGCTGAAACCCCAAAAGTTTCTTCAATAGCCTTAACTAACTCAGCAGCTTCCATTAAAGTTAGTTCTTGCAATTGCTTAATAATATCGTTAACTTTAGACATAACAAGACACAATTTAAAAAACCTAAATCAAGAATTTAATAATAAGAACATTCGCGGTTTTGTCAAGCCAAGATATTCTTCTGAATCAGAAGGCAAACCCAATCTAAAAATCTATATCAACTGGCTAAAGCAACTAGGATTGCTGGGCTAGCAAGAATAGTACTAGTGACTGTTTAATTGCTAAGAAATTTAAATATCTCTTACAACAAACCGATTATTTATCTTGTAACCAAAAATTTGAATAGATTGCGATTAAGTTCTGCAAACCCTAAAATTATTTTAGTGATTTTGTCTGTATCCAAGAAATCTGTAAGAAAGCTTAACCAATCTATAATGGAAGCTTAAAACTTTATGCAAAATAGGAAACCAGAAAAAGCTAGTATTGTGGTTATTGGTATATAGTACTCTTGTAGAGTAGACTTAGCTTTCTTTTTCTATTTTGTCTTTTGAAGTTAGACAATCCTGCTATTTCTGGAAACTCTTTTTCACATAATCTAACTAACCTTTAAACTCGTCTGAGAGTATTTTATATTGCTTCACACATGCAAATACATGTTCAACTAAATATCTTTGTGAGGAAATATTATATTTTGAGATTTTTTGTTTCCATAAGTGGAAATTTTTTAGCTTTTTTGGTAGCGTAAGTAATTTAATCACCTACTTATCTGTGATTGATCTACTTAAAAGATAAAAACCATAAGCTCTTGAGTACAGTAGTAAAGATAGTAGAAAAGAATACGTTCAAATTTGTTGAAAGTTATGATGTCTTCCTAATTTTGGAAACTTTAAGTGAAGAGGGAAGCTACTTTTTTAATCTATCAAACTCAGCTACTTTTAGTTCAGTAAGAGAGAGACACATGTTTGAAGATTTTCTTGCTATTTGATAAAGTTTATATATGGTAGGTTTAATATATATTGCTTAATAGCAATCTACAATATGTTTTATTTTCCATAAAGTTCTTAGATTGTATTTCAATTGACATAAATATGTAACTTAGTTTACATTATTAACAGTTAATACATTAAACCTTTTCTAAAAAACTATTGTTATGAAGTTCTCTAAAACTATAGTATACAAACTGCATCAGATAGTATACACATTAGATGTACAGGCAAATCTGATACTATTAACTAATTTTGAAATCTGCTACGAAGATTTTATGGTTTTAAATTTAATCTATAATTACCCCGAGATCAACCAGCAAGAAATAGCATTAACACTAAGACAAAGTAAATCAGCAATATCACAAAAAATAAGCAAACTTGAGGAAAAAAACTTTTTAAAAAGACACGCTAGTAAGCACTCCAGACGAGAAAACAAGCTTAAATTAACTAAACAAGGCATTGGCATATTTCAACAAGCAAGCGAAATTCTAGATAAAACCAGCGCAGTAGTCTTTAAATCCTTAAAAGATCACCAACTGTTCCAAACCGAACTAGATACTATTATTAAAACTTTAAATGAAATTTACAATTAGATTATATGAAACAATACAACAAAGAATTACTCTTCATTTTTTTAAGCTTTGGTTTCTCTTGGATTGTGTGGTTACCGTTGGTAGTAAACCACAATTTCGATACTAATTATCCGTCCTTACCGTACGCGCATTTTGTTGGTGCATTCGGACCGTTGTTTGGAGCTATATGTATGGGTTTTGTACAAAAAGATTATAATCTACTTGAACATTTTGAATATAAAATACCTCTGAAAGGTTATTTTTGGGGAATAATATCACCATTTTTACTAGCTTTTTTGGGTTATATTATTTATAGCGGTGCAAATGGTGAGCTGATGAGTTTATCAGGATTAGGTCAAAATGAGTTTATCAATTCTAGCAATTTCTTTATCATTTTAATGATATGGATTTTTACATTTGGACTTGGCGAAGAAGCTGGTTGGAGGGGTTATTTGCTTCCAAGTTTGTATAAAAAGCTAAAGCCGAATTTAGCATTCTTTACAGTTGGTGTTATCTGGATCTTGTGGCATATACCAGTATTTCTTTATCATCCGCCATATATTGCAATGATAGGTCCTGCTTTACTTGGTTGGGCATTTAGTATTCTGTGTGGATCATTTTTTTTGGGTTGGCTTGTCAAAATTTCTAACTGGTCAATTATCCCAGTAATTTTGTGGCATGGAATATTTAATACCTTTACTTCTTCTACATATTCTGATGGATTAATTGCTGGAATTATGAGTACATTTGTAATTATTTTTGCAATCTTAATTCCTATATTTTCGAAAAATGATCTTTCATTTAAAAAAAACTAAAATAAACTAAGAATTCTTATGCAAACAATAAACCCCTATACAAAACCAGTGCTCATTATCATTCTTATAATAATTTATAGTTTAGTATCTATCTTTTTTATTTAGCCATGGACAGATGAACAAATATTAGTTGAATCTGTTCCTAGATCTATCAATGGCACAATCGCATATCAACTCATAACCTTATTATTAACAGTAGTTCTCTTGATTATTTTCATGTTACTGAAAAGAAAATCAGTTCAAAAATATTTCCGATTAGGCAACTTCGATAGTCAGGTAAAACCAGTTAAAATAATCGGATTAAATCCCCAAGGAAGGTGAAACTTGGAAGCAATTTGGTAGGAATTTTACAATCATAATCACACTACTAACCATTATAGTAATGTACTTTACGGTTAATCACTAAGCACAGACAATTGTCTAACTATGCTTCTACTGTCTGGAATCTTCTCACTTTCCAATACTTTCGTAGAAGAAACAGTTTATAGGCTTGGAGTGATTACCGCATTGGACAATGTACTACCTCACTATCAAATAGCCTTGATGTCTGGAGCTATTTTTGTACTAGCACATTACTTTGGGATGCCAGGAGGGGTGGTTGGAGTGTTGGTGGCAGGATTTTTGGGATGGTTTTTGGCAAAGTCAATTTTGTTTTGTTTATTTAAAAAAGTATTCACGCTATGAAAATAGCTATTGCGCTATCGAGAAGTCAATTTGAATTACTTTCTCTAAGTTTTTGATAAATGACATTTTTTTCAAGAATTATTGGAGAAAGTGCTTGGAATGAGTCACTTAATTTAAAGTTTGAAACCCTATCTTTAGATGGTATTTTGTAGATAATGTGGAGTTTCCTACTAACGTACTTGATTTTGAAACTATTACAAAAGTTTTTCTGCAAGAAAACACTACTTTTGAGTTGAAAGCATGACTTTTGATGATGTGGCTTACAGCTTTTAACCTACAAGTATTGCCTGTGTCATTACTCTTGTTTGCTATTACACTTAATGTGATAGAAATAATAGCAATATTGATAATACCAAAACCAAAAGGAAGACAAAGTACACATGGATAAACTATAAGAATATCTAAGTCAAAACCCCTATGCACTTAGGAATAACATAACAAAATATCGCTCGAACTCCTGTCCTGAATTGTATCGTGAATAAAGAGTTTGTTTAAGCTTAAAATTTACCACGCTGTCCTCCCTAAAATTAAAATCTCTATTTAGCAGCATCTTGTAAGATACAGAGAGAGTGAGGCTTGGTCCAGTGTGGTTCTATTATAAACTAAACTCTCGTTTTTAAGACGAGCCTATTGGGCCACTATGAAACCTCTCCAATTGCACCTAACAGGACTCAAAGCTAAACCTATTGTTGCTCAGAGAAACACTCTAACGCAATTGAGCTATAAGTCTACAGATACAGATTATATCATTAATAAACGAACCTAGAGCTTGAGAATACCCATTTTGTAAATCTGTATAATGCTTTAATTCAGATAAATCAATTTAGATAAGAAGCAAATCAATTTGGTTCTAAGTTTGAAAAGACTTAAAAAATTAAACTACTTTGGACCAGGATTCAGCTTTTGACAGCGTCTTTGGCGAATAATCAGTTACCAATAAATTTACTAAACGATTCTCGTAAAAACTAATAAAATATTCCTCTGTCCAATTCAACAAATCTAAATAAAAGCCTAAACATTTATCAAATTCGATTAACCGATGATAATTGTTTTTCACCAGCCATTGAATTGTTTGATGGTTGTATCTAGACAACACTCTTCTGGAGAAATCGGCATCGTAAATTTCGAACTTTTTTTCTCTAAACCTAGCCAACAAATAAGTTTTCTTAGCTTCCCAGATGGGAAAAGTTTCGGCAGGATTATTGGGATCAAAAGTTTGTTCTTCAAACAAAAATTTCGGTTCCTCGGTCTGGTGAAAAAAATACAACGGGTGTAGTAATCTGTGTAAAGTTCGACCAAAAAAATAAACGTAACCAGTGTACTCTTTTCCTTTCTTTTTCATCTGTTCGTATTGCATCCAAGCCAACGTAGACAAATATTCATACAAGTGATGATATTCTTCTTTGGCAGAAGTAAAACCAGAAGACATAAGAAAACCCGATTTGCTCCTTTAACAAATTTCCCGATTTTTGACAACTATAACAACACCTGTGCAGGCTTAACTAATTGTCCGTCCACTTTCAGACCAACAGTTACTACGCTTTTGATTGTTGGCAAATGGTTGGGCTCATCTGCGGGGGTATTAACAGCATTCATATATTCCGAATTGAAGGGTTCCCCAACTTGGGGTATTAATACTTCGATGTGCAAACTTTGTAAATTTTTGATACTAGTCTCCAAGCTTAATTGGAGCTGTTTAACAAAGTTACGAGTTTTATCGTCAACACCTTCTGGCAAATAATTCAAAGCCAAATGCATGCTTGTAACAAAATCCACCATCGCCAAGGCTATTTCAGTTTTTAAACTTTTCTTAGCTCTTTCGATATCAATTTGATTTTGTCGCAACAAATTTTGTATATCCGCTAGTAACCTTAAATTTTTGGCTTTCAAAGCTTCTATTTCTTGAATTAATTCTTGCTCCCTACCCAACGTAGTGGTAGCTGATGGTGTATCTGTTAAGTTTGTACCAGGGTCAGAACTTAGACTATCAGTTGGCTGCTCAGTTAAACCTGCTGATTGCGGCGGGTTAGTGCCGATTTGCTTGGAAGCATCAGCCGATTGTGATTGGGGTGGTGTGGTCTGAATAGTTGGTTCTGCTGTGGTTTGGGTTTGCTCAGATGGTTGATGTTTGTTTTTTAAATCAGCTAAATCTTTCATGGTGGCAGGTTTTTTCTTAGGCATAATGAAATTTATTTAAATAAACTGAATTTTCTTAGAAAAACTAATTTTGTCAACCAGACAATTAAATTGCTAATTTTAGAAATTATAACTGGTAAAAAGTTTTTCTACTTCTAAATTAAATTTAGAAATTTCAGTAAACGGGCAAGTTGCAAACTGTAATAAATTAGTTTCCAAGATTTAAAGAATTTGCCACCTGGTAATTGAACCCTAGTGACCTTAATTAGATTCTAAGCATGAAAAAATTTTGTACTTAAAAACTACTACAACCAATGCACAAACTTACCTTCTTAAGAAACCATTAGCTATCAAAACCTAGTGGTTGATTGTTGGCCAAATTGCTATAGAGTAGCAACTAAAATTGATTGTAACCAAGACCTAGGTATGCATACTGATCAGTGGTTTGTCTATGTTTTCTAGGCTGGCCAGGCGTTGTTGACAGTTTTGAATTAACTGCCCCGCTAAATCCAAAATTGGTTTTTTAGAGCGATAATTTTTACTTAGAATTATCGTTAAGCAATTAGGATACTGCTGACGAAAACGCAAAATATTAGCCAAAGAGGCCCCTTGAAACTTAAAAATGGCTTGATCGTCATCACCTACAACCAACAAATTCGGACGACTATTAGTTAATTCCAAATTAACCAAAGAATCTAATAACTTAGATTGTACACCACTGGTATCCTGATACTCATCAACCAGTATATATAAAAATTTTTCCTGATACATAAATCTTAAATTATCGTTGCTATCTAAAACTTGAATTACCTCCAACAACATATCATCGAAATCAAACAAACTTAATTGATGCAGACGCTCCTGATAGGCCTGATAAATTTTGGCTAAAGAGCGGTATTTAAGACTATTTAAATCTACTTTTAACCGCCAGATACCTTGCTCGTCACGCTGACCAAAACGATTACGCCAAGTAGTTAGTTTGCTAGTAGTCAATTTGTCATCTATAAAGATAGCTGCTGCTAGTTCAGTTAGAGAGTTAACAACAAGTTTCTTTAAGGAGTAAGCTGGTTGTTTTTCAGAAACTATTAACGCTTGAATTGGTTGTAGCAACTCGCTTACAAGTGACTGCACCAGAGAGACGCTAATACGATTTTTGAAAAAATCAGCAAGAATTGGTCTTGCTAATTGAATAAATTGTTCGTTGTCTTCCAAAATTTCTTGTAAAGTAGTAGGTGTAATACCTTCTCGTTTTAGCTCGCTGATTCGGCTTTGAACATCCGTTAAAAATACCCAAGTTTGAGTTGGATGCTTTTTACTTAGAGGATCAGTTAAACCTAAATTGGTAAAAATGTCGTCCAGTATGCTAATTGTAGCTAACTCATCAGCTGGTTTATAATTAGCCGAAAAAAAGAAATAT
>Ga0129299_1001691_pt1 | contig 14728 bp, 8 predicted proteins | sample ConPoolayeCmetaG_FD_94477 | JGI IMG/M metagenome (GOLD analysis project Ga0129299, IMG submission 94477) | Hot spring microbial mat communities from California, USA to study Microbial Dark Matter (Phase II) - Cone Pool mat layer C metaG ... | reverse complement strand
TTCGAGACCGCCCGTTCCCTGGCGCGCCACGAGGGAATCCTCTGCGGCATATCCTCGGGGGCGGCCGTGTGGGCGGCCCTCCAGCTGGCTCGACGCCCCGAAAGCGAAGGCAAGCTCATGGTGGTCATCCTGCCCAGCACGGGAGAGCGGTACCTCAGTACGGAACTCTTCCTCGAGTAGTCAGCCCGGTGATCCCGCCTCGAGGCCCCGTGCGACCTGCAGCTCAAGTGTTATCCCTGACCCTGCCGATCTCGAGGTGGTAAGCTTCCATGAGATCCTCCATGCGAAGGGTGCCGAGGAGCCCCGTATCGGAGTCGACGATGGGGATCTGTCCGTATCCCGTGTCGAGGAAGACCACCAGCGCGTCATGCAGGTTGTCCTCCAACCCCAGAAACACAGGCTCGGAAACCAGTTCCCCCAGGACGAGCAAATCCGTCACCTCCTCTTCGAAGATCACTTCCCTGAGCTCGCCGACGTCCAGGATGCCGCGAAGCCGGAAATCGTCGTCCACGACCGGATAGAAGGATTCCCGGGAGAGCTTGAAGAGCTTTCTGAACTGCTTGAAGGTCATGTCCGCGGGGAGGACTGCGAGCGGCGCATCCTTGCGGTAGACATCCCCCACTTTCATGTTTTGGAGTACGTTGACTACGAAGTCGGATCGGTGGGCGGGCGAGTGGAATTTGTTCAGGACCTGCTTTTCGTAGAGACTCCACGGTTGAGAGAGCAAAATGGCCACCACCGAGGTGAACATGAGCGGCACCACGAGCCCGTAGCCGCCGGTCATTTCGCACACCATGAGGAGAGCTCCCACGGGAGCCTTGGCCACACCCGCGAAGAAGGCCGCCATGCCCACCAGGGCGAAGGCGCCGGAGTGGCTCACGATGGACGGAAACCAGGCGTGGCTCAGCTGTCCCACGGCGCCGCCGAGCATCGCGCCGATGAACAGCGACGGCCCGAAAACCCCTCCGCTTCCCCCGGACGAAATGGTGAAGGAGGTCGCCAGGATCTTCACCGCAGCGACGGTGAACATGAGCTGCACCGAAAGATCTCCCCTGAGGGCCTGCTGGATGACCCCGTACCCTCCGCTCAGGATCTGGGGGACCCAAATTCCCAAAATCCCCACCAGCGCTCCTCCCAGGGCGGGGACCCACACCTTCCTCAGAGGAATTCGGCGGAAAAAACGGTCTCTCAGACCGTAGAAGACCTTCACATAGGCGTACCCGAAGGGGACGCAGACCAGGGCGAGGATGCCGTAAAAGATCAATTCCAGAGGATTCCTGAACTGCACCGAGGCGGTCTCGAAAATGGGCTGGTGGCCGAAAACGGTAGTGAAAAGCGCGTACCCGGCCACGGAGGACATGATGCAGAGGATGATGCCCTCCGCCTCGAAATCTTCCCGATACAGGACTTCGATGGAGGTCAGGGCTCCTCCCAGAGGGGCTCGGAATATAGCCCCCAGGCCCGCCGCGCAACCAGCGAGGAGCAGCAACCGCCGCTCCCGGACGCTCAGGTGCAGGGTTCGTCCAACCCACGATCCGATGCCGGCCCCGATCTGGGCGATGGGGCCCTCCCGGCCGGCACTGCCTCCCGATGCCAGGGTGATGACGGAAGCAAGGCCCTTCACGAAGGGAACCCGCGTTCGGATGTAACCGCTTTTGTTGTGAAACGCGTCGATGAAGGCATCGGTTCCATGGCCTTCGGCCTCGGGCGCCCAAGTGTAGACGATGAGCCCCGAGAGCAGACCGCCGAGGGCCGGCAGCAGGCAAAGCACCCATGGGCGGAAGGGAGTGTGGCTCACGAGGTCCACAAGCCGTTCCCCGGCCGGTTTTTCTATGGAGTACCCCGCAAGATACTCCATGCTGAAAAAGGTGGCGTACTCCAGGAGAGTGAAGATCGCGCAGGCCATCAGACCGCTCAGAACCCCCACCACCAGGCTGAAGCAGGCCCAGCGGACGGTCCGATGCCGGTGCAGCCCTGACAGTCGTCTCATCCATGGATAGGGATTTCCATCGTGCTCGGACGGCGTCACTGTCTTAATCCCCGTTGAGTATCATAACGTTGTCCACGCCGATGCGGTCCGTCAAGCCGGAAGAACGATGCAAAGCGGGCGTCCTTCATGAACGGAGGCGGACGTGAGTCGGTTACTATATCAGGCCCGATGATTTGTAAACCGGCGGCCCTTGTTGCGGCCGTCCGTCGATCCTTCCGCCTGCACCCAGTCTGCGGCAGGTTTTTCAGCTTCCGTCGGACCGTGAAGATGGGTTGTCGCCAAGGGGATCGATGTCTGAAGCCGATGGGGGCGGGACCGATCAGAGTTTCCGACTTCGGCGGACGATGTCGATGCGAGCGGCGGTGGATGCTGGGCGAGCCCAGGGGAGACGCATCCGCCGAACAGAGGACAGAGGCGAAATCCCCCTGAGGATTCAGAAGGTGTCGATGGACAGGTTCCAGCGGGGAGGGGGGGAAAGGCGCCCGCCGGACCACCGGCGGGCGCATCCCGCAGAGCTTCATGCAGATTCGTCCGGCAGTTTTTCAACCCGAACCGCAGAGACCTTGAATTCGGGGATCTTCGCCGTCGGATCCAGCGCGTCGTTGGTCAGCACGTTTACCGGCGACTCACTGAAGTGAAAGGTTCCGAAAATCAGTCCCCGGGGCGACCGTTCGGTGATGCGAACGCGGGAGGTGATCCCGCCCCTGCGCGAGACCAGGCGGACCCTCTCGCCGTCGCGGACTTTCAAAGCGGCGGCGTCTTCCGGATTCAACTCCACGAATCCTTCGGGCGCTATGAAATTGAGCCCCTGTGAGCGCCGGGTCATGGTGCCCGTATGGTAGTGGTAGCGGATACGACCCGTACTGAGGAGAAAAGGATAGGACTCGTCAGGCTCTTCCGCGGGGGGAGTGTGCTCTACGGCGTGGAATTTTCCGAGTCCCCTCACGAAGCGGCCCTGGTGCAGTATCGGTGTGCCGGGGTGATACTTCGTGTGACAGGGCCACTGCAGCCCGCCACGGTCGAGGCGCCGGTAACTCATGCCGGCATATGGAGGCGTCAGCTCGGCGAGCTCATCGAAGATCTCCGACGGGGAGTTGTATTCCCAGTATCCGTGTGCATAAGGTCTCGGATGGAAGGTGTCACCGCCGCCTGCGTGCGCCGCCGCCTGACGGGCCTGGATTTTTCTGCTCAAACGCTGCGCCAGTTCGCACAGAATCCGCCAATCCGCCATGGCTCTCCCCGGCGGCTCCACGGCCTTGCGTACGCGCTGGACACGGCGCTCCGTGTTGGTGAAGGTGCCGTCCTTTTCGGCGAAGGAGGCGGCCGGCAACACGACGTCCGCCGACTCGGCCGTCTCCGTGAGAAAAATGTCCTGTACGATGAGCAGGTCCAGGGATTCCAGGGCCTTCCTGACGTGGGAGGCGTTGGCGTCGCTGAGGGCGGGGTTTTCTCCCATGACGATCATGGCTCGAAGCCTGCCCTCCACGGCCGCGGGAAACATCTCCGTCGCGGTCAGGCCGACTCGGTTGGAGAGGCGGGTCCCGGTGTTCCATCGTTGCTGGAAACGGGCGAGCACCGCTTCGTCGGTCACCGGCTGGTAGCCTGGCAGGACGTTGGGCAGCGCCCCCATGTCGCAAGCCCCCTGGACGTTGTTCTGTCCCCGCAGCGGGTTCAAACCGCCGCCTTCGACGCCGATGTTTCCGCACAGCATAGCCAGGTTGGCCAGCGCCTTGACGTTGTCGGTTCCGCTGGTGTGCTGCGTGATCCCCATGGCATACAGGATCATGGATCTTGGACCGCGGGCGTAGCGGCGCGCGGCCCGACGCAGGTCGTCGGCGGGAATCCCCGTGATCTGTTCGGCCCGCTCGGGCGTGTATTCGGCGACACGGTCCCGAAACGCTTCAAATCCCTCCGTCCGATTCCGGACGAACTCCTCGTCCCACAATCCCTCTTCCAGGATGGTGTGGGCCATGGCGTTGATCCACGCGATGTCGGTACCGGGGCGGGGTCTGAGCCAGATGTGCGCGAACTTGACCAGCTCGACCTGCCGGGGATCGACCACGATGAGCTTCGCTCGTTTGCGGTCCACGGCCCTCTTGACCATGCGGCCGATGATGGGGTGACATTCGGAGGTGTTGCTTCCCGTGATGAGGATGCAGTCCGTGTCCTCGACCTCGGCCATGGAGTTGGTCATCGCCCCGCTTCCGAAAGCTTCCGCCAGGCCGGCCACGGTGGACGCGTGGCAAAGACGTGCGCAGTGGTCGACGTTGTTGGTACCGATCACGGACCGCATGAATTTCTGGAACAGGTAATTCTCCTCGTTGGTGCAACGGGCGGAGCTCAGGCCGCCTACGGCCTGGGGGCCGTGCGTGTCGAGGATTTCGGCGAGCCTCTCGGCGCAGTGATCGAGGGCCTGGTCCCAGTGAACCTCCTCCAGCCTCCCGTTGCGCCGGATCATGGGACGCTTCAGACGGTCCGGATGGTTGACGAAGTCGTAGCCGAACCGTCCTTTGGAACAGAGGGCGCCCTGGTTCACTCCACCGTCACACGGGGTCACCCCCGTCACTCGGTTCGCGGAGACGTTCAACTCCAGCTGGCAGCCGCAGCCGCAGTAAGCGCAGACGGTTTTCACACGGACGGTCTCCCATGCCTTTCCACGTGGCCTCCCTTTGGCTTCGGTGAGGGCGTTGACCGGACAGGCCGACATGCATTCGCCGCAGGAAATGCACTCCGGTTTGAATTCGGCCGTCGGTATCACGGGCGCGATGCGCGTTGCGGCTCCCCGCCCCCTGAACTGGATGGCCCCTACCTCGCTGATCTCCGAGCAGGCCTGAACGCACCGTCCGCACAGGATGCAGCGCTGCGGATGGTACTTGATGAGCGGGGTGGCATAAGGCTCGGGTTCGAACTCGATGGGCCGCATGGTGTACGCGTGCAGATCGTTGTGCCCGATGTCGTAGGCGTGGACCAAATCCTGAAGCAGGCAGCCGCCGTTGATCTCGCAGGCGTGGCAGTTGAGCGGGTGCTTCTGGAGTATGAGCTTGAGGACTTCACGGCGCAACCGCTCGATGCGGGGAGAATCGGTCGTGACGACCATGCCGTCCAGAACCGGGGTGGTGCAGGCGGTCACAGGGGTCGGAGTGCCCTCCACTTCCACCACGCACATGCGGCAGGATCCCAGTGGTCTCAGCTTCTGGATGTAGCACAGGGTGGGGATATGGACACCGTGGTTTCGGGCCGCCTCCAGGATCGTCTGCCCCCGGTGCGCGAGGACGGTCTTTCCGTTCAGGGTGATGCGCGACTCTCCAATCGCGGTTTTTCCGGGATTCGTCATCGAAAAATTCCTCTTCCTCAAGCTTCGGCGGCGACAAGCAGAATACGATAACAGCGCAGACAGCGATCCGCCTCGAGGAGAGCGTCCTCGGGGGAGAGTCCCATCTCGACCTCCTCGAAATCGTCCACGCGATCCTCGACGGGGCGCATCGGCATCTTGATGCGACCCATACCCGAGCCCAGCCGGTCCACACGGTCGTCATCGATGGACGATAACGCCCGGAAGACCTTGCTCATCTTCTCGTCTTCGGTCAGGGTGACTTTCCCCTCCCTCAGGTACTGGTCGATGGAGTGGCTGGCCCTGAATCCGGCCGCCATGGCCTCGATCAGCGTGGCCGGGCCCGAAACGCAGTCCCCTCCCGCGAAGATGCCTTCCTGGGTGGTTTGCAAGGTGTCGGCGTCGGCTTTCACCGTTCCCCATCGGGTGAGCTCCGGACAGCATTTCTCCTGCAGACACGAGACATCGACCTTCTGCCCGATGGCGGGGATGACCGTATGACAGGGAATGACGAACCGGGAGTCGTCAATGGGCACCGGACGCCGCCTTCCGTCGGCATCCGGCTCGCCGGGTTCCATGCGGATGCATTCCACCCCCACGACTCTATCCTCGTCGATGAGAAGCCTGACGGGGTTGCTCAGGAAATGAAATTCCACACCTTCTTCCATGGCATCGTGGACCTCCTCCCTGTCGGCGGGCATTTCCTCCCGGCTGCGCCGATAGACGAGGTGGACGTGCTTCACCCCCAGCCGAAGCGCCGACCGGGAACAGTCCATGGCCACGTTGCCGCCGCCGACCACGACGACCGTGTCGCCCAGGTCCATCGGTTGATTGAGATTGACGCGGCGCAGGAAATCGATGCCCGAAATATAGCCGCGGGGATTCCGATTCTCACCCTCGATCCCCAGCAGAGTGCCCTTCTGGGCGCCGATGGCCAGAAAGACGGCCCTGAAGCCCCCCTGCATCAGACTGTCGAAGGTGAAATCACGGCCGAGAGCCTGGCCGTAATGGACCTTGACCCCCATTTTTTGAATGATTTCAAACTCTGTGCGGATGACTTGGCGAGGTAGTCGATAGTCCGGGATGCCCAGCGCCGCCATGCCGCCGGGCTCGTTCTGAGCCTCGAAGATCTCCACCCGGTAACCTTTGAGCAGCAGGTGGTAGGCGGCGGTCATTCCCGCCGGCCCGGCGCCGATGACGGCGATCCGGGGAGCGTCGGGCCTGATGGTCACCACCGGATCGTACTTCTTGACCGCCGCATGCATTTCGACGTCCGAAACGAAGCGCTTGAGATGCTTGATGCTAACCGGGTCATCCAGCTTGGCCCGGCGGCAGGCGAACTCGCAGAACCTCACGCAGACCCGCCCGCACACTGACGAAAGCGGGTTCTTTTCGTGGATCACCGAAAGGGACTCGGTATAACGTGCCGATTTTATGTACTCGATATACCTGGGAATATCGAGGCGTTCCGGGCAGGCTTCGATGCAGGGTGCGGTGACCTTCGTGTGGTAGGCGCCTCGACGGCGGTGATCGCCCGCCGACACGGCCTTGCGGAATTCCGGTTCGAAATGCTCCAGGAGCGCCAAGACGGCATTCATGGACGTGTGGCCCAGTTCGCACATGGATCCGGCTTTGACGACCTCTCCCACGCGTCTGAGGGTTTCGAGGTCATCCTCAGTTCCTTTTCCCTCGCCGATGCGCGTGAGGATGTCCGCGGCGACGCGGGTCCCCATGCGGCACGGAACGCACTTGCCGCACGACTCCTGTTGCACCACATCCAGATACGCACGGGCCATGTCGATGAGATCGACGTCGGCGTCGAAGACGAAAAACCCGTTCCAGCCGATGACAGCCTTGATACGATTGCCGGGTTCGTACTCGCCGATGCCCTCTAGACCGCTGAATTCCGCCGGTGACTGACCGTTGTTACGGTTGTCCACAAAGCGCTCGCCCCAGACTCCCACCAACACTCCACTCAAAGTCTCCACTCCCCGGTCTGGAAAAGTTTCACGTTCCAGTTTTCGATGGGAAACCGGAACAAGTCAGTCCGTTTTCAAGGGGTTCGGCCTCACCGCGCGCGAAGAACCTCCGGCGGATTCCCTTCGATCCCAGCCGGTCCATCGACCGTCCGTCCAACGTTCCAAAGCCGTCCATGCCGCGCGGAGCGGGATGGGCGCGACCCCGGTTTCAAGGAGCGCCCGACGCCCCCCACCGCTCCAGGACTTCCCGGGCCGCCTCCCGGAGATCCTCGTGGATGACCGTCCTCTGAATCTCCTCCAACCGCCCAGCCCAATCCCGCGGCGAGCCGGCCAGGCCGATGAGGTACAGGATGTCGCCTTTGACGTCCGTATCGACTTCCGAAAACCTTTCCCACAAAGCCGGCAGTATCGTGCGGGCCAGCTCAGGGTCACTTTCGACGATCTCTTCCGCAACCACCACGGCCCCCAGCCTGACGGACCACTCGGGATGCGTCGCCAGATCGATGAATGCGGGGAAGATTTCGCCGCGCTCCAACATCATGGCGGCCAGTCTTTCCGCCTGGCCGTCCTTCAGGAGGGTCTTGAGCATCGATGCAGGAAGCTGGGCGCTGTCGCGGTGAACCAGCGCTTCCAGAATTTCCCTCGATTCGAAGGATCCCGTCCATCGAAATCGACCGTCCAGAACGACGGTCGGCACCGCACGTATGCCGAAGGGTTCGGCCGTCTCCGGAAAAAGGGATGCGTCCACAATGGTGACCCGGATCGAGGGCTGGTGCAGGGCCAGCGGGCCGATCCGTCTGACGGCCTCCGGGCAGTGCGGACACCCGGGGGCGATGAAGACCGTGATCTCCGCCGGCCAGGCGACACCCTCGACGTATTCTTTCAAATCCGCCGGAAGCGGCTCCATTTCCCCGAGGCCGGCACGGAGCAGTTGCAGGAACGGGGACAGTTCCAGTCCCTGCGGCAGGGCCTGGTAAACGAGGGAATCCGAAACGACGACGGCGGGAAGCTCCCCCTCACCGCCTTCGTCCCTCACTATCCTGACCTTGTCGCCTGCGCAGCGGACGAAATCCTCGAGAAAACGCTCGAACTCCAGGGTCCTCCCGTCGACGGTTTTCCTGAACCGTATCTCGAGGGATCCAGGCAACCCCTCCGCCCACCGCCGAATCTCATCCGCCGAAGCCCCGGTGATGCTCATTCCCATTCCCTCGCCGCATTTGAGTACTTCGATCCGGAACTCCCGTCGCAACGCTCCCAAAACGTGCGTCCGGTTTCGGGTCGGGCTACTGAGCGTCCACCAGACAAAGGATGGAACCCTTCACGGCCTGGAGGACCTTGTTGGCGTGCGAGCCCAGCAGGAACGGCTTGCGCTCGTGAAAGCTCTTCTTTCCCATGAGGACCATTTGATATTGAGCCGACGCGATGTCGTTGAGCAGATCCCGGGCGACTCCTTCCTTGGTCGTTTCGACCCGTGTCTCTATGTTCTTTACGGGCACACCCCGCTCCTTGAGCAGGTCCTTGGCGTCGCTCATGAATCCTTCCACCTTCCGGATCCAGTCCGAAGCCCATTTCTCGATGCGGGACTGGCGGTCTTTCTGCTCGGCGGGGCCCAGGATGTGACCATCATCCCAAAATGTCGGCGGGACGGGAGGCATGAGATGAAGGAACGTGAATTTCAGGCCGTCGATGGGGGCGATGAACTCGGCCGCATACTCGGCCAGAGTCCGGGAATCGGGTCCTCCCTCCAAGGCCAGCAGGACGCGCCGGGTACGATGAACGGGCGTGTCCACGATCCACACGGTCCGGTCCTTGGCGTACTGCGCCACTTTGCTCGATACGCTGCCGATGAGGAGCCCCTCGAGGGTGTTGCGACCTCTGCGCCCCAGGGCGATGCTGCGGATCCCCGACTCCCTCGCCTCGGAAATGATGTCCTGGCCGGGGTCCATGCTGTCCAGCTTATGCTTGAGATGGATGCGGTCCCCTGGAAAACCCGCTTCCACAAGCCGGCGGCGTGTTTCCTCCAGCACCGCATGCCCCACCTTTTCCTGCTGGGCGTAGGGCAGTCGGCAGGTCTCTTCGACCTCACCGCACAACTCGCCCGGCAGCAGGGTTGACAGTTGCTGGACACAATGCAGCACGACCAAATGGAGTTCCTGGTCAGACTTCAGAACGTCGCCGAGAACCGAGACCGCCTCGAGACCTCTCGTCGAGCCGTCCACCGCCAACAGAAGTTTCTTTTCCATCGCACTCCTCCTTCACCATCGGTTGGTCCAAAACGATTTCCCCGGATCCCTCCCCGGCCGGAAGCCGTACCCGCGATTCCCACGGCTGACCGTCGGTTCCCCGGCCTTCCTCTGTGAGCCCTTCACATCGAACAACATCTACAATTTTATATAAGCACTGGAAAGGCCCATCGAAAAAGCGTCAAACCAGGAACCGGTCCAGGGCCTCCGTCGAGTCGATCAGCCGGAACGGGGGGAGGCTCTCGAGGAACAACCGCCCGTAACTCTTGGTGTGCAGCCGCATGTCGAATATGGCCACGACTCCCCGATCCTGCGACGATCGGATCAATCGGCCGACTGCCTGTTTCAACTGAATGACCGCCCGCGGCACCTGGTAACGGTAGAAAGCACTCCCGCCCCCCGCCGCCGCCCATTCCATACGGGCCGCCGTCACGGGGTCGTCCGGCACTTCGAAGGGCAGCTTGTCGATGAGGAGACAGGAGAGGGCCTCGCCCGGAATGTCGATCCCCTGCCGGAACGAGTTGGTCGCCAAAAGGACGGAACCGACCTTCTCCTTGAACTCGGCCAGCAATGCGCGATTGGCCTTCTGACCCTGGACCAGGATGGGGTAAGGGAGTCGGTCCCGCATCCGCTGGTGACATTCGTGGAGATTCCGGTAACTGGTGAAAAGAAAGAGAGCACGGCCTCTCGTCTTCTGCAGAATCTGTAAGGAGTGCTCGGCAAGGACCGAGCAGAACGACGGATCGCTCGGAAGGGGAAAGTCCGAGGGAATGTAGAGCAGCCCCTGTTTTTCGTACGAGAACGGCGACTCGAGGAGCAATTCGCGGCGGTCATCGGGAACACCGAGGGCCTCACGGAGATAGTCGAACGAACCGCCGACGCTCAAGGTGGCCGACGTGAGGACCACCGCCCGTATTCTGTCGAACAGATTCTCGCGGACGAGGCCCGAAACCTCTACGGGGGTTCCGTACAGAGTCGCCCCGTTGGCGGTGAGCTCGACCCAGTAGACCATGGAAGTGTCCTTTTGGTCCATGATGGATTGGAGACATCGGGCGAGCTCGAGGCTCCAGCGGTGGGCGCTTTCGAGTTGAGGCCCATCCTCCTTGAGACCTGAAACGACGGCCGCGATATGTTTGAGGGCTTCGATGACGGCGCTGCACGAGGCGGAGAAGGATTCGCCCGCTTTTTCCATATCCAGCTTGAATCGGCTCTGCTGACCGGCTGAATTCCTCAACTGCGAGGGGAGCAGCCGTTCCATGACCTCCAATTGTTGAAGCGTCGTTTCGAGATCCCGGAGGGCTGCGGTCTTTCCGCCGTCTTTTCGGATCTCCCGGAGCAGGTCCCGCCTGAGGTCTCCCAGGCTCCGGACGTTGAACCTGAGGCCGAAATGGAGGCCGATGACATCTTCCAGTTGGTGAGCCTCGTCGAAGACCACGGCTTCGTACTCCGGAAGCACTTCGCCGTATCCAGCCCTCCGCACCGCCATGTCGGAAACGAACAGGTGGTGGTTGACGATCACCACGTGGGCCTGAGCCGCCTCGGCCCTGGCTCTCATCAGAAAGCAGCGGCCATGCTCCTCACATTCCTGGCCCAGGCACTGCTCACGGTTGGCGCTCACCTCGTCCCACGTGTGGAAACGATCGGGAAGCCACCCGGCTTCGGCACGATCCCCCGTCCGCGTGTGAAGGGCCCACTCCTGCAACTTCTTGAAAAGCCTGGTCTCCTCGCGGTTCCAGAGGGTGGGTTGATAGGCGAATTCCTTGAAGCGACGCCGGCAGAGGTAATTTTTCCTGCCTTTCAGGCACACCACCTTGAGATTTGGAAACAGCCGCATCTTGAGGAGCGGGACATCGTGATCCAGGAGCTGATCCTGGAGGGTCTTGGTGCCCGTGGAAATCATCACTTTCAAGCCGCTCGCGACGGCGGCGATGAGATAGGCCCAGGTCTTTCCGGTTCCGGTACCGGCCTCCACCAGGAGCGGCTTCTCTTCGGCCAGGCAGTCGCATACGGCCTGAGCCATTTCGAGTTGGGCCGAACGATACTCGAACCCCTGGATTTCCCTTGCCAGGAGCCCCTCGGGGCCGAAGTACCGCTTCATGTCCGCCGAGGCCATCAGAACAGATCCGATTTGAAAAAGGATTCGGTCGGCGAAGGCTGCCTGGCCCCCGAGGACGCCCGGGTGGAGAACTCATCGTAGGATGGACTCCAATCGGCTTCGTCCCCATCCTCTCCTTCCAGATCCGTCGACGAGCGGGACGATCGCCGGCTCACCGGAGGCTCTCCGTCGAATGCAGCGAAGACTCCCGCCCCCTCGTTGGAGCGGTAGATGTACCCGGAACCCGGGTCCATCCTGGCCAGCACCACTCCCGGCGGAATGCGGAACGCCAGGACCGGCTCGTCCTTGAGGGCCTGTTCCATGAAATTGACCCAGATGGGACAAGCGGCGCGCCCGCCCGTTTCCCCTTTTCCGAGAGACAGGTTGTGATCGTCGTAGCCGATCCAGACTCCAGCCAGCAGGTTGGGGGTGTACCCCACGAACCATGCGTCCTTCAGTTCGTTGGTGGTCCCTGTTTTCCCCGCGGCGGGCCGCCCCAGCACCTTCGCCCGCTGCCCGGTTCCCTCCTCGATGACGCCCTGCAGGAGGTTCGTCATGATGTAGGCGGTCTGAGGCGAAATGACCTTTTCGCGCCGCGGACGGCGGTCTTCGATTATATTTCCGGCGCGATCATAGACCTTTTCGATGAGGTAAGGTTCGACCCTTTCGCCCAGGTTGACGAACGGGGTGTAAGCGGTCAGGAGCTCCCAGAGCGTCACCCCCGAAGCTCCAAGGGCCAGTGACAAGGTCGGCGTGAGCGCCGAGGTGATGCCGAGCCGCCTGGCATAGCTGATGGCGTAGCTGGTCCCGATGTCGTCCAGGAGCTTCACCGTCACGACGTTGCGGGAGTGGACGAGGGCTTTTCGGAGCGTGATGGGTCCCCAGAACTGGCGGTCGTAGTTGGACGGCTTCCACCGTCCGCGCAGGCTGTGGTCGTCCCTGACGAACGGCGAGTCGATCAGGATGGACGCTTCAGTGTAGCCTCGGTCCAGGGCCGCCGCGTAGATGATGGGCTTGAAGGAAGAGCCCGGTTGGCGCACGGCCTGAGTGCATCGGTTGAACTGACTCTTCTGAAAGTCCCTTCCTCCCACCATACAGACCACCTGCCCGGTTTCCGGGATGAGCGCCATGATCGCCCCCTCCATGCCGGGGTCTTGCTCGAGGACCGTGGACCAGGTCCCGTCTTCCTGGATTTTCTCCAGACGGACGCGGATGATGTCTCCCACCCGAAACATCCGGTCCGCCCTCCCCGACTGGATCTTGGCCCACTCCCAGCCCGAAGGCGGCAGTTTGCCGTAGGCGGAACCCAGATGAAGGATGCAGGTCTTCGTTTTGGCGTCGTAGTTCATGACCAGGGCGCCGGCGATGGCGTCGGCCGCAAGCACCCCGTTGCGTTCGGAAAGGATCTTCACCGTGTTGTTCCATTCGTCCTTGGGGACGTTGGCGTGGAGACCCCGGTACCGTCGATGCCGTTTGTCCAGCTCCCGAAGCCCCTGATCCAGGGCCTTTTGGGCTATGGCTTGGAGCCGGGGGACCAGGGTCGTGTAAACCGTGAGACCTTCCTTGTAGAGACCGTCCTTGCCGTAACGACTCTCCAGCTGACGGCGGACCTCCTCGGTGAAATGATCCAGGTCTTTGAGGGCCCACTGACGGGGTCGCGCCAGTTGGATGGTTTCCGCCTGGGCTTTCTGCACGTCGGCCGATGTGGTCAGCCCGGACTCCAACATGCGTTGCAGAACGTAGCGCTGCCGCTCCCGAGCTGCAGGCATGTTGTGGGTCGGTGAAAATCGGCTTGGGGCCTTGGGCAGACCTGCGAGGAGCGCCGATTCTGCCAGGGTCAGGTCTCGAGCGTGCTTATCGAAATAGGTCCTGGCGGCTGCCTCGACGCCGTAGGCGCCGGCGCCGAAATAGATCTGGTTCAGGTAAAGAAAAAGGATCTCGTCCTTGCTGAGAGACCGGTCGATGCGATAAGCCAGGATGGCCTCTTTCAACTTCCGGATCCAGGTCCGCTCTGGGGTGAGCAGCAGTGACTTGACCACCTGCTGCGTGATGGTGCTTCCGCCCTGTACGATCTCCCCAGCCTGAATGTTCTTGAAAAGAGCCCGAACTACGCCGAGGAGGTCCACCCCTCCATGCTCGTAGAACCGAACGTCTTCGGCGGCCAGAAACGCCCTGATGAGATGCGGGGGGAGTTCGGACAGGGGGACCACGTAGCGGCGCTCGGTGAAGAATTCCCCCTGCAGGGAGCCGTCGGAGGCGTAGACCCTCGTCACCAGAGGGGGATGATAGCTCTTGAGCGACTGCGTGCTGGGAAGAGAACGGTCCAGCTGAATGAAAAAGGCCAGCAGAAAGAGGCCGGCCGCCAGGACCACGCTCACCAGGGAGGCGATCAGGACCAGCGTCACCCACCGGGTGGCGCTCGACTTCCTCTCTCTTCTTCGGCTTGCGTTTCGGATCATCTGGGATATCCTCGTGTTTCGGTCGGAGCATGGTGACCGCCGTCGCCGCTCCGGATGATTGCTTCGAGGCTGTGGCAAAACCTGCAAACGCCGCCACGGGGGCGGGAATCCGCAACCCCTCCGGGGAAGCCGATTTCGCCCTACCTGCGGGTGAATGCGGCGGCGCGCAGCGAGCTGTGCGTCAGCCTCATCGAAGTGCAATTTTCGATTATAATACAAGGCTCTGCTTTCAGCATCCAAATCTCGACGTATTCAATAGTTCACATGGCTCAGGATCGGGAAAACCGAATGATCGAGAACATCGTCTACCGCCCCATCGGAATCATTCACTCACCTTACAGAACCATCGACGACATGCCCATTCAGCCCTCGGGAGCCGAGGGCGCGGAAGGAAGGGTATTCGTATTCCCGGAGTTTTCGCGAGGTCTTCGAGACATCGAAGGGTTCTCGCACTTATTTCTCATTTATCATTTTCACGGGGTCAGGGACACCCGCCTGGAAGTGACGCCATTTCTCGACTCGAAGCCCCACGGTGTATTTGCCACCCGGGCGCCCGTAAGGCCCAATCCCATCGGGCTCTCCGTAGTACGACTCACGGGCCGCGTGTCCAATGAACTGCACATCGCCAATG